>Ga0209577_10000335_pt1 | contig 47865 bp, 35 predicted proteins | sample GraSoiAngelo_109_FD_185874 | JGI IMG/M metagenome (GOLD analysis project Ga0209577, IMG submission 185874) | Grasslands soil microbial communities from the Angelo Coastal Reserve, California, USA - 14_0903_12_20cm (SPAdes) (version 2) | ecosystem: Environmental > Terrestrial > Soil > Grasslands... | reverse complement strand
TGGTCGCCGTGGAGACGCACGCCCGGTGGGACGAGGACGCGCTGGGCGTGGCGATCGGCGCCGTGGCGCACACGGCGTACCACCTCGGCGCCATCCGACAGCGACTCGCGCCGGGCGCCTAGCGACGTTCGTACACTGCCTCCGTGCGCATCGGCATCGACGTCGGCGGAACGAAGATCGAGGCGATCGCGCTGTCGCCGGCGGGTGAGGAGATCACCCGGCGACGCGTGACCACGCCACCGGATTACCTGGCGTTGCTCGACGTCATCGCCGGGCTGGTGCGGGAGCTCGACCGCGCCGCCGGCGAGGCCGGCACGGTGGGCGTCGGCATTCCGGGGGCGGTCGTGCCCCACACGGGGCTCGTCAAGAACGCCAACTCCGTCTGGCTCAACGGTCGCCCGCTGGGACGCGATCTCGAGGTACGGCTCGACCGTCCCGTGCGGCTCATGAACGACGCGAACTGCTTCGCGATCTCCGAGGCCGCCGACGGCGCGGCCGCGGGCGCGCACGTCGTGTTCGGCGTCATCCTGGGCACGGGAGTCGGGGGCGGCATCGTGGTGGACGGCCATATCCTTTCGGGCGCGAACCTGATCGCCGGCGAATGGGGGCACAATCCGCTTCCCTGGCCCAGATCCGACGAGTGGCCCGGTCCGCCCTGCTACTGCGGCAAGCGCGGCTGCATCGAAGCCTGGCTCTCCGGCCCCGGGTTCGAGCGCGACCACGCCGAGCAGACCGGCGTCGCGCTGCCGGCCCGCGAGATCGTGCGCGCTGCGGCGAGCGGCGACGCGAGCGCGGCCGCGACCCTGGCCCAATACGAGGATCGGCTCGCCCGCGCCCTCGCGTCGCTGATCCACGTGCTCGATCCCGACGTGGTGGTGCTGGGCGGCGGCATGTCGAACATCGCCGGACTGCCCGAGGCGGCCTACGCGCTGCTCCCACGGTACCTGTTCGCGGCGGGAGCGGGTTCCGATCCCATAGCCACCCGCATCGTGCGCGCGGCCCACGGCGACTCGAGCGGCGTGCGCGGGGCGGCGTGGCTCTGGCCCCCAGTTAGCGGAGGCGTTGACTCACCGCCATGATGTTTCCCTCGCTGTCCTTGAACCACGCGGTCTTGGCGCCGCCACCCGTGGCGATGCTGTTCGTCATCTTGATCCCCGGCATGTCGTATTGCTCGAAGACGACGCCTCGGGCCTTGAGGTCGGCCACCTCTGCCTCGACGTCGTTGACCTGCCAGAACGCCTGGCTCGCCTTCGATGTGCCGGCATTCGGAGTCGGATACATGAAGACTTCGGCGCCACCGCACCGGTAGATCACGCCGCCACCGTACTCCTCACCGGGTTCGAGGCCAACGGTCTGCTCGTAGAATCGCCTCGCCCGCTGGAGGTTGGAAACGGGGATGTAGGCGCGAATCGGTGCGGTGCCGAGCATGCGGGGCTCCTCGTGTATTTTCCGGACTTACCTTCATCCATCATACGTTCCAGGGAACGGCCATGCCACGCTATGCCGCGTTTCTCCGCGGCGTCAGCCCGATGAACGCGAAAATGCCCGAGCTGAAGGCGGCCTTCGAGTCGGCCGGTTTCACCGATGTGAGAACGCTGCTCTCGAGCGGCAACGTCGCGTTCACCGCGCGCGCCGCGTCGGAGATCGCGCTCGAGCGCAGAGCCGAAGCCGCGATGCTGGAACGGCTGGGTCAGGCGTTTCTCACGTTCGTGCGTCCGATGGACGCGCTGCGCGAGCTGCTCGAGTCGGACCCGTACCGATCATTTCGCCTCGGTCCCGAGGCCAAGCGCATCGTCACGTTCCTGCGCGCCAAGCCCGCATCTACGCTCAAGCTGCCGATCGAGCGGGACGGCGCGCGCATCCTGGTGATCAAGGGACGAGAGGTGTTCGGCGCCTACCTGCCGAGCCCCAAGGGTCCGGTGTTCATGGCGCTCATCGAAAAAACGTTCGGCAAGGACGTGACGACGCGCACCTGGGACACGGTGGGCAAGGTCGCACGCGCATAGGCCGGCTCACGTCGCCGGCCCCACCAGCGTTTCCGTCCTGGCCCACAGTTCCTGGGCCAGCGCTGCATCTTCCGCGAGCGGACTGGGCCTGGCCTCGCGGGTCCGGTCGTAGTACCGGCCCGTGGTGGCGGCGAGCTCAGGGGCGGTGGCGCAGTAGAGCGGGCTCTCCGCACCCTGCTCGTTCGAGAGCATGAAGAGCTTGCCGAACCATTGCAGCGGCCGCGGCAGGGCGCGCCAGATATTCGACGCCACCGCCCCCGGGTGGAGCGCGTAGGTCGTCACGCTGGTTCCGGCCAGGCGGCGCGCCAGCTGCTTCGCGTGCAGCACGTTCATGAGCTTGGTGACGGCGTAATCGGCGAAGCCGCTGCGTTTCGGCGTCCCGCGCCGCTCGAGCACCGACCAGTCGATCCGCTTGACCATCATGTGGGCGCCGCTCGCCACGTTGACGACCCGCCCTTGCGGCGACTGGCGCACCCGCGGCAGGAGCAGGTTGGTGAGCAGGAAAGGTCCGATGTGGTTGGTCGCGTACGTCAAGTCGAAGCCGTCCGGGCTGAGGGCGCGCGTCCCCGCGATGCCGGCATTGTTGACGAGCACGTCGATCGGATGGCCGGACGCGAGGAACTCCTGGGCGGCGCGCCGCACCGAGGCGAGATCCGAGACGTCGAGGGACACCCATTGCGCCCGCGCGGCCGGGTGGCGGCTCTGGATGGCGCGCAGTACCGGTCTGGTCCGCTCCTCGGAGCGCGTCGCGAGCACGACCTGCGCGCCGCGGGCCGCGAGCGCTTCGACCAGCGCGCGGCCGATGCCGGAGTTCGCGCCGGTGACGAAGAAGGTAGGGGGCGTCACCCGCTGTCGACCGGGTGATCCTCGGGATCCCATTTCTGCACGGCCTTCACCACGCCCTCGATGTGATTGCGCATGCGCTCCACGGCGAGCGCCGCGTCGCGCCGCTCGAGGGCGTCGAGAATGCCGAGGTGCTCCTTGTGGTCCCGCTCGCGCGAAGCCACGATGGCGAGGATGAGGCGCTGCTCGGCCGTGAACAGCTCCCGCAGCACGTCGAGCGTCTGCAGCATGACGGTGTTGCCCGACGCGATGGAGATCTGGCGGTGGAACTCCATGTTCACCCTGTTGAGCACGTCGTCGTCGTCCAAGTTCTGCTCGGCCGTGGTGAGCAGCCGTCGCATTTCCTTCAGGTGCGAGGGCGTGGCGTGCTCGACGGCGGCCGTGATCGCCCCGACCTCGAGCGGCTGGCGGGTGCGCAGCAGATCGAGCAGCAACCGCTTGGTGAACGCCCCCGCCTGGTGCGGGCTCGCCAGCACCAGCACCTCGTCGGTGCGGTTCACGTACACGCCGGAGCCGTGGCGGATCGACACCAGCCCGATGGTCTCGAGACTCTTGAGCGCTTCGCGCACCGTCGGATGCCCGACGCGGAAGCGGCGCGCCATCTCCATGATGGGGGGCAGGCGATCGCCCTGCCGGTACTCCCCCTGCTGGATCAGCACGCGGATCTGCCGCGCCAGGCGATCGGGCAGGCTCTGCTTCGATACCGGTTTCAAGGAGTGGCTCAATCGTCCCTTCCTTCGTCCCTTCTCTCGTGGGCCGGGGCCGTCCGGACGACCGCCGCGAACGCCGCCTTGGGCCGGCCGTCCCGACCGAACAGCAAAGGATAATTCGTGCGTCCGCGCACCGGCCAGTTGTTGAGCCAGGAGTCCCGGTCGGTCACGCCCCAGAAGGTCACCCGGGTCACCGTCCCGCGGTGCCGCAGGTACGAGGCGAACAGCTCCGCATAGCGCCGCGCCAGCGCCTGTTGCAGCGAGTCGGGCAGGCGGTCCACGAACGGGTTCGCCCCCGGGGCGCGGGCGGGGGGCAGCACGTCCACGTCCAGCTCGGTGATCATCACCCGCACGCCCAGGCGCGCGAACGCGTCGATCGTCGAATCCTCCTGCGCCGGCGACGGCCAGTCGAGGCGATCGTGATTCTGCAGCCCGACGGCCGTGATCGGTACCCCCTGGTCCTCGAGCCGCCGGACCAGCTCCACGGCGCCGCGCCGCTTGGGCGCGTTCTCGAGCGCGTAGTCGTTGTAGTAGAGCTCGGCGTCGGGGTCGGCTTCGTGCGCGAACCGGAATGCCGTGGCGAGGTAGTCCTCTCCCAGAATCGTGAGCCACGGGGTGCGGCGCAGCGTGCCGTCGTCGTCGAGCGCTTCGTTCACGACGTCCCAGCCCTTGATCCGGCCCCGATAGCGTCCCACCACGGTGCGGATGTGGTCGCGCAGCCGCGCGAGCAGGGTGTCCCGGTTCACGGGCGTGCCGGTGGAATCCTCGAACACCCAGCGCGGCGTCTGATTGTGCCAGACCAGGTTATGCCCGACGATGAACATGCCGTTCCGCTCGCCGAACGCGACATAGCGGTCGCCGGCCGCGAAGTCGTAGGTCCCGGGCCGGGGGTGGATCGCCGCCCACTTGAGCACGTTCTCGGGCGTGATGGAGTTGAACTGCGCCTTCACGATCGCGGCCCCGAGGGTGTCCTGATCGGAAAACTGCGCCGCATTGAGCGCCGCGCCGACCAGAAAGGCGCCTTCGAAGGCGCCTCGCAGCGTGGGCGCTGTGAACGCCGCGTCGGGCGGCTGTGGCTGGGCGCAGCCGATCACCAGCGCGCCGAGCAAGACGCGCCGCGCTCGGCAAGGCTTACGGCTCCGCGACGACATCCAGGGCGGTGCTGCGCACGTCCACGGAGTTGCCGCCCACCATCACGTCGAACCGCCCCGGCTCGACCACGCGCTTCATGTCGAGGCCATGGTAGGCCAGCTGCTCCGGCCCGATCTCGAACGTAACGGTGCGGGTTTCCCCCGGCTGCAACGTGACGCGCCGGAACCCGCGCAGCTGCTTGACCGGCTGTGTCACCATGCTGACCAGGTCCCTGATGTAGAGCTGCGCCACCTCGTCTCCCGCCCGGGTCCCCGTGTTCGTCACGTCGACCGAGACGGTGGTCCGGTCCTGGGGGCCGATGCGAGCCGGCGCCACGCGCAAGTTCGCATACGCGAAGGTCGTGTACGACAGGCCGAACCCGAAGGGGAACAGCGGCTGCGTCGTGTCGAACAGGTACCCCCGCCGGGCGGAGGGCTTGTGATTGTAGAATACCGGCAGCTGCCCCACGTGGCGGGCGACGGTGACGGGCAGCTTGCCGCCGGGATTGATGTCGCCGAACAGGGCCTCCGCCACCACGGTGCCGGTTTCCTGCCCGAGGTACCAGCCATCGAGAATGGCGGGGACACGATCGACGAGAGCGGGGATCGAGAGCGGGCGGCCGTGGATGAGCACCAGGACGGTCCGTGTGCCTGTGGCCACCACCGCGCGCACGAGCTCTTCCTGCTGGCCCGGCAACCCGAGGTCCGCGCGGTCGCCGAGGTGATTAGCGGCGTAGGCCTCGCGGCTGGTCATCTCGTTGTCCCCGACCACGACGATCGCCACCTGACTGCGCCGGGCGAGCGCGACTGCGGCCGCGCGGCGCCGGGCGTTGGACGCCGAGTCGGCGAGCACGACCCGGTCGGCGCCCCAGCGGGCGTGCGAGCGGGTGCCGCCGACGTGTGGCTGGGGCTCGCGCGTGAACGTGGAGTCTTCGGTGATGCGCGTCCCTTCCGCGTACTCGACCGTGGCCCGCGGTCCCAGGCGCGTCCGGACTCCCTCGAGGATGCTGACGCTGTGGCGCGGGCCGCCGGAATAGCCGCCCAGCAACACTTCGGCCGCATGCGGTCCTATCACGGCGACGCGCGAGAGCCGGTCTGCCTGCAACGGCAGGAGTGCCCGATCGTTCTTGAGCAGTGTGATGGCTTGCCGGGCGGCGGCGAGCGCCAGGCTCCGGCTCGTGTCCGCCCCCGAGAGCCGGTCGGCGCGGTCCGGGTCGACGAACGGCTCTTCGAACAGGCCGAGCTCGAACTTCGGCCGTAACAGCCGCCGCACGGCGGAGTCGACGGCCGCCTCCCGAACGCGGCCCTGCCGCACCTGGTCGACCAGCGTGCCATACGCTTGGACGTCGGGCAGCTCGATGTCCACCGTGGCGGCGAGGGCGCGCCGAGCCGCCTCCCCTACGTCGGCGGCGACGTGATGGACCTCGCCGAGCTGCGCGATGGCGAACCAGTCGGAGACGATCACCCCGTCGAACCCCCACTCCCCACGCAGCACGTCGTGCAGCAGCCACCGGTTGGCGTGGGAGGGAACGCCGTCCACCTCGTTGTACGAGGGCATCACGCTCCGCGCGCCTGCCTGCTTGATCGCGACTTCAAAGGGATAGAGAAACACGTCCCGCAGCGTGCGCTCCCCGTAGGGCGCGGGGCCGACGTTCGTCCCCGACTCGGGTTGGCCATGTCCGGTCATATGCTTGAGCGTGGCGAGCACGTGGGACGGCCCGACCACCGCCTCGGTCCCCTGGAAGCCGCGCACCGCCGCCACGCCCATGCGGGCCGCGAGATAGGGGTCTTCTCCGTACGTCTCCTCGATGCGCCCCCACCGCGGGTCGCGCGCGACGTCGACCACCGGCGCGAGCACCTGATGCACGCCGCGCGCGCGGGCCTCGGCCGCCGCGACGGCGAACACACGTTCCACCAGCTCCGGGTTCCAGGTGGTGGCGAGTGCGATGGCCTGAGGGAAGCTCGTGGCCTGCTCCGCCTCGAGGCCGTGGAGCGCCTCCTCGTGGAACAGCACGGGAATGCCGAGGCGGGTGCTGTCCTTCACCCAGCGTTGGATGGCGTTGGTGTACTCCGCTTCCGCCCGGGCCCCGTGGCGTTCGCCCGGTCGCTCGATGCGTCCGACGCCAATCCGAAACCATTCGGGTGCCCGCGAAGGATCGAACCGGCCGTCGCGATCGGTGATGGCCCGCTTGCCCTGCCACAGGCACAGCATCTGGCCGACCTTCTCCTCGAGGGTCATGCGGGAGAGCAGGTCGTCGATGCGGCGCTCGACCGGGAGGGTCGGATCGAGGTAGGGCGGGCCCTGGGCGGCCGCCGGCTCGACCGCGAGCACGAGGGCCACACAGCCGGCGGCTAGCGCGCGCACCCCGGGGCCCGCGCCGGTCATCGTGCGGCCAACGCCGCTTGCACCGCGTAGTACGCCGGTTTGGGTCGCATGCGCGTGTCGTAGAGCACGGGGGCACCCCACTGCGTCGGATCGGAGACCCAGGCCTGGCCGTCGTAGATCCCCTCGATCTCGATGGCATTGCAGTTCGGTGTGCGCAGGCAGCCGTTGACCATGTCGCGGTAGGCACGAGCCTGCACCTGGAGGTCTGCGGCGCTGGCGAAGCCGTTCTGCACCGCAACGTGCATATCGGCTTCGGTGATCTGGATCTTCAGGCCCAGCGCCGCGAACCGCGCGAAGTTGGCTGCGATCGCATCCGCCGACGGGGCCGCCTGCGCGGTGTAGTGGAATTGGAACCCAATGCCGTCGATGGGCACGCCTCTGGTCTTCAGGTCGCTCAGCAGCCCGTAGACGGCGTCGGACTTGGCGTTCACAGTCTCGATGTCGTAGTCGTTGTAATAGAGCGGCACCGCCGGGTCGACGGCCCGCGCCCAGCGGAAGGCCTGTTCGATGTAGTCGGGGCCGATGGCGCTCCAGACGGTCGACCGGAGGTTGCCGTCATCCCCCATCGCCTCGTTCACCACATCCCACGCGGCCAGCTTGCCCTTGAAGTGGCCGACCACGTTCTCGATGTGCTCCTCGAGGATGGCCCGGAGCGTGTCCGGAGGATAGTTGCCGTTCAAGACCCAGGCCGGAACCTGCTGGTGCCAGACGAGCGTGTGCCCGCGCACCACCATGCGGTTGCGTTGGGCGAAGGCCACCACCGAGTCGGCCTGCGTGTAGTTGTAGACGGAGCGGGACGGGCGCAGATAATCGAACTTCATGAACGTGCCCGTCCACAGCATGCTGAACTGCCGGACGAGGATCGCGCGGAGCTGCGCACCCGAGTCGCCCGGCATGGTCAGCGCGGTTCCGGTGGCGGCGCCGACGAAGCGCCCCCCGGCGTCGCCGTAGACCCGCAGCGGCACCGTGTCGGCCGGCGCGGCGTTCGTGGTATCGGGCACGAACGGCGCCATGTGCGAATCGGCGCCGCAGCCGGCCAGCGCGGCGGCCACGAGCAGCAGTGAGGCGCACAGCCGGCGAGCCGTCACCACCCCGGGTTCTGCGGGTACGGTGTTCCCGTCACGCCGTTGATCTGGCGCTGCGGGATCGGCCGGTAATAGTGCTTGTCCTGGATGTTCGGCTGGGCGTACGGATTGTACTTCTTGATCCGGTCCAGGAAGAACTGCTTGCCGGGGCGACGGAGGTCCTTCCACCGGTTGTACTCCCCCGCGAGCTCGCGGGCACGCTCGTCCATGATGAAGTCGAGGGTCATCTGGGCGGCGGTCACCAGGATGGCGGGGTCGCTCTTGTGGCTGACCTGGCATTGCGGCGGTCCAGAGCAGGCGGCGCGCACGCGCAGCACGTTGATCATGTCCGCGGCCATCTGCGGCTGGTTCAGGCCGACCGCGGCTTCGGCCGCGATCAGGTAGGTCTCGCCCAGGCGCATGACCGGGAAGTCCTTGCCTCCGTCCTGCGAGGAGAGACCACCGACCCGGAGGTTGTCCTGCCATTTCTTGAGCGAGGGGAAGTGCCGGAACCCGATCATCCCTTTCGCGTCGTTGTCCTTGCCGCAGTCCACGGTCGGCGCCGTGGTGCAGGGAGTGCCGATGCGGTAGGCCTTCGACATCCGGAAGGAGTCGCTCACCTGATATCCCAGGTACACCAGGGCGGTGTCGGAGCCCGCGGCTGCCCCGATGGCCGAGCCACCGGCGTCCCGCAGCAGGGTTCCATTGATCGGCGCGCCGCTGGTGCACGTCGGGCAGGTACCGGCAGGATTGGCCGCGGCGCCGTTGGCGAACCACACCGTCTGGAAGCTGCCGTCGAAGCGGGTGTCGAGCACGTCCGTGCCCGGCCCGGGCGTGCCGGCCCAGCGGGTCTGGGCGAAGAAGTCGAGCAGCGCCGGCGTCGGCCGTAGCCGGCGGAAGGGACGGCCGTTGTCCAGGTCGCGCACCATCCCGGCCGCCCAGGCGGGGTTGCCGTCGTATTGGCCGAGGAACTCGAGGTGGTCGTAGTTCGTCTGCCCACTCTGGTACTGCGTGGGGTCGTACGAGTACTGCGTCACGAAGACGAACTCGGTGTTCCTCTTTGAGTAATTCGCCAGGTCGCAGAAGCCCTGGCCGCCGGGGTCCGCCGGCGCCGCCGCGCGGTGCGTTCCGCACCACAGCCGCGCGAAATCGGGCACCAGCGAGTACCGGCCGGAATTAATCACCGTATTGGCCAGGTCGAGCGCCTGCTGGAAGTCCGGCTGCAGGTTGGCCGTGTTCCATTCGCGGTAGGCGCGCGTGAGGTAGGCCTTGGCCAGCAGGTTCTGCGCAGCTCCCTTCGTGGCCCGGCCGTAGTCCGGCTGCGTCACCGGCAAGAGGTTGATCGCCTGGTTCAGGTCGTCGATGATGACCTTGTAGACGCTGTCCTCCGACTGGCGCGTGGCCTCGGTGGAGACGCCCTGGGCGGCGTGCAGGTTGATGGTCAAGCCGCCGAACTGCTGCACCAGCTCGAAGTACGCGAGGGCGCGCAGGAAGTGCGCCTCGCCCAGCCGCGAGTCCTTCACGGCCTGCGTGAGGGTGCCGCCGACGGGGACTTGTGGACCCTGATCCAGCACCGTGTTCGCGCGGTTGATCACGGTGTACCCCCACCCCCAGAACGCATCGAGGAAGCTCCCCTGGCTGGTGTACGTCGGCTCGTACGTGTCGTAGTAGATCCAGTTCTGTGCGCCGCCGGCCGACACCTGGTCCGCGGCGGTCCAGGTATCGGTGCCCAGCTCGGTCAGCGCATAATCCGTCTCGCCCCGGCCGTAGAAGCCGCGCAGGCCCGCGTAAGTCGCGTTCGTCGCATCCGTGAGGCCCTGAGGCGTCGCGATGTAGGACGACCCCAGACTCGACACCAGCTTCTCACCCAGGTCCACACACCCACCGAGCCCTAGCGTGAGCGTCAGTGCCGGGACGCCATAGAACAGTCGCTTCATCTCGATCCCATTCCTTTCACGGTGTCCGGCCTCAGAAGGTGACGTTGGCACCGATGAGCAGCGACCGGTACACGGGGGAACCACCGGCCCAGCCGCTCTCCGGATCGAAGTAGTCGTACTTGTAGGAGACGAACGGCTCCGTCGCCGTCGCGTAGATGCGCGCCGCGGTCGCGCGGAGCCGGCCGGCCAGCGACGGCGGGAGCGTGTAGCCGAGCTGGATGTTGCGGATGCGCCAGTGGGATCCGTCCACGTAGCCGCGCGTGGTCCCGTAGTTGAGCGGGGTGCCGTTCAGGTTCGGAGAAGGGTTGGCGTTGGACGGGGCGGAGGGGGTCCAGTAATCGGTCACGATGTTGCCGAACCGACCGGACAGCGCCGGGATGTACGTGTTGAAGATCGTGTACCCCCAGCGGAAGCTCGCCAGCGCCGACAGGTCGAAGCTCTTCCAGGTGACGCGATTGTAGATGCTGGCCGTCCACTTCGGGTAGGTATTGCCCTGGAGCACCATGTCCTTCGCGTTGATCACGCCGTCGCCGTTCAAGTCGGCGACCCTGATCTGTCCAGGCTTGGCGCCGTACCTGGCCGCCTCCGCCGAATCGCTTTGCTGCCAGATGCCCACGAACTCGTAGTCGTACCACACGCGTTGCAGCGGGTTGCCGGCAAAGCCTCCGGTTGAGTTCAGCGGGGCGGTCTGGGCGCCGGTGTTGATCGGCTGTCCGACGAACCAGCCGTTGTTCAGGTCGCACGGGCTCGCGCCCACCGGGCACCCGACAGTGTCCGACACGGCCAGGGCGACGATCTCGTTGTGGTTGTGGGCCCAGCTGATGTCGGTCTGCCACCGGATGCCGTGCTCGTGATTCACATTGATCGAGGAGAGCGCGATTTCGACACCGCTGTTCCGCGTCTTGCCGATGTTCTGCAGCGCCTGGCTGTACCCGGAGGTCTGCGGCAGGGTGCGCTGCAGCAGCAGGTCGCTGGTATTCTGCCTGTACCAGTCGACGGTGCCCGTGATGCGGCTGCCCAGCATGCCGAATTCGACGCCTAGGTCGGCCTGGGCGGTCTTCTCCCACTTGAGGTTCGGGTTGGCCGGATTGGTCGCGTTCGGCGCGTACCCGCCCGCGGTGGTCGAGCCGAAGTTGTACAGGGTGCGCGCGAGCGCGCCCTCGGTCTGGTACGCATCGATGGACGAGTTGCCGGTAACGCCGTAGCTACCGCGCAGCTTGAGGGCGCTGAGGAAATCGAATCGCCGCATGAACGGCTCGTCCCCGAGCTGCCACGCCACGCCGACCGTCGGGAAGGTCACCCACTTGTGCCCGGGCGCCAGTTGGCTGGCGCCGTCGCGTCGGAGCGTGGCTGAGACAGTGTAACGGTCTCGCAGCGTGTAGACCACGCGACCCATGTACGACGCGAGTGCCGTCTCGGTGAGGGCCGTGGTGAGCAGGAAGTTCTGCCCCTGGCCCAGCGAGTAGTAGAGCGCCTCGTCGTACGGAATGAACTGCGCGCTCTCGTTGGCGGCCGAGCTGCGGAACTTCTGGATGCCGTACAGCAGCGTGGCATCCACGTGGTGCACCTTGCCGATGTCCCGGCTCACCTGGAGCATGGCGTCCAGGGTGTACTGCAGGTTGGCGAACTGGTTGTACGATCCCTCCCGATCGGTGTGCCCGGGAAAGATCGCGTCGGGGCCCTCGTAATGACCGGTGCTCTGATGTGTGTAGTCCGGCCCGAAGTTCACGCGCAGGTTTACGCCTTCGAGCAGCTGGAACGTGCCGAACGCGGACACGAACAGGCGGTCGCGCGTCACGTCGTTCCGCACACCCTGCACGGCCTTGAGCGGGTTCCAGGCCAGCGCATCGCCATCGGGATGCGCGAGGATGAGGCCGTTGGCGTCGTACGGCGACCCGAAACCGGTCTGCTGACGCGCGGCGCCCCAGAGGCCGTCGCCTAGGGCGGTCGCCTGCAGGGAATGGGTGTACTGCGCGGAGACGCCGAGGCGCAGCCGGCCCTGGACGTGATCGACGGAGGCGTTGCCCGTGAACCGGTTGAAGTCGAAGCCCACGGCCGTCCCGGTCTGGTCGAAGTAGTTCCCGGACAGGTTGAAACGGGTGTTCTCCGAGATCCCGTTCATCCCGATGTGAACGCTTCGCTGCTGGCCGGTGCGCTCAATCAGCTTCTGCCAGTCGGTCGCTTGGCCCGCCGCATAGGCCGCCTGCTGCTGCGCGCTCAGGACCGAGGCGGGGTCGTCGCTCACACCGGCATAGCGCGCGGCCGCTTGCAGCATCGCCAGGTACTGCTGAGGGTTCATCATGGTGGGGAGGCCGTACGGGCGCTGGCCCGTCACGTACGCGTCGGCCGTGAACTGCGTCTTCACCCCGCCGGTGCCCGCGCCCTTCGTGGTAATCAGCACCACGCCGTTGGCGCCGCGGCTGCCGTAAATCGCCGTGGCGGCCGCGTCCTTCAGGATATCGATGGAAACGATGTCGTCCGCGTTGAAGTCCCCGATCCCGCCGGCGATGGGAACGCCGTCCACTACGATGAGCGGATTGTTGTTCGCGGTGATCGAGCGGATGCCGCGGATGAAGATCCTCACGTCGTCGCCGGGCTTGTTGCCTCCGTTCACGATGTCCACGCCCGGAACGCGGCCCTGGATCGCCTTGATCGCGTTCGACGTCGGGAGCTCGGCGATCTGCGCCGCCTTCACCGTCGACACCGCGCCGGTCACGGTGCGCCTCTCTTGCGTGCCATAGCCGACGACCACCGGCCCTTGCAGCTCGATCGCCTTGGCGGTCAGCCGGAAGTCGGCGACCACGCTCTGTCCGGCCGTCACGGTCACCACTTGCGTGGCGACGCCAAAGCCGATCAACCTCGCCACCACCGTCCGTGTTCCGGCAGGGACTTCCGGAATCACGTATTTCCCGTCGGGACCGGTGACGACGCCGAGTCGCGTGCCTTGCACCACCACACTCGCGGTTGCGACCGGCTGGCCCTGTTCATTGGTGACGGTGCCGGCAACTTGGCCCGTCTCCTGCGCCTGGAGGCGGCCCGCGCCCGGAACCGCAAGCATCAGCCCTAGCAGGAGCCTCCACAGTCTCATGTCTCTCATGTCGAGTCCCCTCACTGAGAGTGTGGCGTTGTTGCTTGGACGGCGGCCGTGATACGGTCATCTTATCACTTTTCATCCCGCAACGCGAGCCCCCCCGGAAAGGCTCAGGGGGTCCCGTTGTTCGTCAGGGCGTCACAGCGGGGTTTGCGTGGATCGGGGGGGCAGCGCAGCTGCCGATACCAGTCGAGGGAATGCGCCGGCGCTTCGTAGCCCGGCGGCAGCGGCAGGTGCGAGAACGACTGCCAGTACGATACCGACGCATCGCGCCACCAGCGCGCCTCGACTTCCTGAATCCGGAGGAACGCCTGGACGCGGCGGAATCGCTCGCTGTCCACGAGGCCCTGGAGCCCGTCCCACGTCTGCTCCATCCAGCGCACGGTGTCGACGCCCGCCTGGTAATGCGATAGCAGCTCCTGCCACAGGGTTCGGCCCGACCGCAGGCGTTGGCTCCACCCCACGTGGTGGAACCACAGCAGCAAAGTCTCGGGCACGGAGTCGCGATCCGCGAAGCGGCGTCGCACCGGCGGGAAGTACTGGCGCACGGCATTGCTGCCGGTGGCGGTGCGGTCGAAGCCCAGGCCCGCGGTGTCCGCCCGGTTGAAGTAGACGGACGTCTGGTCGGCCCGGCCGCCCGCTACCCACGGCCCCGGTCCATAGTGATGGCCCCGTGCCATCTGGTGGGCGAGCCCGAGCGGGGTCATGTAGTTCACCACGGCTTCCCGCGAGGCCAGCGTCATCGCTTTCACCGGACCCACGACTCGCGGATCGTTCGAGAACGTCATCCGGATCCATTCGTCCGCGATGGCGGCCGAGGAGAGGGTGTAGTCCCACGCGAGCCGGCCGAACGCGTACCAGTTGGCCTGGTTCAAGTCCGAGCCGCACCAGTCGCGGTCGGATCCCACGTTGGCGACGCCGGCGAGACCGCGGATCTCGTGCCCGACCGTCGACCCTGGGCCGCGCGCATAGGTGTCGGCGCGGAGCGCCTCCTCCCACAGCGGCGCGAGAAACGCCAAATGGGTGTCCTGGCCGAGGTACTCCTTGGTGATCTGGAGCTCCATCATCAGCGGGGTCCGGGGCATGGCCCCGAACAGGGGATGGAACGGCTCGCGCGGCTGGAAGTCGAGCGGCCCGTTCTTCACCTGGAGCAGCACGTTCTCGCGGAACTTGCCGTCCTGCGGTGTGAACTCGTCGTACGCCTGGCGGACGCGGTCGGTGGGGACGTCGTTCGAGTAAACGAACGCGCGCCACATCACGACGCCACCGTGCGGGGCCAGGGCATCGGCCAGCATGTTGGCGCCGTCGGCATGGGTGCGGCCGTAGTCTTGCGGGCCGGGCTGTCCCTCCGAGTTCGCCTTCACGACAAATCCGCCGAAGTCCGGAACGACGCGGTAGATCTCGTCGACCTTGCGGCGCCACCACGCCCGGACGGCGGAGTCGAGCGGATCGGCCGTGCCGAGGCCGGCCAGCTCGATGGGCGCACTGAAGCGCGCCGTGAGATAGACGCGGACGCCATACGGCCGCAGTACGCTCGCCAGCGCCGCCACCTTGGCGAGGAAGTCGGGCGCGAGGACGCCCGCGTTCGCGTTGACGTTCGTGAGCACCGTTCCGTTGATCCCGAGCGAAGCGTTGGCCCGGGCGTAGTCCCGATAACGTGGGTCGATGGAGTCCGGCAAGTGGGTCCAGTCCCACAACGAGCGGCCCGCGTAGCCCCGCTCTTCGGTCCGGTCGAGGTTATCCCAGTGGTCGAGCAGGCGCAGCCGGAGTTTCGGCGCGCCGACGACTGCCAGCGCTCCGAGCGGTGTGCCGGTCTGGATGAGGCGCAGCAGGTGGAACGCGCCGTACAGCACGCCGGCACCTGAGTTCCCGGCGATGACGATCGCCTGCCGGCCGCGCACGCGCAGGGCCCGGAGCACGAACCCTTCGTCGCCCGCGCGCCGCAGGTCGTCGGCGAGCGGGAGCGCCGCAACGAGGGGTGACGTCGCCGGCGTGCCAGCGATGAGGGCGCCGTCGCGGCGGACGCTGTCCGCGCCCGGGATGGCGCTGCCCAGGAGCCCCGCGAGACCGAAGCTCAGCTCGTCACGGGCGGCGCGCAGCGTGGGGGAATCGCCTTCCACGACAAGATGGGTCAGCGCCGCGCGGTACTGCGCCAGTCGCCCGGCGTCGTCGACCAGCCGGTAACGCAACCACAGGTCGTAGCCGTCTTCGGCGGCGGGCGGCCTGGGGACGGAGCGGGGGGAGGCCGCCGCGAGCAGCACGCACCACAAGACGACGGACCGGCCCGACGCAAACGGTCTCATGCCGACCCTGGTCAGGCCGGCACGTGAGGGATGCGCCCGTCGGCGGGATCCGCCCAGCGGGTGTTGGGGATCAGCGGCGCCCAGCCCGGCCGCAGCGGGTCCTGGTCGTACGGATACGGCCCGAGCCGCAGAAACGACTCGTGGTACCGGGCCAGGCGGTCGCGGTCGAGCTTCACGCCGAGCCCCGGGGCGGTCGGCACGGGGATCGCGCCGTGGCAGTACTGCAGTTTGCCGCCCTCGATGATGTCGTCGAGGAGGTGGTGGTAGTGCGCGTCCGCGGCGAAGGTGAGGTTCGGGATCACGGCGCCGAGGTGCAGCATGGTCGCGAGCTGGATGCCCAGCTCGCCCGACGAGTGCACCGCGACGCCGAACTGGAACGCTTCGCAGATCCCCGCCGCTTTTACGCACGACCGGATCCCACCCCAAAACGTCGTATCGAGCAGGATGACGTCGACGGCTGTCTGCAGCACGTTGGCGGCCAGCTGCTCGAAGCCCACCACGACCGTGTTGGTCGCGAGCGGGATCCGGATGCGCTCGCGGGCGCGGCGCATGCCGTGCAGCCCGAACACGGGATCTTCGAGGTAGTCGTTGTTCAGGCTCTCGATCTCGCGCCCGAACCAGACCGCCACTTCGGTGGACCACACGCCGTTGGGATCGAAGCGGAAGCTGTCGTCCGGCAGCGCGGCGGCGAGCGCGCGGTAGCACTCCAGCTCATAGCGCGGCGGGAACACGCCGCCCTTGAGCTTGTGCGTCGTGAACCCGCATTCCTGCTTGAGCGCGCGGGCCTCGGCGACCAGGTGGTCCACCGTGCGGACTTCACCGGAGCCGTCGGCGGCATTGGCGTAGCGATAGAACAAATACGACGCGAACGGCACCTGATCGCGCAGCCGGCCTCCCAGGATGTCGCTCACGGGCACGCCCCACGCCTGCCCCAGCAGGTCGAGACAGGCGAACTCGAGCGCCGCGAGCAGCTGCGTGCGCTGGTTGTAGAGTGACGCGGTGGGGTTGGCGATCACGAAGCGCATCTCCTCGAGACGCGCCGGGTCGCGGCCGACGAGGTACGGCTTCAACCCGAGCACGGCGGCCGTGGCCGACTCGCCCCCGCCGCCCAGCTCGCCCAGGCCGACCCGGCCGTCGTCCGTCTCGACCTCGACGATGGTCCGCACGAAGCGGCCCCAGTGGCACCCGTTGGCGTGGCGCAGCGGGGCGACGAGGGGGACGGAAACGGGGGTGGCGCGGACATCGGCGATCTTCATGGTGATAAACTGATCTTATCACCGCCCGGCGGCAAGCGACGCCTCCGCCGGCTCGAGCCGCGGCACCAGCAAATGGATGAGGCCGAGCGCCCCGACGTAGGCGAGTCCCAACACCGCGAAGATCGGCCCGTAGTTGCCGCCCGTCGCCTGCAGGATCGCACCCGTGAGCCGCTGCAGGCCGAACGCGCTGAACAGGCCGGCGCACCCGCCGATCCCGACGACGGACGCGACCGCGCCCCGGGGGAACATGTCGCTCACGGTGGTGAACAGGTTGGCCGACCACCACTGGTGCGCGCCGGCCGCCACGCTCACGATGCCCACCGCCACCCACATGCTCCCGGCCGCGGGCGCGTACATGGTCGGCAGGACGCAGAGCGCCGCCGCGAGCAACGCGGTCTTCCGGCCCCGGTTCACGCTCCACCCGCGCTTGATCAGCGCACCCGACAGCCATCCGCCCGTGATCGAGCCGACGTCGGCCGCGACGTAGATGACCACGAGCGGAGCCGCGAGGCCCACGAGCCGCACGCCGAAGCTCGCGTCGAGGAACTTGGGGAGCCAGAACAGATAGAAGAGCCACACCGGATCGGTCATCGCCTTGCCCACGATGAACGCCCAGGTCTGGCGGCGGCCCAGCAAGGCGCGCCAGGGGGCGCGCTCCGCGTCCGCGACGGGCGCCTCCCGATTCGGGGCTCGATAGAGCGCCAACCAGAGGGCGAGCCACAGCAGGTCGAGCGCGCCGGTGGCGAGGAACGCCCAGCGCCACCCCAGCCCGAGGGCGATCGACGGCACCAGCAGCGCGGCGACGATCACGCCGACGTTGCTTCCGGCGTTGAAGATGCCGGTGGCGAGCGCGCGCTCCTTCTGCGGAAACCATTCGGCGACGGCCTTGACCGCGGCCGGGAAGTTCCCCGACTCGCCGGCGCCGAGCAGGGCGCGCGCGATGCCGAAGCCGGCGACCGTGCGCGCCAAGGCGTGCCCCATGGCCGCGAGGCTCCAGACCAGCACGGCGAGTGCGAGCCCCGCGCGCACCCCGATCCAGTCCATCACCCGGCCCATGACCAGGAGCCCCACGCCGTAGGCGATGCTGAACCACGAGACGATGGCGGCGTAGTCGGTCTCGGTCCACCGGAGCTCGCGCGTGAGCGTGGGTGCGAGGATGCCGAGCACCTGGCGGTCCACATAATTGACGGTGGTGGCGCCGAACAGCAGAGCCACGACGGTCCAGCGGCGTTCGAATCGCGGCTCAGACACCGCTGGACACGCTGAAGCCGCCGTCCACCGGGATGACGGCGCCGGTGACGAACGACGCCGCGTCGCTGCACAGCCATTGCACGGCGCCGACGACCTCCTCGGGCCTGCCGAAGCGGCCCATCGGCGTGTGGGAGATGATGGCGCGGGCCCGCTCCGTGTGGCTGCCATCCGGCTTGAGGAGCACGGCGCGGTTCTGCTCCGTCACGAAGAACCCCGGTGCGACGGCGTTCACCCGCAGCCGGTCGCCGTAGCGCCGCGCCAGCTCGACGGCCAGCCAGCTCGTGATGCTCTCGATCCCCGCTTTCGCGACGGAGTATCCCAGGACGCCGCTCAGGACGCGGCGCGCGGCCATCGAAGAGACGTTCACGATGCTGCCCGAGCCCTGGCGGCCCATGGCCTCGCCGAACGCGAGCGCCGGGACGAGCGATCCGTGCAGGTTGAGCCGCAGCACCTCGTCGAACGCGTCGAGCGGCACATCGAAGACGGGCCTGTCGTCGCTGCGCGCGCGCGCGACATTGCCGCCGGCCGCGTTGACGAGAATGTCCACCCGGCCGCGGGCCTCGAGCACAGCGTCCCGGGCGGAGCGCACCTGCGCCTCGTCGAGGACGTCCGCGATGAGGGCGAGGGCGTCGCCCCCGCCGTCGCGGATCTCCTTGGCCTTCGCCTCGGCGGCAGCGCGTCGCCGGCCCAGGATGGCGACGACCGCTCCCGCGTCTGCCAGGCCCGAGGCGATGGCGCCGCCGATCACCCCGTAGCCGCCCGTGACGACCGCGACGCGACCGGCGAGCCCGAACGGCGACAGGGTGCCGCGCGCCACGGTCAGGGAATGAACAGGGCCAGGTCGATCGCGTCCGCCATCATGCGGTAGCCCGCCTCGTTGGGATGCAGGTGATCGCCCGTGTCCGCCAGCGGCAAGAGACGAGAGGGCTCCGCGGGATCGCGCAGCACCGCGTCGAAGTCGATGACGGCATCGAACGCGCCGGCCTCGCGGATCCAGCGGTTCACCCGCTGGCGCGCCGCTTCACGGTCGGGTCCATCATACTGCGATCCGCCGAACGGCGGGATCGTGGCACCGTAGACGCGCAGGCCGCGATCGTGCCCGCGGGCGACGATCTCCCGATAGGCGGCCAGCAGGTTCTGCGCCACCGTGGCCGCTCTCCCCGGCTCCCGGGCGCCGCCGATGTCATTGACGCCTTCGAGCAGGATCACCCAGCGCGCTCCGTTTTGCCCCAGCACGTCGCGCTCGAGTCGCGACAGGGCGGTGGGACCGAGGCCGCCCTCGAGAACCGTGTTGCCACCGATGCCGGCGTTGAGCACGGCGACGTGCCGGGTGCGCGGATCGGCCAGCAGGCGGCGCGCGAGGTTGTCGGGCCAGCGGTCGTTCCGGTTGGTGCCGGAGCCACGGCCGTCGGTGATAGAGTTGCCCAGGGTGACGACGGCTCCTCCCGCCCCCTCCGCCGCCACGTCGAGACCGGCGAGCACGTACCAGTGATCGGTCGTGACCGCCTCCGCCAGCTCGGGCGCGCTCGCCCAGCGGCCGGCCTGAAGATACGACGTGGTCCGTGACCCGGGATGGCCCGTGAGCGAGGCGGGCGCGGCGCCGCACTGGATGGTGATGGCGAGGTCGCCGAGCGCGGGGACGGCGTAGTCCAGCGGATCGGAGGTGACCACGGCGCCGGGAGCGATGCGCACCGAATCCGCTCCACCGAACGTCAGCCCCCGGTCGCTCGCGATCTCGATGGCGCTCGCTCCGCGCGAGCGGGCGACGTGGGCCGCGGTGATCGCGAGGGGGCCGTCGCCGAACGTATTCGAGAACCGCACGCGCAGGGTCTGCCCTCCGATGGACGTATGGATGACCTGGCGCACGGTGCTGCCCGCCAGCCCCGGGGCCGGCGGCATGTTGCGCGGCTCGACGCGCTGCTGAGCGGCCGCCCAGGTGCCGAGCCAGCGCACACGCGGCGTGGCGGACGGCGGCGCGCACGCGTTCGCGACGGCCGCGAACGCGGCTAAAGCCGCGACCCTCATGTCGTCAGCACGCCGTCATGGCGTCCGGACCGGCGCGCTGGATCCCCCCGCCGCGGTCGGCGGCCGGCCCGCTCCGGGCATCGGCTGCAGCCGGGAGCGGCCATCGCTCCCAATGAACGCCCGCAGCTCGACATACGCCCGGTGCGGGTTGTTGCGCTGCAGACCGGCCCGGATCCACGTCTCGCCGTACCAGCGATCGAACGGCGGGTATTCCGCGCGGGCAAAGTCGCTCTCGAGCTGTTCCAGCGGCGTGAGCGCTTCGCGGACGAGGCGCCACATGGCGCTCGAGTCCGGTGCCTCGAGGGCATCAGCCAGCTTCAGGGCTGCCCGCGTCTGCCGCTCGTCCACGCGCAGGCCCAGGCCGACGTCGACTGAGAAGAAGCGCTGCTGGGTCCGCGACATGGCGGCCCTGGCCTCCGCCTCCGCCGCCAGCGCCGTGTCGAGACGGCCGACGCGGGTCTGGAGCACCGCCAGGGTGTCGGCGTTGAAGGGTGTGAACGGGCGGCCGGTCGCCCGCTGCCACAGGCGCTCGACGAGGTTCTGCACCGCTTCCGAGGCGTACCACAGCTTGTCGGGCGTGTCGAGCAGCGCATGGTACTCGTCGTAGGCCGCACGGGCTTGGACGGCGGCGGGGGTGAAATATTCCCGCGTCCACCATGCGACGAAACGGCCCGCGGGATCGGGTGACGCGTACACCGCGGGCGCGTTCCATGTGATGTCCGCGATCATGCGGGCCCCCATGACGTAGTCGCGCAGCTCGGACACGTTGACGAGCATATATTCGGTCGCACCGGCCTTCACGATGCGCTGGAATTCTCCGGCGATCGTCGTGGGAGCCACGGTGTGGGTGGTCTGCTTGCTCAGATTCCCGCCGAGGTAGGCGAGGTGGTAGTACACGCCGTGCTTCCAGCGGCCCGGGTCGTCCGGGAGGCCACGCATGTGGCCGTCGTTGTCGTCCGGCCAGACGATGATCACGTCGTCCGGCAGGCCGAAGGCCGCAGGAGCGCGGCGAAACAGGTCCAGCATCTCCGAGTACATCGTGAAGTGGAAGATCGGCGTGCGCCCCGGCGGCAGCGCGTTCCGCACCATGGCGGTCTGCAACCCGATCACCTCGCGGAATACGCGCCCCTTGTCGTCGTCGGTGGTCCCCTCGGGCCAGGTGTAGGCGCGGTCCGACGTGTTCCGCAGTCCCACCGGCCAAATCACGTCCAGGTCGTGGTTCTCCTCGACGCCGCCGCGCCAGAAGGTCAACAGGCCGTCCCGGTTGGTGAGCCAGTCGTAATCGGGTCGCACGCCGCGCTCGGCGGCAAGGTTGAACGTGGTGAGGCCGAATGGATTGGAGACGAGAATGTCGTAGTGATGCGAGGTGTAGTAGAGGCCCCAGTCGCTCGCGAGCTGCTGCACCTCGAAGCGGCGATGTACCCGCACGTACGGCGCCACCATGTTCATGCGCAGCCGCAGCGCGGTTTCGAAGTAGCGCCGGTACCAGACCAGGGGCACGTCGCCGGTCTGGAGCGGGTACCCTCTCGCGTCGAACGGACGCGGCAGGATGTCTTCGTCGTCGTGAAACAAGCCGCGATAACGGAACGTGGGCGGTCCCTGCGCGAAGCGGGTCGCCTTGAGCACCAGCGGATCGCGGTGCTCCGGCACGTAGCCGGTCCAGAGATAGAGGGGGTCGACCCCCAGCCGCTCGGACAGGGTGTAAGCGGCGAACGCGGTGCCCCGCGGGTTCGACCCCACGAGCCAGATGGTCCCCGGCGTGGTGACGATGCGATAGGACTCCCACTGACCGCGCAGCGCCGCGGCATCGATCGCGGCCGGCAGAGGCTCGTTGCCCAACGTGGCAAGCCGAATGCTCGTCTTGCCGGCCGTGGGCCGGGCCACAATGGGGGGTCGGTAGCCGCTGATCGCCTCGATGTCGCCCGCCAGAAACGTGGCTGCCTGGCGCACGCTCAGGTGCTCCGCGGCGCCGAGCACGATCTCCGCGCCGCTCTCGCCCGCCGCGAGCACCACGTCTCCGGCCGCGACAGGGCCGGTCCGGACCCATGACCCGCGCACGGGCGCGGCCCACGGGTTGCCCTGCGCGGCGCCGCCCGCCGCAACGAGCGAGCACGCGACCAGCACGGCAACGATTGCTCGGCATCGGTTCATGGCATCGATCCTCATGATTGGCGACGTGCACGGGGAAGCGGCGCAACTCGATATTACGCGCGCCCGTGCGGGTTCGCTCTCCCACCGCCCGGGGTGCTCCCTGACACAACCCTTTTCCGAGTCTCGTCATCTAACGAGCAAACCTCCGACCAGGCTCTCATGCTCTTGGGCTTGCCGCTCCTAGCCGCCGTCGCGCTCGCCAGTCAGGCCCCCAGCTCACGGCCGCAAGGCCATCCGGCGGACCCGCCCCCTCCGGCGCCCCCGCCGACCAGCGCTACCGCCACGCGCGCCGCTCAGGCACCCGTCATCGACGGGCGCGACGACGATGCCGTGTGGCGCGACGCCCGGCCGATCACCGAATTCCAGGAATGGCGGCCCAGCGAGGGCGCACCGCCCAAGCTCCCGACGGAGGCGAAAATCGCCTACGACGCCAGTGGCCTTTATGTGTTCGTCCGCGCCTTCGATCCGCACCCCGACAGCATCATTACGGTGCTCGCCCGGCGCGACTACTTCACGCCCTCGGACATGATCTGGCTGTTCCTGGATTCGTATCACGACCGGCGCACCGGCTATGAATTCGGCGTCAACCCCTCGGGCGTGAAGCTCGACGCCCAGATCTACAACGACGGCAATGAAGACTTCGCGTGGGACGCGGTGTGGGACGTGGCGACGCGCCGCGATTCGCTGGGCTGGACCGCCGAGTTCCGCATCCCGCTGTCGCAGCTGCGGTACGGGCGGCAAAGGCATCACACGTTCGGCCTGACGATCGATCGGGATCTGTACCGTTACGCCCAGCGCGTGAGCTGGCCCCTGTTCCGCCAGTCGAAGGCGGGGTTCGTGTCGCAATTCGGCGACGTGGACGGGTTCGACGACCTGGAGGCGCCGCGCCGGCTCGAGGCCGCGCCCTATCTGGTCACCAAGAACGTGTCGCAGTACACTGCGGCCGGGTTCGGCCGCTCGCAGGACGTCACCATCGGTGGCGGCTTGAAGTACCGCGTCGCCTCGAACCTCACGCTCGACGCCACGATCAATCCGGACTTCGGCCAGGTCGAGGCCGATCCGGCGGTGCTCAACCTCACGGCGTTCGAGACGTTTTTCCGGGAGCAGCGGCCGTTCTTCGTCCAAGGCGCGGGGATCTTTCGCTTCGACGTGAACTGTACCGCGGTCAACGACTGCAGCACCGGAGAAGGTCTGGTTTACAGCCGGCGCATCGGACGCCCGCCCGAGGTGGGCACCTTCGCGGACCGCACCTCCCCCGTTTTCACCCGGATCCTCGGCGCCGGTAAGCTCACCGGACGCTCGCCGGGCGGCATGACTATCGGCGTGCTCGACGCCGTCACACAGCACGTCAGCGGCGTCGGGGGCGCGACGATCGAGCCGACCACCAACTACGGCGTCGTGCGGCTGCGCCAGGACCTACGGGGCGGCGAGTCCAGCATCGGTGGAATCGTCACGGCCGTGAACCGCGACAACGATGCGTTTACGTCACCGTCCCTGCGCCACAAAGCCTACGTCGGCGCCATGGATTTTCGTCACCGCTTCCGCGGCGGCCGCTATGAGATGTCGGGATCGGTCGACTTGAGTCGGGTCGAGGGAACCGACTCGGCGATCGCCCTCACGCAGCGCGACGCGGCGCACTACTACCAACGGCCCGATGCCCTGCGGTACGACCCGACGCGCACGTCGCTCTCGGGCGACGACGAGTCGCTGCAGTTCGGCAAGGTGGGCGGCGCGCACGTCCTGTTCCAAACCGGCTACGAGCGCCGCTCCCCGGGGTTCGAGATCAACGACCTGGGCTACCTGCAGCGCGCCGACCAGCAGACGTGGAGTACGTGGGTGGGCTTTTTCGACCGGAAGCGGCGCGCCCTGACCCAGCGCTTCCAGTGGAACTTCAACTGGTGGCAATACTGGACCAGCGCCGGACTGCCGGAGGAGCGTGCGTTCAACACCAACACCCATACGACGTTCAACAACACGTGGTCGCTCCACGTCGGGGGTACCCTGGGCCAGCTGGGCGAGACCTATTGCTACTCCTGCTCCCGCGGCGGCCCCGCCGTGCGTCAGGATCCCTACTTCGCGCCGTGGGCCGGCGTGATCGGCGACGACCGCAAGGCGATCGTGCCCTACTTCTGGGTCAATTATTGGCGCGGGGACGGCGGGCGGTCTCGCAGCATCAATCTGAGTCCCGAGCTCGACTTCAAAGTCGCGTCGCGCGTCACGGCGTCGATCGCGCCCAGCTATACGCGGGCGACGAACGACGTGCAACCGCGGGGGCTCGACACGACCCAGGCACACCATTACCTCTTCGCGCACCTCGAGCAGAAGCAGCTCGGCGTGACCATGCGCTTCACGTACCCGTTCACCGCGAATGCGTCGCTCCAGGTGTACGCGCAGCCCTTCATCTCCAAGGGCACCTACAGCAACATGCAGGAGCTGGACACCGCGCGCGCGCGCGCGGCCGACTTCGCAAGCCGCTATCAGCGCTACACCGCTGACACGGCGGTCTCGAACCACCCGGGCGGATTCAACTCCAAGCAGTTCCACTCCAACGTCGTGTTGCGCTGGGAGTACCGGCCCGGCTCGACGCTGTTCGTGGTGTGGAGCCAGGGGCGTCAGCAGTCGGCCGGCGCCGAGGGCACGCGCGGCTTCCGCGGCGACCTGGGCGATCTGTTCAGCCTGTGGCCCGACAACACCTTCCTCGTGAAGCTGTCGTACTGGATCAACCGGTAGCGCCGCCCGTCGCGCATTTGCCGAACGCTGTCTGGGGCGGTACGCTTCCCGCCCCATGCAGGTTTCCTCGCTGCTCGCGCTCGCCCTGTTGCTGCCCGCGCCCCCGCTGGCGGGGCAGCACGCCGACTCGGCCGCCGGCTTCGACCTCTCGGAGGTCATGATCCCCATGCGCGACGGGATCAAGCTGCACACTACGGTCTTCGTGCCGCAGGGGACACACCCGCCGCTGCCCATCATCTTCACGCGCACGCCGTACGGCATCGCCCACGCCGCCAACACGCTGCGCGGCTATTACCGGGCATTGGCGACCGACGGCTACATCTTCGTGTTCCAGGACATCCGCGGGCGTTACACGTCGGAGGGCCGCTTCGTCATGATGCGCCCGCCGCGCGATCGCCGCGACCCGAGCGCGATCGACGAGAGCACTGACGCGTACGACGCGATCGCGTGGCTGCTCGCGCACGTGCCCGGCAACCACGGCCGCGTGGGGATGCTCGGCATCTCGTATCCCGGCTGGCTCACCTTGATGGCGATGCTCGACCCGCATCCGGCGCTCAAGGCGGCCTCGCCGCAGGCGTCGCCGGCGGACATGTACCTGGGCGACGACTTTCATCACAATGGCGCGTTCCGGCTGAGCTACGGCTTCGAGTACGCCGCGCGGATGGAGACGTCGAAGGGGCAGGATACCTTCGCGTTCGACCGCCACGACACGTACCAGTGGTATCTGGCGCTCGGGCCCCTGGCGAACGTCAATGCCAGGCACCTGCACGGGGCGATTCCCAGCTGGAACGACTTCGTCGCCCATCCCAACTACGACGGCTTCTGGCAGCGACAGGCCGCCGCTCCGTATTTGACCCGCGTCACGGTGCCGACGCTCAACGTGGCCGGATGGTGGGACCAGGAGGACTTCTACGGACCGCTCGAGATCTACGAGCTGCTCGAGCGGCACGACACGGCGCGCGTGAACTCGCTCGTGGTCGGGCCGTGGAACCACGGTGGCTGGGCGAGCGCCGAGGGAGAGAAACTCGGCGAGATCGACTTCGGCAGCCCCACGTCGCGCTACTTCCAGGAGAAGATTCTCGCGCCCTGGTTCGCGCACTTCCTCAAGGACCAGGGCGAGCTGAGGCAGCCGGAGGCGATCACGTTCGAGGCGGGCGACAATCGTTGGCGTTCATGGGACGCGTGGCCGCCGCGGGGGACGACCGCGAAGCGGTTGTACTTCCAGGCCGGCGGCCGGCTCTCGTTCGAGCCCCCGGCCGCCCCCGGCGCGAGCGCGTTCGACAGCTACGTGTCCGACCCCGCCCACCCCGTGCCGTACCGCCACCGGCCCATTCCGGCGACGTACTCCCCGCAGCCCTCCGGCTGGACCACGTGGCTCGTCGAGGACCAGCGCTTCGTCGAGGACCGCCCCGACGTCCTTGCTTGGCAGACGGAGCCGCTCGAGCGGGACGTGACGATTGCGGGGGACATCACCGCTCGCGTGTTCGTGTCCACCACGGGCACGGACGGCGACTGGGTCGTGAAGCTGATCGACGTCTACCCGGACGAACCCCCGACCGACTGGAAGCTCGCGGGGTGGCAGCTGATGGTGGCGAACGACGTGTTCCGCGGCCGCTTCCGCTCGAGCTTCGAGAAACCGCAGCCGTTCACACCGAACCAGGTTACGCCGCTCACCATCGACCTGCACAGCCAGGACTACCGGTTTCTCAAGGGACACCGGATCATGGTGCAGCTGCAGAGCACGTGGTTCCCGCTCATCGACCGCAACCCGCAGACCTTCGTCCCCAACATCTTCGAGGCACGAGCGGCGGACTACCGCCCGGCGACCGTGCGGGTGTACCGCTCGCCGCGGTGGCCGTCGTCGGTGGAGGTGCATGTGGTCAAGGAGTGACTCAGAGTTCCTCCGACGCCACCCGAGCCGCTTCCGCCAACACAGCGGCTCCGACGAAGATGCTCTCCTCGGCCGGATAAAACCGCGACGAGTGCGCGGGAATCGGGTCGCCCCCGGGCTCCCGTGCGCCGACCCTGAGAAAGCATCCGGGTATCCGCTCGAGGTACGACGCGAAGTCCTCGCCAGCCATGTTGAGGAACCCCAGTGGGACGATCGCGGCATCGCCGAGCACCGCGGCCGCCGCCCGGCGCGCCCAGCCGGCCGGCTCGGGCGGATTCACGAGCGGCGGAGGACCGAGCTCGATCGAGACCTCCGCCCGCAGCCGATAGACCGCTGCGCTCGATTCGGCGATGCGACGCACCTCGTCGCCCAGGAGCCGGCGGGTGTCGGCATCCGTGGCGCGCAGCGTCCCCGTGAGCGTGGCGCGGTCGGGGAGGACGTTCGGCGCCGAGCCCGCGTGCACGCTGCCGATGCTCACCACGGCGGGAGCCGCGGGATTCACGCGGCGGGAGACGATGGTCTGAAGCGCCCCGACGAGCGCCGCCGCGCCGACGATCGGGTCCGCGGCCTCGTGGGGCCGGGCACCGTGCCCGCCACTGCCGAGCAGCCGGATCTCGAAGCTGTCGGCCGACGCCGCGAGCGGCCCCTCCTGCGCCACCACCTGGCCTACGGCGAACCGCCGGTCTACGTGCGCGCCGAAGATCGCGGCCACGCCATCGAGCGCCCGCGAGTCGAGCACCGCCTGCGCCCCCCGTCCGGTCTCCTCGGCCGGCTGCAGCACGATCAGCACATCGCCGGCGGCGGGACACGCCGTCAGAAGGTGTGCCGCGCCCACTGCCCAGGTCGCGTGGACGTCGTGGCCGCAGGCGTGCATCACGCCCGGGTGCTCGGACGCGAACGGCAGGCCCGTCTCCTCCGAGATGGGCAACGCGTCGATGTCCCCCCGTACGGCGACCGGCGCCCGGGAAGAGTCGCGCCCGCGGATGCGGGCCACGACGCCCGTGCCCGCCACCCGCTCGAGCCGGGCGGGCTCGACGCGCGCCAGCGCCACCTCGAGCGCTGCGGCGGTGCGCTCTTCCTTTCCCGACAGCTCCGGGTGGCGGTGCAAGTCGCGCCGCAGCTCGACCAGCGCGCCTCGCAACGCCGCAGGAAACAGCTCGGCGAGGCGGCTCACGCGAGCACTTCGCTGCGCACCGTCAGGTTCTCCACGCGATCCATGTCGACCGCCACACCCATGCCCGGTGTTCGCGGCACGTGGACCATGCCGTCTCCGTCCATGGTCCACTCCGGCGTCACGATGTCCCGCTCCCAATAGCGCGCGCTGGGCGACAGGTCGCCGGGGAGCGTGAAGTTGGGCAGCGAGGCGAGCGCCACGTTGTGTGCGCGCCCAATCCCGCTCTCCAGCATGCCGCCGCACCACACCGGGACGCCGTGCCGCCGGCAGAGATCGTGGATGGCGATGGACTCGGCGAACCCTCCGACGCGGCCGGGTTTGATGTTCACGATGCGGCCGCTCTGGAGCGTGATCATGTCCTGCGCCCGCTCCACGTCGGTGATGGATTCATCCAGGCAGAGCGGTGTCTTGAGGAGCCGCTGCAGCGCGGCGTGGCGCACCAGGTCGTCGCGTCCCAGCGGCTGCTCGATCATCAGAAGGTCGAAGGCGTCGAGCCCTCGCAACCACTCGGCGTCGTCGAGCGTGTACGCGGAATTGGCGTCCACCATGAGGTGGACGTCCGCTCCGAGGGCCTCGCGCACGGCGCGCACGTAGGGCACGTCCGCACCCGGGGCGATTTTGAGCTTGATCTTCTTGTAGCCCTGCTGCACGGCCGCGCGGGCCCGCTGCACCAGCGCCTCGGGACTCGCCTGGAGCCCCAGCGAGATTCCGGTCACGATGCGCTCGCGAGTGCCGCCCAGCAGCGCCGCCAGCGGGCGGTCGCACAACCGGGCGGCCAGCTCCCAGCAGCCCATTTCCACGGCGGCCTTCGCCATGCGGTGCCCGCGAAAATCGCGCTCCAGGATGGCGTGCACGATCCCGGGCCCCTCGAGCTCCTGCTTGAGGATACGGGGCGCGACCCACGAGCGGATCGCCAACCACGCCGTGTCGATCGTTTCGTCGGAGTAGTTGGGCTGCTCGCCGGCGACGCATTCGGACCAGCCGGTAACGCCGTCGGAGGACGTCAACTCGAGCAGGCAGATGCGGCGCTCCGTGCAGATCCCCGACGAGATCCGGAACGGCTCCTTGAGCGGGAGGCGGATCTCCCGCAGGGTGATGCGCTCGACGCGCAGCATCAGGTTTTTCGGGACAGGATGTAATAGCCGCGCGCGGCCTGGGCATCCCGATAGAAGCCGGCCACGTGGTACCCCTGCTCGAGCGCCCAGGTGAACGCCGCGCGGGTGGTGGTGCGCCACCGGCCGGCCAGATCGAGCGACGCGTCCTGCACTGTGTGGATCTCGAGCGGGATCTCGACCCGCAGGGGCGCCCGGGCCGGTGCGGCCCGGAAGCGCGGTGTGGTGGGGATGCCGTCGCCGTCGGAGGCGTTCAGGACTCTGGCCGTGCTCGTCGCCTCGCGTCGGTCGGGCGTGTCCTGCGCACCGATATCCCAGGCGACGATGAAACGATCGGTGCCGAGCCCCCGGTGCAGGGCGCTGTCGGTGTCGCTGCCGTACATGTCGATCACGTATTCCGTCACGCGCACGCCCAGCCGGTTGAGGTTGAAGTGCGCGTTGCGGGCGACGAGCGGGTCGAAGGTCCAGTAGACCGTGCCCACGCCGAGTTGCAGCAGCGCCTCGCGCTGAAACTGCTTGAGCCGGCGGCCGATGCCGTGATCGCGCAGCTCGGGGCGGACGGCGAGCATGTCGGACCAGTGGACCAACCGCCCGTGCTCGACGCCCGTGATGCCGAACACGAAGCCGACCAGCCGCTCCCGGGCGTCGAAGGCGCCCGCGCTCACGCCGCCCAGGCGCTGGCTGACCTTGAGGATAGCGGCGGGAACGCGCTCGCTGAAGTCGGCGCCCCACGTCTCGTGCTGCAGGGCGACGCAGGCGACGAAGTCGTCGCGGGTGTGGAGGTGCCGGATGTGCAACCCGTCGGGTGGAGCGTGGCTGGGAGCGGCGGCCGGCGGCGCGACGGGCTCGTAGCGGTTCATTCGGGTATACGACAAGGTATACAAGGAGCCCACCCGCGGCAACATTCCCGCCGCTTGCGCTGCACACGACTTTGTACACATTATAGCCCGCCCCTCGCGCGAAGCGATCTCATGCAACGGCCGACCGTGCCCGTGCTGTGGCTGCTCACCCTCTGTTCGAGCAGTCTGCCCGCCCAAGCCGGGACTGCTCCCCAGACGCTCCCCGAGCGCGTGCAGCAAATCATCAATCGCCCCGAATACCGCCGCTCGAGCTTTGGCGTCGCGTTCTACGATCTGGACGCCAAGACGGCGGTGTTCACCCTCAATGCCGACAAGCTGTTCGTCCCCGGCTCCACGACCAAGCTGCTCACCGAAGGGACCGGCCTCGAGCTGCTGGGCCCCGACTACCGGTTCCACACCCGCGTCTATCGTACCGGCCCGATCCGCAAGGACGGCACGCTGGCCGGCGACCTGGTGCTGGTGGCGAGCGGCGACCCCAACCTCTCCGGCCGTATCCGTCCCGACGGCACCCTCGCTTTCGAGAACCAGGATCACGCCTACGACGGCAGTCCCGACACGCGCGCGGTGCCGGGCGATCCGCTGCTCGTGATCCACGAGCTGGCCGATCAGATCGCGGCGCGACACATCACGCGCGTGTCGGGGCGCGTCATCATCGACATCAGCCTGTTCGCCGAGGGCGACCGCGAGCTCGGCACCGGCGTCGTCATCTCGCCCGTGGCCGTGAACGACAACCTCGTGGACGTGACCGTCGCTCCCGGCGCCGCCCCGGGCGACGCGGTCGTGCTGACGCCGTCTCCGGTCACTGCGTACGTGCGCTTCGTGAACCAGGCGACCACGGCGGCGTCCGACTCGCAGCCGGAGATCCACTGGGCCTCGGACAGCGCCGGTCCCGACGGCTCGCACACGGTCACCGTGGCCGGTCGCATGCCCGCGGGCAAGCCGGCATGGCTCTTCAGCTACGCCGTGCCGCAACCCAGCCGGTTCGCCGAGGTCGTGCTGGTGGAGGCGCTGCATGCACGTGGCGTCCGCGTGGCGGTGAGCCCGCTCGGCGTGCGGCACGACTTCACAGCGCTGGCGTCGGCCTACACGCCCGACAACCTGGTGGCCGAGCACGTGTCGCCGCCGCTCACCGAGGAGGCGAAGGTCACGTTGAAAGTGAGCCAGAACCTGCACGCCTCGATGATGCCCTTCATTCTGGGAGGACTGCTCGCGCACGACGGCTCGGCCAAGGCGGGGTTCAAGCTCGAGCACGACATGCTCGAGCGGGCCGGGCTCGACTTGAGCGGGGCGTCGCAGGGCGATGGGGCCGGCGGTGCGGCGCACTTCGCGCCCGAGTTCATGGTGCGCTTTCTCGCTTACATGGCCACGCGCCCGTATTTCCCGGCCTACCTCGCGGCGCTTCCGGTGCTGGGCCGCGACGGCACGCTCTGGAAGGTGCAGCCCAATTCGCCGGCCGCCGGTCATGTGCAGGCCAAGACGGGCACGTACGTAGAGGTGGACCATCTGAACCGCGCGCTGATGGTGAACGGGAAGGGGCTCGCCGGCTACGTGACGACCGCGGGGGGCCGGCGTCTAGCGTTCGCCGTGTACGCGAACAACGTCCCGGTCCCGTCGGACCCCGGCGCGATCGAGCGGACCATCGCGCAGGCGGTGGGTGAGATCGCGGCGGCGGCGTACGACGCGCCTTGATCCAGTGAGCAGGTAGTCGAGCACACCCCGTATGTGGAGACAGGCCATGCGATCCCTGACGAGCTCTCTCCTCCAGCTGATCCTTCTGGTCGGCGTGGCCCCCGCCGCCCGGGCGCTCCAACAACAACCGGAGCAGGGATTCGTGGCAGGTACGGTAATCGCCGAGGGTACGCTGCGCCCGCTCCCGGGCGTTCAGGTGAGTGCCGGGGCGGGTCATGTGGCGATCACCGACGCGGCCGGCCGGTTTCGCATCACCGGGCTCGCGGGGGGCCAGGTGACGCTCACGGCACGCAGCATCGGCTATGTACCCCTGACGCGCACCGTGGCTGTGGGCGACACGCGCGTCAGCTTCACTTTGAACGAAGCCCCGATCGAGCTCAACGCGGTGGTGGTCACCGGTACCGCCGGAGTTCAGACGAAGCGGGCCATCGGGAATGTGGTGCCCACGATCAACGCGGGCGACGTGAGCGCCGTCGCTCCGGTCTCGGACATCCAGTCGTTGATCAACGGCCGGGCACCCGGCGTCGAGATCCTGCCGGGCAGCGGCCAGGCCGGCACGGGCTCCAAGGTCCGAGTGCGCGGCATCTCGAGCCTGTCGCTGTCGAACAACCCGTTGCTCTACGTGGATGGCGTTCGCGTGGATAACAACCAGAGCACCGGTCCGACCGTGCAGGCGTTCGGCTCGCAGGTCGTTTCCCGGCTCAACGACTACGATCTGTCGGACGTCCAGAAGATCGAGATCATCGAGGGCCCCGCCGCCGCCACGCTGTACGGCACGGAGGCCGCGAGCGGCGTGATCTCGATCATCACGAAGCGAGGCTCCGTGGGCGCTCCCAGCTGGGAGCTGACCGCCAAGCAGGGATCCGAGTGGTTCATGAACCCGCAAGGCCGCTTCCCGCTGAACTACTGGATGGACACCCTCGGCACGGTCCACTCGATCGACTACAACGCGCTGGTGCAGCAGAACGGCGGTCCGATTTTCTCGAACGGCTACACCCAGGGCTACTCGCTCAACGTGAGCGGCGGCACGCCGGTGGTGCGCTACTACGTGTCGGGGAATTTCGATCGCCACAACGGCGTCGAGCCCAACAACATCTTCCGCCGCTACGGGGGCCGGGCCAACGTGAGCGTGGCGCCGAACGACAAGATCGACTTCTCGCTCAACGTGGGCTACAACAAGGCGCGCACCGACCTGAGTCTCGAGGCGGGCGGCGGCGGCGCGATGTGGGAGACGCTCTTCTCCACGCCGCAGAACCTGGGGACGACGGCCAAGGGCTTCCGCGACTACCCGCCCGGCATCAACTACGTCGCCATCTCCGACTGGCAGGACGTGAACCGCTTCACCGGCAGCCTGGAGATTCACCACCGGCCCACGTCATGGTTCACACAGCGGCTGGTCGTGGGCACGGACGTGACCCACGAGGTGAACGTGGAGTTCGTGCCGCACCTGGTGGACAGCCTCAAGCAGTACTTCGATCCCACCACGGCGTCGGGCTACCGTGATCAGGGTGGGCGTGATCCCACCACGAGCACGGTGGACTACAACGCGTCCGTGAACCTGCCGGTGACCGGAGGGCTGCGCTCGATCACGTCGGCCGGCGGCCAGTACTACCACTGGCTGCGCGATTCCACCGAGACCTATGGCGAGAACTTCCCGGCGTCGGGGCTCTCCGCCGTGTCGTCCGCGGCGCGCACCGTGGCCGGCGAGGACCTGATCGAGAACAACACGCTGGGCGGGTACGTGCAGGAGCAGCTCGCCTGGAACGACCGCCTGTTCGTCACCGGAGCAGTGCGCGTCGACCGCAACAGCGCCTTCGGCACCAAGGTGCGCCACCAGGTCTATCCCAAGGTGAGCGGCAGCTGGGTGATCAGCGAAGAGCCGTGGTGGCATTTCCATTGGCTCGACCAGGTGCGGCTGCGTGGGGCGTTCGGCGAATCGGGCAAGCAGCCCGACAACTTCGCAGCGCTGCAGACCTACGCCGCGGCCACCGGCCCGGGCGATCGCGGCGTGCTGACGCCGCAATTCGTCGGCAACGCAAACCTCGGCCCTGAGGTAAGCCGCGGCACCGAGCTGGGCTTCGAGGCCAGCGCCCTGGACGATCGCGTCGGCGTCGACTTCACGTACTATCGCCAGGCGACGCACGACGCGATCCTGGCGAAGGACGTCCCGCCCTCCGGTGGCTTCCCCAACACGGTGTTCGTTAACGCCGGCACGGTCCGGAACCTCGGGATCGAGCTCCACGTGCGGGGCCAGCCGGTGCGGACGCCCGACCTCACCTGGGACCTGAACTGGAACATCGCCACCAACGCCAACAAGGTGCTCGACCTGGGTCAGCCGGCGGGCGATTGCGCGAGCGACAGCCTGGCGCAGGTCCACAAGGACTGCAGCATCGTGATCGGGAGTCAGCAGCACCGCGTGGGCTATCCCGCCGCATCGTTCTTCCGCGAGAAGGTGGTGAGCGCTCAGCTCGACCCGAACGGCAAAGCCATCCTCTCGACGGTGATGTGCGACGGCGGTCCGGCGTTCCACAACCAGCCCGTGCCCTGCTACGACGCGTCCGGCAACGTGATCGCGCCGCGCGTGTTTCTGGGCCAGTCGACGCCCAAGACCGAGGGCGGGATCAGCACGACCCTCACATTCCGCGGCCGGCTGCGGCTGTACGCGCTGGTCGACTACAAGTACGGCTTCAAGAAGACCGACAACAACCTGCGCGCCCGCTGCCAGGTGTTCGAGACCTGCCTCGAGAACATCTACCCGCAGCGCTACGACCCCGCGCTCATCGGCGGGATGCAGTCGCCCGGCTCGCTCGTCAACTGGGTGTACAACGACGCCGGCTATGCCAAGCTGCGCGAGCTGTCGCTGAGCTACCAGCTCCCGGACGAGCTGGCCGCGCACTTCGGCGCGCGCCGCGCCTCCGTCTCGCTCGCGGGGCGGAACCTACACACCTGGACCAGCTGGACGGGGCTCGACCCCGAGGCGCTGTTCCTCGGGACCGGCTTCGGGCAGCACACGGTGTTCGAGCAGGATCAATTGCCTCAGCTCGCGCAGTTCGTCGCGACGATCAACGTGGGCTTCTGATGCGCGTCCATCGAACTCCTGAACCGACAAAGCGGGATACCCGTATGAGACTCAAGATCATCGCGACCCTGCTGCTGGGAGCGGTGCTCGCCTGTGATTCGCTCCTCAACGTCCAGAGCCCGAGCCGCGTGCCGGCGTCGGTGTTGGACGACCCAGCGAACGCGGAGCTCGCCGTGAACGGGGCGCAGGCGGACTTCGAATGCGCGCTCGCGAGCTACGCCGCCCTCGGCGGCATGCTGGCGGGCGAGCTGGAAGATGCCACGCTCTCGGCGGGGCGCTGGGACTACGATCGGCGAACCGTTACCTCCGGCGACGCCTACGGGCCCAATCAGTGCAACGATGGCAGCTTCCTGGGCCTCTATACGCCCCTCTCGGTCGCGCGCTTCCAGGCTGACAACGCGACACACCACCTCCAGGGTTGGACCGACGCGCAGGTGAGCAACCGGCACGACCTCATCGCCAAGGCGAGCGCGTACGGTGGCTACAGCCTGACGCTCCTGGGCGAAGGGTTCTGCTCGGCGGCCATCGACGTGGGCCCGCAGCTCATGCCGCCGCAGCTGCTCGATTCCGCCGAGAACCGGTTCTCGACGGCCATCACCGAGGCCGCCACAGCCAGCGACTCGCGCACCCTGAACCTGGCGAGGGTGGGACGCGCCCGCGTGCGCCTGGCGCTGGGCGACACGGTTGGCGCGCTGGCCGATGCGCAGCTCGTTCCCGCGGCCTTCGAGTACGACGCGACCTATTCCTCCGCCAACGCGCGGCGCGAGAACTTCGTGTACCAGCAGATCAACAAGAGCCCGTTCAACACGATCGCGGTGCCGTACCGGAAGTTCATGTACGTGTTCGCGGACACCGTCGTTCCCGGTAAGGTCGACAGCGTGCCCGATCCGAGAGTCGCGGTGCGGTTCGATTCGGCCACCACGATGTTCGACAACCGCCACGGGCAGTGGGTGCAGCTCAAGTACGCGAACATCGGCGCGCCGATTCGCCTCGCCACCGGGACGGAGGCGCAGCTCCTCATCGCGGAGATCCAAGGCGGCCCGACGGCGGTGGGTATCATCAATACCCTGCACGCCGCGGCGGGCCTGCCGCCGTTCCGGGGCACGGACCCCGACAGCATCCGGCGGCAGGTGATCTACGAGCGTCGGGCCGAGTTCTTTTTGGACGGACACCACCTGGCCGACGTGAACCGGTTCCAGCTCACGCTGTTTCCGCCGGCGGGCACACCCTATCCGGTGGACGCCGCGAATCCCAAGGGCGGCTTCTATGGGACCGGGACGCGCTTCCCGCTCCCCGACAAAGAGCGTTTCAACAATCCCAACATTCCCTCGACTGTCAACCCGGGGTGCTGATCGTGAGCCACGCGCGCATGAAGTCCTTACTGATCGTAGTGGGCGTGATGGCCGCGGCTGCGCCCGTTCCCGCCGCCCGTGCGCAGGACGCCCCGCTCCGCGGCTTCGACGCCTACGTCGAGCAGGCGCTGCGCGACTGGCGCGTGCCGGGCGTGGCGATCGCCGTCGTGCGCAACGACTCCGTGGTGTTCGTGAAGGGCTACGGCGTGCGCGAGTTGGGCAAACCGGCCCGCGTGGACGCGCACACGCTCTTCGCCATCGGCTCCACCACGAAGGCGTTCACGGCGGCCGCGCTCGCGATGCTGGTCGATTCCGGAAAGCTCGCGTGGGACGATCCCGTCACGAAGCACCTCGCGTGGCTCGAGCTCGCCGATCCGTACGTCACCCGGGAGCTGACGGTGCGCGACCTCCTGACGCATCGCAGCGGCCTGCCGCGCGGCGACCTCGTGTGGTACGGCTCGTCGTTCGACCGGTCCGAGGTGCTGCACCGCGTGCGCTACTTGAAGCCGCGCTGGAGTTTCCGCTCGAACTACGGCTATCAGAACATCATGTTCCTCGCGGCGGGCGAGGTGGTCGCAGCGGCGAGCGGCGTCTCGTGGGGCGACTTCCTGAAGGCCCGCATCTTCACCCCGCTCGGCATGACCGGAACCAACACGAGCGTCACGGCGCTGGCGGGCGAGGGCGACGTCGCGATGCCGCACAAGAAGATCGACGACACCGTCCGCGTCATCCCGTGGCGCAACATCGACAACGTGGGGCCCGCCGGCTCCATCAACTCGAGCGTGGCGGACCTGTCCCAGTGGCTCCGACTGCAGCTGGGCGGCGGGACCTTTCGCGGCCGGCGGCTCGTGAGCGACTCGACCGTGGAAGAGATGCACACGCCCCAGATGGTGATCCGCATGAACAAGGACGCCCGCGAGATCTTCCCCGACACCCATTTCCTCGCCTACGGGCTCGGCTGGTTGCTGCGGGACTACCATGGCAAAATGTTCGTAGGTCATGGCGGTGCGATCGACGGGATGCGGGCCGAGATCGGGTTGGTTCCCGAGGCGCGCGTCGGCGCGGTGGTGCTCTGCAACCTGGACGGCACGAGCTTCCCCGCCGCCATCTTGTACCGCGCGCTCGACGCGTATCTCGGCGCGCCGCCGCGCGACTGGAGCGCGGTGCTGCTCGCCGCGGAGCGTAAGGCCGAAGCGCGGGGGGACTCGGTCGACAAGGCGTTCGAGGCAAAACGGGTACGGGACACGCATCCGTCCTTGCCGCTCGAGCGCTACGCCGGCAGCTACGTGGACAGCCTGTACGGAACGGTGGCAATCGCGGAGCAGGGAGACCGGCTCGTGGCCCGGATGGGTCCGGCGTTCACCGGCGACCTGACCCACTGGCACTTCGACACTTTCAAGGTTACGTGGCGCGACCGCGGGCTCGGCACCAGCTACCTCACGTTCAATGTCGACGCCGATGGCAAAGTCGGCTCCGTCGAGGTGCGGGAGGTGGGCGAGTTCAAGCGGTCGGCGCCACCGCCCACCCGCCAGGCGGGACGGTAACCATGCGGCTGCATCGTTTGCTGCCGCTGGTCCTGCTCGTCGGCGGGTGCGCGCACGCGCCCGGGGTCGCCACGCCCACGCCTGCCGCCGGCCCGTTCGACGTGGTGATCGAGGGCGGCCGCGTGGTGGACGGGACGGGCAACCCGTGGTTCTACGGCGACGTGGCCATCCAGGGCGACCGCATCGCGCGCATCGCGCCGCCCGGCCTGCTGGCGCAGGCGGCGGCGCGGCGCCGCATCGACGCGCACGGCTTGGTGGTGGCGCCCGGGATCATCGACATCCAGGCGCAGTCGGACGCGGAGCTGTTGCGGGGCGACAGCCGTGTGATCAGCATGGTGACGCAGGGTGTGACCACGATGATCATGGGTGAGGGCGAGACACCCGCGCCGGCGAACGACAAGATCATGGCGATGTACCGCGTGACCGATACCGCCGAGGCGCGGCTGTTCCGCTCGTTCGCCGGCGCGCAGGGGTTCGCGCGCTGGCTCGACGCGATGGCGCGGCACGGCGCGTCGGTCAACTTCGGCTCGTTCCTCGGCGCGGGCACGGTGCGCGCCTACGCGAAGGCGCAGGCCGAGGGACCGGCGAGCCCCGCGGAGCTCGACACGATGCGCGCGGTGGTGCGCCGGGCGATGGCAGACGGCGCGTTCGGCGTGGCGAGTGCGCTGATCTATCCGCCGGGAAGCTACGCCGCCACCTCCGAGCTGGTGGAGGAAGCGAAGGCGATGGCGCCCTACGGCGGGGTCTACATCACGCACATGCGCTCCGAGGGCGATCGGCTGCTCGAGGCGGTGGACGAGGCCCTCACGATCGGGCGCGAGGGCGGGGTGCCGGTCGAGATCTATCATCTCAAGGCCGCGGGGGTGAAGAACTGGCCCAAGGCGCGGCTGGTGATGGCCAAGATCGATTCGGCGCGCGCCGCGGGGCAGGACGTGGCGGCCGACCAGTACGCCTACACGGCGGGGGCGAACGGCTTCTCGTCCTGCATTCCCCCCGCGGCGCACGCCGACGGCAAGCTGCTCGAGCGGCTGCGCGACCCGGGCACGCGCGCCGCGCTCGCGGCCAAGATGGTGCGGCCCGACGCGGCGTGGGAGAACCTGTGCTTGAGCGCCAGTCCCGAGGGCGTGGAGGTGGTGGGGTTCAAGGTCGACTCGCTCAAGCGGTACGAAGGACAGCGGTTGAGCCAGATCGCCCGTACTCTGGGGAAGACCTGGCCCGAGACCATCATCGACCTCACGCTCGCCGAAGAAGACCGGCTCGGCCAGCTGCTGTTCATCGCGTCGGACTCGAACGTGGCGCTGCAGTTCCGGCAGCCGTGGCTGAAATTCGGCACCGACGCGGCGGGCCTCGATCCCGACAGCATGAAGGGGCGGATGACCCACCCGCGCGCCTACGGGAACTACCCCCGCATCCTCGGTCGCTTCGTGCGCGAGCAGAAGGTGCTCACCCTGGAGGATGCGATCCGCAAGATGACCGGGGCCGTGGCGGAGCGGCTGTCGATCCGAGACCGCGGCATGCTGCACGAGGGGATGTACGCCGACATCGTGCTGTTCGACCCGGCCACGATCATCGACCGCGCAACCTACGAGCAGCCGAATCAGCTCTCGGTGGGGGTGCGCGACGTGTTCGTGAACGGGGTCGAGGTGGTGCGGGACGGGGGGCACACGGGGGCGAAGCCCGGGCGCGTGGTGCGTGGGCCGGGCTTCCAGCGGTAGCCGACCAGCCTCCGTGGCGCGTCGGACGCGCGTGGCGCGGGGCGACCGCATCGCGCGCGCGTACCAGCAGCTGCGCGAGCTGATCGTGTGGGGGCGCCTGGCGCCGGGGTCGCGGGTGATCGAGAGCGACATCGCGGAGCGGCTGGGCGTGAGCCGCACGCCGGTGCGGAGCGCGCTGCACCGGCTGCAGCAGGAGGGGTACATCGTGGGCGTGGGCCGCGGCAGCGAGCAGCGCCTCACGGTGGCGCCGCTCACCCAGGACGACGCGCGCGACCTGTTCGCGATCATCGGGGCGATCGAAGGGCTCGCGGCGCAGCACGCGGCGGGCCAGGCGCGCCCCGGACGCGCGGCGCTCGTGGCGAAGCTGCGGCAGCTCAACCGCGCGCTCGAGCAGGCGGCCGAAGCGACGCGTCCCGATCCGCTCCGCATTTTCGATCTCGACACGAGTTTTCACCGCAGCTACGTGGAGGCCGGCGCGGGGCTGCGCCTCCTGGCGTTGCACGACGCGATCAAGCCGCAGGCGGAGCGGTACGTGCGCCTCTATACCAGCGCCCTGGTGGACGAGATCGCCCGGTCGGTGGAGGAGCACGAGAAGATCGTGGAGCAGATCCAGGCCGGCAGCGCCGAGGGGGCCTGGCGGGCGGTGCAGCGCAACTGGCGCAACGCGGCCGCGCGGCTGAGCCGCGTGATCCACGCGCTGGGGGAGCGGGGGAGCTGGTAGGGGTCGGGCCCGGACGTCTCATCGCTCCCGAGCGACCGATATCGACGTGCCGACCTCCGCCGGCCGAAACTGCTGCGCGGGCACGCCGCGCTCCTGGAGCGCCTTCGTCAGTTCCCGAACCGGCTCGTCCACTCCCTCCGGCGTCAATTGAAACGTGCCCCAATGCATCCCGAGACTGCGGCGCGCACCAAGATCGAGGTGCGCCTGCACGGCTTCGGCCGGGTTCATGTGGATGTCTTTCATGAACCAGCGCGGCTCGTAGGCGCCGATTGGAAGCAGCGCCAGATCGACCGGGGAGAGCCGCGCGGCGATCTCCCGGAAATGGGGGCCGTAGCCCGTGTCCCCTACGAACAGGATGCGGCGCCCGCGGGCCTCGATGAGAAACCCGCCCCACAGGGCGCGGTTGCGGTCGAACGGGCCGCGCGCGGAGAAATGCTGCGCGGGCGTCAGGGTGATCGGCAGCGGCGCGGCGCTCGCGCGCTGCCACCAGTCGAGCTCCTCGACCTTACGGATGCCGGCCGATCGCAGCAGCGGGCCGTTGCCGATCGGTGCCACCAGCCACGGATGAAACCGTCGATCGAGTGCGCGCAGGGTCCCGAGATCGCAGTGATCGTAGTGATTGTGACTCAGGAGCACGAGCGAGATGGCGGGCAGATCGTCGAATCGCACGCCCGGGGCCCGCACCCGACGGGGGCCCGCGAACGTGACCGGGCTGGCCCGCTCGGCGTATACCGGATCGATCAGCACGTTGGTGGTCCCGACTTGAACGAGAAACGTGGCATGACCGACGAACGTGAGGGCGACGTCGTCCGGTCCGACGCTCGCCGGCCGCCGCGGCTCGACCGGGACCGTCGACGGCCAGCGGGTGCGTGGCGTGAGCAACATGCGCGGCACCATCCAGACGGGCTGGCCATTCGCACCGTTCGGATTGTAAAAGCGGCGGCCGTCGAAGTGATCCGTGTCCGGCGGGCTCACGCCACCGTCAATGGTCTTGGCGGGCGCGCGTCGGCCATCACCCCTTGACGTAAGACAGCTTCTCGGCGACCTGCCCGGCGCGCACGCGAAAGATATCGACGCCCCGGACATGGCCGCGTTTCCCCTCCTTGGCCCAGGAATACACCCAGCGCACGACGCACCGATCGCCGGCGGCGAATATCTCCTCCGTATCGAAGTGGGCCTCGGGTGAGCGCGCGAAGAATTGTTCCCAGAAAACCCTGACGCGCTTCTGCCCCTCGAAGCGTTCGCCGTCGGGCTGAGGCCGGGTATTCTCGAACGCGCAGTCGTCGCTCATGAGCGCCATGACGGCGTCGACGTCGTGTCGGTTGAAGGCGTCGTTGAAGCGTTGCACGACTTCGATCACGCTGTTCATGAGGCCCGCACTCGGAGAGGGAGTCTGGCATGCAACATAACCGTCGGCGGCTAGGCGGTGCTCCGCGTCCGTGCTGCGGGCGAGGCCAGCCCGCGAGCGACCCGCACCAGGGTGTCCACCAGAGGTGAAGAGTCATCACGCCACACGAGCGCGAACCACATGGGGATCGGTGCGTCGACGAAGGGCCGGTGCACGATCGAACCCTGCATGTCGGCGTACAAGGCGGCCACCGCGGGGTTCGCCAGGGCCCAGGCATCGCCCGCCGCGATCGCGACGTTGGCCCCGATGTCGCCGCGCCGGCCGCGGTGGCGGGTCGGCACCAACCCGCGGCTCTCGAGCGCCGTCCGCAACGCGCGATACAGCTCGGGACGCGTGTGCTGCGAGGGGTGCAGCCAGACCAGGTCGGACAGGTCTCGCAGGCGAATGCGCCGCTCGGCCGCCAGCGGATGGGTCGCCGGCAGGAGGACTCCCGTCACCGCGCAGTCGGCGAGCTGCAGAGCCTCGAGCCCCGGTACGGGCCAGGTCGCCACGAAGGTCGCCGCCACGTCGATGCGCTGCTCGCGCAAGGCGGCAGGCTGGTCCACCTCGTTCACCCGCACCACGCGGAGCGGCGTTTCGGGGCACGCCTGTCGGAACGCCGCCAGCAGCTTGACGAGGACGGGCGTGTAGACGTAGAGATCGCTGTGCGCGAACTTGAGCCCGCTAGCCGAGTCGGTGCGCCGGGCGGTGCTCACGGCGCGCGTCGCGCTCTCGAGGGCGCTGCGTGCGTTACTGAGAAACTGCTCGCCGGCCCGCGTCACCCGCGCTCCCCGGGGCAGGCGCTCGAACAGCTTGACGCCGACTTCCCGCTCCAGGTCACGGATCTGCTTGGAAAGCGCCGGCTGCGCCACCCGCAGCCGACCGGCGGCCCGGAGGAAGCTCCCCTCCTCGGCGACGGCGACGAAGTACCTCAGATGACGCAATTCCATCAGGTCAGTCCCTTGAGGGCGGTATCGACGAACCGCCGGATGAAGCCGATGGCCATCCCGGCGCGGGCCAGCAGGAACGCCCCGGCTGCCACGCCGAGCAGGTGGTCCGCGCAGGCTGCCACCGCGACGTCGGGCGACAGGCTGCCGTCGCGGCGCGCGTTCGCGAGCGCCCGCGCCAACAGCTGGCGCACCCGATCGAAGTGTCGCCGCACGCGCCGCGCCGCCGCGGGATCGACGCTACCCAGCTCGAACGCCGCATTGCACACGAGGCAGCCCCGGCGACCGCCGGGGCGGCGAATCAGCTCCAGCACCCGATCGAAGAACGCGCGGATCTCGCGTCCGGATGCCCGCGCGCTCTCGAGCGGCTCCAGCAACGGATCCATGACCGCCTGCGAGTAGCGCTCGAGGCTGGCGAGGAAGAGATCGCGCTTGCCGCCGAACGTGGTGTACAGCCCGTAGCGGCTGGCACCGGTGCGGCGCACCAGCCGGTCGAGCCCGGTCGCGGCGTACCCGTCGCGCCAGAACAGCTCCATGGCACGGTCGAGCGCTTCCGCGGGCTGGAACGCCTTGGTCCGTGGCACGCGCACCCCAATTCAAGAACGCGTAGTCTGATAAAGATAGTGCCTTCGCGCCGGCGTCAACCGGTCCGCGGCGCGCGGCGCGAGCTATCGCTCTGAGCGCTACCTCCCGCAACAAAAAAGTATTGGACTGGCGCCGCCCGTCCGCGCATGTGTCCAGTTAGTGGCGCGCTCAGATCGAAGCCAGTCGGCGCGGGTCCCGTTGCGCGTGTTGATCGCGGAGGACTCCGAGGATGACGCCCGGTTGCTGCTCCGGGAGCTCGAGCGCGCGGGCTTCGACCCCGCCTGCGAGCGCGTGGACAACCCTTCGGCCATGCAGACGGCGCTCGATCGGCACGCGTGGGATCTCGTGATCGGCGACTACAGCATGCCCGAGTTCAGCGGACCGGCGGCCCTCGCCCTGCTGCGGGCGCACGATCTCGACACGCCGTTCATCTTCGTGTCGGGGTCAATCGGCGAGGACGTCGCGGTCGAGGCGATGAAGGCGGGCGCGCAGGACTTCCTCACCAAAGGCAATCTCCGGCGCCTCATTCCCGCCATCGAGCGGGAGCTGCGCGATGCCGAGGTGCGCCGCGAGCGCCGCCGGGCCCAGACCGCCCTGCTCGAGCGGGCGCGCCTGGCGGAGCTGACCTCCGACGTCGGGATCGCCCTGACGCAGGGCGCGGACCTGCGGGCGATGCTGCAGCTGTGCGCCGAGGCGCTGGTGCGCCACCTCGACGTGGCGTTTGCCCGTATCTGGACCCTCGACGACGCGAGCGGGATGCTGGAGCTGCAGGCGAGCGCCGGCATGTACACGCACATCGACGGCGCGCACAGCCGCGTGCCGCTGGGACAGTACAAGATCGGCCTCATCGCCCGCGAGCGTCGTCCCCACCTTACCAACCAGGTCGTGGGCGATCCGCAAGTCCACGACCAGGCGTGGGCCCGGCGCGAGAGGCTGGTGGCCTTCGCCGGCTACCCTCTGGTGGTGCACGACCGCGTGCTCGGCGTCATGGCGATGTTCGCCCGCCACGCCCTCTCCGAGTTCGTGCCCAAGGCGCTGGGGTCCGTCGCGAGCGCCGTGGCGGTCGGCATCGAGCGCAAGCGCGCCGAGGAGGCGCTGCGGCGGTCCGAAGCGCAGTTGCGCCAGGCGCAGAAGATGGAAGCGATCGGTCGCCTGGCCGGCGGCGTCGCGCACGACTTCAATAACCTCCTGACCGTGATCACCAGCTACAGCGATCTGTTGCTCGAAGATCTCACGCCGGGCGATCCCAAGCGCGACGACGTCGAGCAGATCCGCAAAGCCGCGGAGGCCGCGGCGGGCCTCACACGCCAGCTGCTCGCGTTCAGCCGCCAGCAGGTGCTGGAGCCCAAGGTGCTGGATCTCACGGCCACCGTCACCGGCACCGAAAAGCTGCTCAAACGGCTGATCGGAGAAGACGTGCAGCTCGGCACTTCTCTGGCGCCCGATCTGGGAGCGGTGAAGGCGGACCCCGGGCAGCTCGAGCAGATCATCATCAATCTGGCGGTGAACGCCCGCGACGCGATGCCGACGGGAGGCCGGTTGACCATCGAGACGGCCAATATGGAGATGGACGAGGCGTACGTGCGCAGTCACGCGCCTGCGCGCCCGGGCCGCTACGTCATGCTGGCGCTCTCCGATACGGGCATCGGCATGGACGAGCAGACCAAGGCTCGCATCTTCGAGCCGTTCTTCACCACGAAGGAGAGTGGCAAGGGAACGGGGCTGGGGCTCGCCACCGTGTACGGGATCGTGAAGCAGGCGGGCGGATTCATCTGGGTGTATTCCGAGCCCGGACGGGGGACGAGCTTCAAGGTCTACCTGCCGCGCGTCGACGAGACACCCGAGCCCGTGGTCGCCCGGCCGGCGACGGCCGAGCCGCGCGGCTCGGAGACCGTGCTGGTCGTGGAGGACGCGGCGGCGGTGCGCATGGTGACCCGGCAGGTGCTCGACCGCTACGGCTACGCGGTTCTGGAGGCGCCGAACGGTGACACCGCGCTGCGGCTCGCGGCCAAGCATCACGGGCCGATCCATCTGTTGTTGACGGACGTCATCATGCCCGGCCTGAGCGGGCGGGAGCTGGCCGAGCAGCTGGCGCAGCTCCGGCCCGATATGAAGGTGCTGTACGTGTCGGGCTACGCGGACAACGCCATGGTCCACCACGGCATCCTCGAGTCCGGTGTCGCCTACCTCCAGAAGCCCTTCACGCCGGAGACGCTCGCGCGCCGGGTGCGGGACGTGCTGGACGCGTAGCGCCGCCGTGGCGCGAATCCTCGTGATGGACGATGATGCCCTGCTGCGGGGCGCGATCCGCGTCGTGCTCGAATCGGCGGGCTACGAGGTGATCGAAGCAGGCGATGGGGACGCCGGGCTGCGGCTGCACCGCGAGCAGGGCGCCGACCTGCTGCTCGTCGACCTCTTCATGCCCGAGCGGGACGGGCTGGAAGTCATCCGCGCGGTGCGGGCCGAGGTCCCCGACGCGAAGATCATCGCCATGTCCGGCGGCAGCAACTTGAAACTGGACCTGCTCGACGCCGCCCGGGCGTTCGGCGCGGCGCGCACGTTGTGGAAGCCGTTCGTGCCCGGTGTGCTCCTCCGCATCGTGCAGGACCTGTTGAGCGAGGCGGGCCCGTAGGGGGCGGTGGTTTCCTACTCGTACAGGTCCGCCGCATCCGCCCGCGCCAGCTCCACCAGGAATGCCGCGATCTTCGCGCTCACGGCCTCGACGTACTTCCGTCCCTTTTCCGCCGTCGCCGCCGCGGGGTTGCCGACGCCCGTGTCGTCCGTCACCTGCCGCCATTTCCTGGGCGCCCAGGCCCACCCCTCGCGCAGCCCCGTGACCTTGAACCGGCGGGCCCGCCCGGGCCCGGCCTCGGACAACGGCCGCACCAGCTCCGGCGCGACGTGGAGCATGACGCTCGTCTCGAGCTCGCCCGCGTGGTCTCCCAAATCGGAGAAGAACGACTTCGCGTCCACGACCTGATACCAGTTCACGCTGCAGAGAAACAGCGACACGGCGGGCTGCAGCTCGCGGATCATCTGACGGAAATCATTCCCGCCGTGCCCGTTCAGGATCACGAGCTTCGGGATGCCCTGACCGGCCAGCGCCGTCGCGACGTCGCGCAGCAGCAGCGCTTGCGTGCTCGGGTGCAGGTTCAAACACAGCGGAATATCGAGCTGTCCGGTGTTGACGCCGAACGGCACAATCGGCAGCACGACGACGCGCGCGCCCCGCTCCCACGCGTGCCCCGCCGCCAGGGCGGCGATCCCCTCGGTTTCGATGTTGTCGGTCGCGTAGGGCAGGTGGAAGTTGTGCGCTTCCGTCGCACCCCACGGCAGCACCGCGACGTCGTAGCGCGTGTCGCGCACGGTCTTCCAGGTCAGCTCGTTCAGGACGTAGGGGCGAGGCGCCATCGGGTTCCTTGGGGGACCGGGACCCTCGATACTAGCACACTCGGCTTGACGCCGCCGACGGGCCGGTCTATTTAGGGGGCCGATGACACCTGACGACGCGGCCGCGCAGCTCGCGCGCGAGCGGGCGTTGCAGCAGGCCGAGAAGATGGAAACGATCGGCCGGCTGACGGGCGCCATCGCGCAGCAGTTCAACGAGCTGCTCACCGCGATCCTGGCGCGCGCCGCGGCGCTCGCCCAATCCGGGCCGCCGAGCCGCGAGCTCGACGTCCTGAAGGAGACGGCCCAGCGCGGCGCCGAGCTGGCGCAGCGGCTGCTCGGCTTCAGCCGCCACCGGGTGCTGGACCTCCAGCCGCTGGTGCTCACCGAGTTCGCGCGCGATGCGCTCGAGTCCATGCGCCGCGGCCTTCCCGCCGGTACCGACGTGCAGTTCGAGGCGGACGACGACGCCGGCGTCATCGAAGCCGATCCCGCAGCCGTGAAGCAGATCCTGCTGCACCTCGTCACCAACGCCCGCGATGCCATGCCGCGGGGCGGCACCCTGCACGTCGAGGTCCGGCGCGCGCGCCTCGGCGCCGAGGACCGCCCGCTGCACGCGTGGGTGGAGCCCGGCTCCTACGTGAGCGTCGCGCTGAGCGATACCGGCGTGGGGATGGACGCCCGCACCCTGGCGCGGGTGTTCGAACCCTTCTTCACGACCAAGCCCGTGGGCGTCGGCACCGGCCTCGGCATGTCGATGGCCTACGGCCTCGTGAAGCAGCACCGCGGATACCTGCACCTCTACAGCGAGGTGGGCCAGGGCACCACGGCCAAGGTGTACTTCCCCGCGGTCCGCACTCGCGGCGTGCCGGAGGCCGCCACCGCGGCCGACGAAGCCCTGCCCGGCGGGACCGAAACGATCCTGCTGGTGGAGGACGATCAGACGATGCGCCTGGCCGCGCAGCAGCTGCTGTCGAAGGTCGGCTACCGCGTGGTCACCGCCGTGGATGGCCAGAACGGCCTCGACGCCTACCGTGCCCACCGGGCGTCGCTGAACCTCGTGATCACCGACGTGGTGATGCCGAAGCTCAGCGGGTTCGACCTGTACCAGGCGATCCGGGGCGAGGCGCGCGGGGTGCGGGTGTTGTTCATGAGCGGGTTTCCCGCCCCGAACTTCCGGAAGACCGTCGGCCAGGATCCGCGCGTCGCGTTCGTCACCAAGCCGTGGACGGCGAGCGAACTGCTCGCGCAGGTCCGGGTGCTGCTCGAGGAATCTCCCGCCTAGCGGGAGCTCACCGCTGCGCCGTCTGGAACAGCGGCAGGAAGCGTTCGTAGCCCTCCGCCTCCAGACGCTCGACCGGAATGAAGCGCAGGGCGGCCGAGTTGATGCAGTAGCGCAGCCCCGTCGGGGCCGGGCCGTCGTCGAACAGGTGGCCCAGGTGGGAATCGGCCTGGGCCGACCGGACCTCGGTCCGCGTCATGAAGAGCGACCGGTCGGTCTTCTGGCTGATGTTCGCCCCCTCGAGCGGCCGCGTGAAG
>Ga0209577_10000332_pt1 | contig 48149 bp, 37 predicted proteins | sample GraSoiAngelo_109_FD_185874 | JGI IMG/M metagenome (GOLD analysis project Ga0209577, IMG submission 185874) | Grasslands soil microbial communities from the Angelo Coastal Reserve, California, USA - 14_0903_12_20cm (SPAdes) (version 2) | ecosystem: Environmental > Terrestrial > Soil > Grasslands... | reverse complement strand
AATCTTTAATCTTCAAATCCTTCCCCCTCAGCCGCTGCGCGCCACGGATTCCAGGTATAGAATCGGGTCGCTGGCGGCGGCGTCCTGAAAGGCGCGCCGACGCAGAACACAGCTGTCGCAGACTCCGCAGGCGCGATCCTGGCGGCTGTAGCAAGACCACGTTAAATCGAAGGGAGCGCCGAGTTCAAGGCCGAGCCTAACAATCTGCGCTTTGCGCATCCCGATCAGCGGGGTCACGATCTCAATGTTGCCTTCCTTAGTGCCCGCTCGCACCACCTCGTTGAATGCCTTGTAATAGGCGGGGCGACAGTCGGGATAACCCGAGCTGTCTTGTTCCACGGCTCCGATAAACACCTTTTCTGCCCCCAGAACTTCGGCCCAACTCACGGCTACGGCCAGAAAGTGGGCGTTGCGAAACGGGACATAGGTGACCGGGATGTCGTGGCCGAGCAAGGCCGAGTCCGGAACCGCGATCGTAGGATCGGTCAGCGCCGAGCCACCGATGGCGCGCAGCGCCTCATTGCGGACTATCAGCCGATGCTTGATCCGCAGGCTCTCGCAGATCCCGAGAAAAGCCCTGCCCTCGCGCTCTTCCGTACGCTGCCCATAACTGATGTGCAGCGCCGCCGCGTCATAATCACGTGCCGCCAAAGCGGCGCAGACACAAGAATCCATGCCGCCACTTAAGAGAATCACAGCACGAGGCTTTAACACTCTCATCAGAATTAGAGGATACTTGGGGCTTTGTTGCTGCCCAGCTAAACCATTGAATCATTTACGAATTGTCGAACCTGCGAATTAACAAATTCGTCACCTCGAAAATTCCTAAATGCTCAGACTCCCTTCATCGCTGGATCCCAAATGAACTTGTGGATTTGCAGCCCCAGTCGAGCCGGCACATTGTCGGCCAGCATCCATTCCGCCAGTTCGCGGGGATCTAGCAGGCAGTGCGAAGTGTCGCGTCCGCCGCCCGCCTGTTTGTCGAAGGCAGGGGAGAAGATTACCGACCCGACCCGACCTCCCAGCTTGTGGTCGGCAGTGAAGTCGCGCGCAAATTCGTAGTCCACCCGGTCACTAAGGACGAACTTGACCTCATCCCGCAAAGTCAGGGCATCGAGGTTTTCCATGCGGAAAGTGTCCGGCTCACCGGAATTGGGGCATTTCACGTCCACGATCTTGACAATTTCCCTGGGGACTTTGTCCAGGGGGCGCTCGCCGCTGGTCTCCAGGAGCACGGTACAGCCAGAGTTGAGCAGCCGATCCATGAGAGGAATCACCTCCTTTTCCTGCAACATGGGCTCGCCCCCGGTAATCTCGACTAGTCCACCGTCGGGGCTAAGCTGCTCGACCTCGGCTTCAACCTGCTCCAGCGTCATCTTTTGGCCCCCGGTGAAGGTGTACTCACTGTCGCACCAGGAACAGCGCAGATTGCAACCGGTCAGCCGGACGAAAACACACGGCAAGCCGGCGTAGGAAGATTCACCTTGAATCGATTTGTAGATTTCCGTGATTTGCATGTGGGGTATCAGATACAAGGTTTCAATCATCAGTTGCCCGAGTACCTGGATACCGTGCTGTTTCGACGTTCACTCGAAGTATCGAGCCGTGGTCTCATCCGTCTCCCAGATGGTGACGTCCTTCACGCGAACTCGGCCGTTCGTCCGGTGATCGAGCTTACGGTTGGTTTCTTCATAGAAATACTTGGCCAGATTCTCCGCCGAAGGATTGACGGTTGTGAACGGCTCGAGATCGTTGATCATCTGATGATCAAGCCGGTCGATGACATGTCTCATGACGTCGCGCAGCTCCTTGAAGTCGAGCAGTAGACCCGCTTTGTCCAGTTCCTGGCCGGCCAGCGTGACGCGCACCTTGTAATTGTGTCCGTGTGGGTTCTCACACTTGCCTTTGTAATTGCGCAGGTAATGGCCTGCGGCAAACGAGTCCTCAACCGTGACCTCGAACATGGAATCCCTTCGCGGACCGTCGAAGATACAAGGCTGGCCGCGTAATTATTTATTTTACAGCGAAACGGCTGCGATGATGTGAGACCAGGATGGGAAGGACCTGAAGGGACTAATGAGCCCCGAAGAAGCTCTCCACGTCCTTCAGTTCTACGGTCTTGCGGTAACTGGGCAAGCTTTCCAGAAACACCCGGCCATACCGTTTGTTGAGAATCCGGTTATCCAGCAGACACAGCAACCCTCGGTCGTGCAAAGAACGAATCAGGCGCCCGAAGCCCTGTTTCAGAGTAATAACCGCAGCCGGAACCTGATATTGGAAGAAGGCGTTGCCCCCGGCTTGATCCACGGCACGAACACGTGCAGCGACGACCGGGTCGGTAGGCACCGCGAAAGGCAGGCGATCAATGATCACGCAACTCAGTTGCTCGCCCTGCACATCCACGCCTTGCCAGAAAGATGAAGTAGCGAACAGGACCGCGTTCGGGGTGAGGCGGAATTTTTCCAGCAACACACTCTTTGGCGAGTCGCCTTGAAGAAGCATGGGGAACTCCAGCTCACGCGAAAGGCGCTGGTAGATCTCGTTCATCTGAGCATAGCTGGTGAAGAGGCAAAAAGCCCTGCCGCGAGTTATTTCCAGCAGGCGGCGGATACGGTCGGCAGCGCGGGTAGAAAACTGCGGCGTGCTGGGATTGGGTAGGTCCGGGGGGACATAGAGTAGCGCCTGATTCTGATAATCGAAGTGCGATGGCAGCACCAACTCTCGGGCGTGCTCCACTCCCAGACGTTGTCGGATGTATTCAAAGCCTCCGCTCACAGCCAGCGTGGCCGAGGTGAGCACGGCGCAATCCAGTTGGTCGAAGAGACAGGTTTTCAGGATCGGGGCCACGTCAATAGGAGTGGCTTGCAAGAAGACATTCTGTTTATGACGGGCGGGGACGTCCGTCGCTCCCCGTCCTCCGCGGCGTTCAATCCAGAACACTGTGTTGCGATCTTCCGATTCCATCAGAAAGCGCATCTGTACCTGGAGTTCCTCGATGCGGCGAATGAAACTAAAAACTTCTTCCGGCTTCTGCGGCAGATTTTGGATCTCAGAAGCCAGCCGACCTAGGGCTTGCATCAATGCAATGAATTTGACGCCGTTCTCCTCCAGAAACCCGGGGCGGTTTTGGAAAGCGAACCGGCCAACACCGGGCGGTAGCAAGGCAAAGAAGAATTGCGAACGTTCCCGAAGATTGCGCGTGGCGCCGGCTATTGTCGAGCGCAGCAGACGGTGGCGCTGCAGAGAGGATTCCACATCCCGGATCAGATCTTCGATTCGCAAGTTGCTGACCGACACCCCGAAGTAGCTGCCGGCAACGTCTTCCAGTTCGTGCGCCTCGTCAAAAATCACCGCGCCTACCTCAGGGAGGATTCCCGCGTCGGGTGCGTGGTCGCTGGCCTGCTTGATCGAGAGATCAGCGAAAAACAGGTGATGGTTGACGATGATGATGTCACTCTCCATGGCCCGGCGATGCATTTCGGTGATAAAGCAGCGGTTCCAGGAGCTGCATTTCTGGCCGAGACAGGTTTCGGCTCGGGCGTCCAGCTCGGGCCAGAGCGCGCTGGACTCCGGCAAGGAGGCTAGCTCAGCGCGATCACCCGTCTGCGTGGTCTTTTCCCAGGCAGCGATTGCCCGATATTGTTCGATTTGTTCCAGGCCGCTCAGCACTGGCTGGTCGGTAAGATCGTAGAGCTTTTTGCGACAGAGATAGTTGGCCCGGCCCTTCATGTAACAGACCCGCAATTTGGCTGCGCCATTGGGATACAGGGCCTGCTCGAGAAAGGGGATATCTTTGTAGAAGAGCTGTTCCTGGAGGTTCTTGGTTCCAGTGGAGATCAGAACCCGCTTGCCGGAACGGATTACGGGGAACAGGTAGGCGAGCGTCTTGCCGGTGCCGGTGCCGGCTTCCACGACCAGGTGACGCTTCTCTTCGAGTGCCTGCTCGACGGCTTGCGCCATCTGGAGTTGTCCGTGACGAAATTCGTAGGCCGGATGCGTGCGGGACAGCAGGCCTCCCGGAGAAAAGAATTGGTACAGCGTGCATTCCTGCCTGGGGCGGCAGGACGCGGGTTGGGAAGTGGAAGCCAAGGAGTCTCTATAATACCTACTACTCAGTACCCAGTACCTGGTACCCAGCGAACAAATTTTCTTGGCGAAATTCCAGACCAACTCGATAACCGAGGTCGCCAGCCCGGGGCGGGTTCCGACTATTGTCATCGTGGGGCGCCCTAATGTCGGGAAGTCCACTCTCTTCAACCGGTTGGTCGGATCACGACGGGCCATTGTGGGGGACGAACCCGGCATCACCCGCGACCGGCTTTACGCCGACGCGGAGTGGCGTGGACGGCGGCTACGGGTCGTTGATACGGGCGGCATCATTCCGGAAGCGAAAGCATTGATTCCGGCGGAAATCTCCCGGCAGGCAAAAGTGGCGTTGGCAGAAGCGGACGCCGTCATACTGCTTGTGGACGGCCGGAGCGAACTCGCTGCGCCCGATATCGAGCTGGCCCGGCTGCTCATCCGGACCGGCAAGCCTCTGTTTCTGGCAATTAACAAGATTGACACTGCCAAGCAGGAAAGCTTGGCCGTCGACTTTCACCGGTTGGGGATACGTAGCCAGTTTGGCATTTCAGCCGAGCATGGACGCGATATTGACGAGCTGCTGGATGCTGTGTTGCAGGTGCTTTCAAAAGATTTCCCCGCCGGGAGCGCCGAGGACACCAAGCAAGACAAGCGAGAAGAACCAGCAGAAGTCAAAGTTGCCATCATTGGCCATCCGAATGTTGGAAAATCCACCCTGCTCAACCAGCTGATTGGTTCTTCGCGGGCGATCGTTTCGCCCATTCCTGGGACTACGCGCGATGCGGTGGACCAGATCGTCGAACGCGATGGCCAACCCTTGCGCTTTATCGATACGGCAGGCATTCGCCGCAAGGGCAAAACCAGACTGATGGCCGAGAAACTCTCGGTGGTGATGGCGCGCAAGCACCTCGAGGCTGCCGATATCGCACTGTTGGTGATTGATGCTACCGAGGGCGTGAGCGCGTTAGATGCCGCTATCGCCGGCTATGCGCACGAAAGCGGGAGGTCGGTAATTATCGTGGTCAACAAGTGGGACTTGGTGGCGAGCGGACAGAAACAAGCCATCAGCCAGTCCAAAGCGGCACGCATCCAGGAGAGCAAGAGAACCAAGGATCGCAACCTCTATGAACAACAGCTGCGCTATGGTTTGAAGTTTCTGTCTTACGCCCCAGTGTTATTTGTTTCGGCTTTGAGCGGCAAAGGCACAGACAAGATCTTTCCCACAATCGAGCTGGTCGCGACAGAGCGACGCAAGCGCATTCCGACTGCGGAAATGAATCGCTTTCTGAAAACCGTAGATTTTGAGCGCGCGTCGGTGCCTGCAAAACAACAGGTCAAAATCTATTACATGACGCAGGCTGCGGTTGCCCCGCCTACATTCATTTTGTTCACCGATCGTGCCGTGAAGCTGCACTTCTCCTATCAGCGCTTCCTGGAAAACCAGATTCGGCGGGCATTCGGCTTTGTGGGCACGCCGATTTGGATCAAGAATCGGGCGCGGGAGTAGAACTTGAGCCGTTTTGCGAGCGTGAGCGGAGCGGAAGCCCGCCCGCGAAATCCCGAGCGAGGCGACGGACCCCGAGGCCCTCAAAAGTGGGATTCGAACCGTCAAAAGAATGTCAAACTAAGGACTTAATAAGCACGGCTGGCTAATCTGATTGCTGAGTTCAACCAGCATCGGTCTCCCCGGAGAAAGAGTCTCCCCGGACCTTGAGCCTCCAGGGAGAGGCGAGGAGAGGCCTCGCCCGCGCCGCAGGCCGATATTCTCCTGCCGCTTCTACGCCCACGGCTGCTTTCGCCCAGGCCCTCAATTGCGCGAATGGCTTGATCCAGACGTTCTAACCCCGAAGCTATTCGATCCCGTTCGCGCTATAGCTGGCTGAGTACTCCAGATAGGCTGAGCATTTAGGAAGTTCCTCCGGGCGGTTGTAGTAGCTACAAGAAGGCCCAAACCATCATCTGGATGATCTGGGCCTTAATCTCTCCGATTTTCCTCCCCAGTGACCCTCCCCCAAGGATGTGGGAAGGACAGGTGCATTCTACACCTGAATTCAGGCTCTGGTCGGGCGTTTTAGCCGTCAAGTAATCCGCACCGACACGAACTCTCTCTTGTTCACGGCTTCTCAAATCGCCGAATGATGACGAACAGCAGGACTGTGACCACAACACAATCACGATTTTAACGATCATGAGCAAATTTGGATTCGCTGCAGCAGTGTGCTCACGCTCCTGCCCTTGCTCGGGATCGCCTTGAGAATTTCATCTCTGGCCAAGGCTATTTTGTTTTTCAGCGTCTTCTCTTCCCGTACGGGTTTGCCGTCCGCCAAATCGAAATAGCCGTTTTCGCTAGGGTGAGCCCGCAACCCGGAACGGGGCACACATGCCCAGAAACCGAACCACCCCGGTTTTGGGGCAAAAGAGGAATCATCTGCAAATTCTTGTGCCTGTGACAGGAGGGGTGTTTTCATGGAGAGTCCTCCCAGCCGCACTCTATGTCGATTGGAGACTCAGGTCAAGCGCACACGTCCGGCCCCACGCCTGAACCATTGGACATGCTCTTCCGTGTCTTGTTGCAGTGAGTTTCGGCACTTAAACTCTGGTTGTTCATCTTCCCGATGAATCGGGCCGCAGAGGTCAGGGACAACTCCCCCATCCATCCCCACTTTGATCTAGGCGGCCCGCTCCACATAAAGTTCGCAAGCTCATCCGCGTTCTGCGACAGGCTCGCGTCACTGAACGGCTCTCGTGGTCGTCGAACTATGCTTTCATCTTTGCTCATGCGGCCTACTTTACCGTACGCACTGGAACCAACCTGGAGTATGCTGCGGATTGCTGCGTATAGCATGAAAGCTTCTACAGAAAAACACCCTAAAGGCGAGCGGGGTTGCGATCGCGGTAGGCACCGGGGCATGGCTTTTTGGCGTCCCACAAAGAATTTGGTCCCCTCATCCGCTACTTGCTCTACTCCTCCTTGCCCCTGCTGCGACTGTAATCGTCAAATTGTGGCCTACTAAACCAGATTTGTAGTGCGCACTTTGGAACCAGGCTTGCGCTGCGTGCACCAACTAAATTGCGGCGCGCCGAATCCTGATTCAATCCTGAAATCAACCCGTCTTCCGCTGCCGCCGCCATCGGCCCACCTGGTCCGCTGAGCAGCCGGGATTCGCCTGCGAGCGGCAGCCGATATTCGTCTGCGACCTCTACGGGGTGAGTTGCGACTGCCGAGTCCCGCCAGAGCACCTATTGCCCGGTCCAGACGTTCCACTTGGTTAACCGCTCGGTCAGGTTCGCGTTTGAGTTGATTAAGCACAGCAGAGACACCCGAACAAGACGGAAGTTCCGAACGGCGATCAAAAATTGACCAATGTTATTTTTGATTGTCCGTTGAGAAAAACAAATTACTCGTAACGCAGCGCTTCAACCGGGTCGAGTTTGGAAGCGCGCAGGGCCGGGACTAGGCCGCTGATAAGGCCAACAAAAAGCAGCACAGCGGAGGAGATGAAGACAGTCATGAGCGAAATCTTCAGATGGATGTCGCCTTTGCCGGAATCGTCCTCGAACAGGGGACCCATCATCGGAAGGGTACCTACACCTGCGGCAATTACGTAAGAAAGAATCACCCCGATGGCTCCGCCGAGCAGCATGATCATCAGCGTCTCGGCCAGGAACTGCATCTTGATGTGGCGCTTTCTGGCGCCCAAGGCCCGACGCAAGCCGATCTCACGGACGCGTTCGTCCACCGAGACCAGCATGATGTTCATCACGCCGACGCCACCGATCCCGAGAGTGAGCGTGCCGATGAACGTGAGCAGCACTTCAAGTCCGATGGTGATGCCGTCAATGATTGGACGAAACTCGTCGCGGCCGAACATCTGGAAGGCTTTGGGGTCGGTTGGCGAGAATTGCTGGCGCGTAGCAACGGCGGCGAGCACCTGCGCCATGGCTCGCTTCTCAAATTGCGGGGCGATAGGCTGAAAGACCAGCACCGCGGCATAGCGGGTATTCCAGAGATCACCGGCGGCCGAGTAGGGGATCCAGACGGACTCATCATCGGAGCTGAAGTAGTTGCTTAGTTGAATCTTGCGAGCCATCACGCCAATTACTGAAAAGCGGACGCCTCCGATCAGGACGGTTTCACCGATAGCGGGACGCCCACTGAAGAGTTGCTCCTTGACCCGTCCGCCGAGAAAGCAAACGCGGCGCCGTTCCACTTCGTCGCTAGCGCTGATCCAGCGTCCCTCGGAGGGCACTTCGTTGCGCATCTCGCCGTACTCGGGGCAGACTCCGCGAATAGGAGAAGTTCCGACCATGCGGTCGGCATAGGCGATTCCCGGCCGGCGTACGGTTTCCAGGCAGGCGTACTTCACGAGCGGGGCGTTGGCCTTGATCATCTCGAGGTCAGCCTGCTCGAGCACTACTTTCTTGCCCGCTCTCTGTCCGCCGGGCTGCTCGCTGGTTTGCTGTGGCCAGGCTATGACGACGCTCTTGCCGAAGGCGTCGAAGCCGTTCACGAGGATATGTCGGAAGCTGCTCCCGTAAGCGGTCAGCAGCGTGACCGTCACGATGCCCCAGACGATGCCGAGCATGGTGAGGAAACTGCGAGTGCGGTTGCGCTTCAACGCCGCCCAGGCTTCGAGAATGATTTGTGTCAGCACTGCAATACCCCGTGCGGGGACGGGCGTCTCGCCCGTCCGGCCGAGCGGCAGCCCGGCTGATTCTTTAAGCGCCCTTTAGCCCCCGGCCTCGTAGCGCAACGCCTCGATGGGATCAATCGAAGCGGCCTGCCGTGCCGGATACAAAGCAGAAAGCACCGCGATACTTCCCAACAATCCAAACGCGAGCAGGCCCGAACTCCATGTAGCTAGCAGACCAGCGAAAAAGTCGGGCATGGGCAGAAGATTAACCAGTCCGCACAGTCCGAATGCCACCCCCAGTCCGACGCCGCCGCTGACTAGCGCAATCAGCAGCGCTTCGAAGAAGAACTGCTGCAGGATCGTCCGGGCAGGCGCGCCCAAGGCTTTGCGCACGCCAATCTCGCGGGTGCGCTCGCGGACGGCGACCAGCATGACATTCACTACGCCCAAGCCTCCCAGCAACAGGGTTACTATGCCCACCGCTCCGAGGAAGTACTTCATGCCATTGGTCATGGTTTCGAATGCTTTGGCTTCCTGAACCGTGTCCCAGATGGGGCAGGCTTCTTTGTCGTGCGGGTCGAAGTTGTGCACCTGCGCGAGAGCTTTTCGGGCTTCTCCCTTGCAGGCTTCATGCTGGCCCACAGATTTGGGAGTGACCAGCAACTGATCAAAGGTAAAAGGTGTGCCTGGAGGCTTGTCGGGAAAGTCGCGACGCATGGCCGCATAGGGGACAAAGATTTTATTAACGTCCCAGCCGTCATAACTAGAATCCTGCTTCTTCTTCGCCATTACCCCGATCACGGTGTAAGGAATGTCGTTGAGATAAACAAGCTGGTTGATGGCATCGCCCTGCGGGAACAGCTGCTTGGCGGCATCGCTGCCGAGGAAGGCCACTCGGCGCGCTTCCCTCTGATCGTCCCAGCTGTAGAAACGGCCGCTGCCCACGTTCAAGCTGCGGATCTCGCCAAACGGGGGATAGGAGCCGGTAACCAGGAAGGCGGCGGCGTTGTAGGCGGTATGGGACCGAACATTGTTCTGCTCGAGCTCGGGGATCGCGTACTGGCAGTCGGGAGACTGTTCCTGGACGAAGGGGACGTCGCTGTCGACCCAATGCACTTGCCGCCCGGCCCGCTGGCCACCAGCCTGCAAGCTGGTCCGACCGTGGAAGACGATCATGATGTCCTTACCCAGAGTCTCGGCCTGCTTGGCTTGGCCGACCCGTAGGCCCTCTCCGGCTGCCACCATGAGCACAATAGACACTATGCCCCAGGCGATTCCGAACATGGTCAGCAACGTACGCAGCTTGTGCGCCCACAGGGTGCGCAACACATCACCGATGAGATCCCTTAGAACCATTGTATGAGTTTGGACGGCACCCGGCTTCAAACGGTAGCCAAAGCTCGCCCCTGTGAGGGATACGGATCGAAGCTCCTTTTTGTTCAGAGGTTTGCCCGTCTCCGGCAGCCGAGCTTCGCACGGCCTGGACGGGCAAGGGCGCCCGTCCCCACATCCAGCCAACCCTGGAATTCTTCCAAAGCCAGCTTGCACTGCAAGCGGCGCCTCTGCTGGCGGTCCCGAACCCTCGCTTCGAGCGGGGGCAGCAAGTCAAAAGTTATGTTGGCGGGCTGGAAATTGTCGGCGCCGGCATGGGTGACGTAGTGTACGAGCGATCCGAACGCCGTGGCGCGGGGTACTGCGACCGGGTCCGACCCGCAAGCCAGAGCCGCGGCATGGACACCGGCCATCAAGCCCGTGGCAATGGATTCCACGTAGCCTTCTACGCCGCAGATCTGGCCGGCAAAGAAAATTCGAGGATGATCCTTCATCTGGAGCGTTTCTCGCAGCAGAGCGGGGCCATTGATGTAGGTGTTGCGATGAATTTGCCCGTAGCGGAGGAAGCGGGCGTTTTCCAGGCCGGGAATCAGACGCAGCACTCGGGATTGCTCACCGAATTTCAGGTGATTCTGAAATCCGACCAGGTTGTACGAGTCGGCTCGCAGGTTCTCCTGACGCAATTGCACGACCGCGTAGGGCTGTCGGCCGGTGCGGGGATCCTTAAGACCCACCGGCTTCATGGGGCCGAAGCGCAGCGTGTCGCGGCCGCGACGGGCAATCTCTTCGATGGGCAGACAGCTCTCGAAGTAATTCAGTTTTTCCCAGTCGCGCTCCTCGACGGACTCAGCTGAGAGAAGCGCATCATAGAAGTGGTCGTACTCCTCCTTGGTCAGGGGGCAGTTGATGTAGTCGGCTGTGCCCCTGTCATAGCGGGCGGCCATGTAGACCTTTGACATATCAATCGAATCGGCTTCCACGATGGGGCTTATGGAGTCGTGGAAGTACAAGTGCGTGCTGCCGCTCAGGTGGGCGATTTCCTGGGAAAGTGCGTCGGAGGTCAGGGGGCCGGTGGCGATGATCGTGAGCTCATCTTCATGGATGCGCGTGACCTCCTCGCGCCGGATTGTGATCAACGGTTCACGCGAGATTGCTTCTGTTACCTTTCGAGCGAAGGTTACGCGATCGACGGCGAGAGCATGGCCGGCCGGTACAACGCAAACCCCAGCAATTTCCATTAGCAGCGAGCCAGCCCGGCGCATTTCTTCTTTCAGCAGCCAGGGGGCAGTGTTCTCGGTGTCAGATTTCAACGAGTTCGAGCAGACGAGTTCCGCGAAATGATCCGTCTGGTGAGCGGGGGTTGGCCGCACCGGCCGCATTTCCCAAAGTTCAACGAGGACACCGCGGCGAGCACACTGCCAGGCAGCTTCTGATCCGGCGAGACCGGCGCCGATTATGCGAACGGGAGACATGGAATTTTCGAATTGACGGATTTAAGTTTAAGTTAATTGGTCAATTATACGAGCCCCTGAGACTCATCATTCCAAAAGGGCAGAGAGGAATCCGGGTGTTGTCAGGCAGAACCCAGATCCCTCGCTCTGCCCGGGATGACAAGTATCCTGGGGTCCTTACAGAAGGATCCGCTCGTCGCCTACCCGGCGGGTGACGCGCTCTCGGTCGAGGTACTCCAGAAGCGGGATGGCGTATTTGCGGCTGACGCCAGTCAGGTCCTTGAAGTCAGAAACGTTAATCTTGGACGACTTGGCCTTGTATGCTGCGAGTTGACGGCGCAACTCTTCCAGCGCGCCGCGGTGGAAAACAAGTTCGTCGGAAATTTTGATCAGCACTTTATCCCGCAGGAGCAGAGTAACAATCTTCTGCGCGCGGACTTTATCGACTTTCAGCCCGCCAATCACCTGATAGAGCGCAGGTACCTTCAAGCCTGCCAGGGCAAAGGCCTCCTCGATCGTCTTTTTGGACTCGGCCTCTTCGTCCCGCATGACCACGCCGCGCCCAGCAAGGTGAACGAGTTCGCCGGAGGTCTGGATTTTTCGCTCCTGGGCAAGTCTCTCCAGAACACCGAAAAAGACATCAGCGCCGATGTTGAGTCGTTCGCGAAGTTCCTCTTTGCTGATTCCCGGAACGAGTGGATTGGCGTCGTGGAATCTGGAAATCGTGGAAAGTACTTCGGTCTGGGCCTGGCTGAAGGCTGCTGGGGAGAGCAAAGTGTTATGGCTCTTGACGAGTTCGCCGCGCTGTGTGCAGCGTGACGCTAACTGCCCAGCCTGGCTGGGAGGAATGTTCATTTCAGCCGGTATGGCTTTCAGGGGCAGGCCTTCGAGAGCTCGCCGCGCAACGCGCGCGTTCAGCATCTGCTCGGGAGAGCCTGTTTCCATGGTGTGCAGGAAAACATTCAATTGATCCGGCGGCAGCCTGCGGGATAAGGGCGAGGCGTCCAGCACGACACCTCCTCCAATGGTTATTACGGGCGAGAACTGGCGCACGATGAAGCGGTCTGCCGGTAAAAGCAGAGCTGGATTTTCCAAGCGCAGTTGAGCGTATGCGGTTTGGCCGGGCGCGATCTCGTTTTCGCCATGCAAGCGGACTTCGGCGATCGTCTCTGAGGCATAGGCATGGAAGTGGACTCGGGCGCGATCTTTCAGTAGCTTGGCGGAGGGCAGAAGAGTTAGAGAAACGTCGATGCGAGTGGTGGGCCGGAAGGTGTCAGGCGGCGACAGGGTCATGCCACGCGCCAGGCCTTCCTTGGCAGCCCCGGCGACGTTTAAGGCCGTGCGCTGCCCAGCTGTTGCCTGTTCTGCGGTTTTTCCGTGGACTTGAACGCCCCGGACCCGCACTCGACGTCCGGTCGGAAAAACTTCCAGTTCTTCTTCCTGGCAAATGGTGCCCGAAATCAGCGTGCCGGTGACTACCGTGCCAAAACCCTTCATGGTGAATACACGGTCAATAGGAAGTCGTGCGAGTGCTTGGGAATCCCGGGCAGGAACGTCGGAGGCGACCTGGACCAGCGCTTGCTTCAGTTCGTTGAGTCCGGACCCCTTGAGCGAGCTGACAGGCACGATCGGCGCGTGGGCTGGATCAAGAAAGGATCCGCGCAGGAAATCCTCCACTTCGAGGCGCACAACGTCGAGGGTTTCGCGGTCGACGAGGTCGGACTTGGTCAGTACCGTAATGCCTCGGCGAACTGAGAGCAGGCGGCAGATGTCGAAGTGCTCGCGGGTTTGTGGCTTGATGGACTCGTCGGCTGCGATCGCCAGCAGCACCAGGTCGATGCCACCCACTCCGGCCAGCATGTTGCGCACGAAGCGCTCGTGACCGGGGACGTCCACCCATCCGAGGCGCAAAATTTCGCCACCGGGCGCAGGCAGTTCCAAGTGGGCGAAGCCGATATCGATGGTGATGCCGCGCCGTTTTTCTTCTTCCAGGCGGTCGGCATCGATGCCGGTCAAAGCCTTGACCAGTGCGGTTTTCCCGTGGTCGATGTGGCCGGCGGTGCCGACGATGACGGATTTCATTCGGGACAAGTATAGTGGTTCGGTCATTGCTCGTTGGCAACTCTAACTCGAGCGTGGTAAGCCACGTCTCAACCATGCGACAATAGAGCTTCCCTATGCCAGCTTACGCGATTGCCCCTGAACTCATCCAGGAACACGGTCTTACGCCTGACGAGTACGAGAAAATCAAGCGCCTGCTAGGCGGGCGCGGACCGACGCTGACTGAGTTGGGCATCTTCAGCGTGATGTGGAGCGAGCATTGCTCCTATAAATCGTCGCGGGTGCATTTGCAGCGGCTGCCTACACGAAGCCGGCGAGTCGTGCAGGGCCCGGGGGAGAATGCGGGGATCATCGACATCGGCGACGGCTGGGCGTGCGCTTTCAAGATCGAGTCGCACAATCACCCTTCATTCGTAGAACCTTTTCAGGGTGCGGCTACGGGCGTGGGCGGGATTCTGCGCGACATCTTCACCATGGGGGCTCGGCCAGTCGCGGTTATGGATTCGCTGCGCTTTGGCCCGATACAAGGAAAATCGCCAACCGAGCTTGGCTCCGCAGGACAGCCGGGCGCGGCTGTCCTTACCCAGGCTGAAGTTCATAAAAATCATTCTTTGTTGGAAGGCGTGGTCAGCGGCATCGCATCTTACGGAAATTGTTTTGGAGTACCGAACCTTGGCGGCGAGACCAAGTTCGAGCCCTGCTACTCCAATAATCCTTTGGTCAATGCGTTTGCCCTGGGCCTGGTTCGGCGCGATCAGATCTTTTACGCGAAGGCTGCCGGCGAAGCAAATCCGGTCATCTACGTGGGCTCGAAGACCGGGCGCGACGGAATTCATGGCGCGACTATGGCCAGTGAGGAGTTCAGCGAGGCTTCCGAGGGCAAGCGTCCCAATGTGCAGGTAGGCGATCCGTTTCTGGAAAAACTCCTCCTCGAAGCCTGTCTCGAGGCCATGCAAACCGGAGCTGTCGTCGGTATTCAAGACATGGGCGCAGCCGGGCTGACCTGCTCGTCCTGCGAGATGGGGGCGCGCGGACACGTCGGCATTGAGATCGAGCTCGACCGAGTTCCACAGCGTGAAACTGCTATGACGCCTTACGAGATCATGCTAAGCGAGTCGCAGGAGCGCATGCTGCTGGTGGCACAAAAGGGCAGGGAGCAGGAAGTGCTAAGAGTCTTTCAGAAGTGGGGACTCGATGCAGTCGAAGTTGGGCGGGTGACGCTCGACGGCAAGATGCGCGTCCTCGAACACGGCAAAGTGGTCGCCGAGATTCCCAATCAAGCCCTCACCGATGATGCCCCTGTCTACAAGCGGCCTGTGCAGCGCTGGGAGCCCCCAGTTCCACGGGAGATGCCGGAGAACATAGGGTTGGCCGGGGCGGGGGACTTAACCGCGGACCTCAAGCGGCTGCTGGGTTCGGCCAATATCTGCGGCAAGCGCTGGATCTGGCAGCAGTATGACTCCATGGTGCAAACCAACACCGTCGAAGGTCCAGGCGCTGGGGATGCAGGCGTGATCCGCATCAAGGGCTCGCAGCGAGGGCTGGCCATGGCGTTGGATGGGAATGGGCGCTGGTGCTATCTCGATCCGCGGTTAGGCGCGATGCACGCGGTGGCCGAGGCGGCGCGCAAGGTCGCTTGCAGTGGGGCGACTCCCGTAGCCGCTACTAACTGCCTGAACTTCGGAAATCCCGAGAAACCGAACATCATGTGGCAATTTTCGCAAGTGATCGATGGCATGACCAAGGCTTGCGAGGAACTGGAAGTGCCCATCACGGGCGGGAATGTCAGTTTCTATAACGAGACTTTGGGCGAGGGCATTTACCCCACACCGGTCCTGGGGGTGGTTGGCATCCTGGAAAACGTGCGTAAGGCGGGACAGATGGGGTTCCGTGAGCCGGGCCGAGCTATCGTGCTGCTCCGGGGCGGAGAGCCGGCCGACATCACGGACGTGGAATCAGAGTTTGGTTCGTCGGAATACGCCAAGGAGATACTGGGGTCGGTTTGGGGCTATCCGCCGGAGTTGGAGCTGGAGAAAGAAGCTGGCTTACAAAAAGCTTTGGTGGAAATCATTGCTGGTGGGCTGGTGGATTCGGCGCACCATTGCTCAGAAGGCGGAATTGCTGTGGCGCTAGCCGAGTCGGCGTTCCCGACTGAGGTGGGAGCGAAGGTCAATTTGCTTTCTCGCGGCTTGCCGACCGTGTTTGTGTTGTTCGGCGAAGATGCGAGCCGGGCGGTGCTTTCCTGCGACCTCAGTAATCTGCTGCGAATCCAACAAGTAGCGGTAAAATACTGCCTCTCGGCAGAGCATATCGGGGAGACGGTTCCGGAAAAGATGGAAATTCAGCTCGACGGCCGGGTGGTGGTGTCGGCAGGGGTAGGCGAGCTGCTGGATGTTTACGAAGGTGCGCTAGAGCGGGCTCTGCGTACGGAGCCTGTGGCAGCGGCAAATTAGGAAGATTGGCTTGTCATCCTGAGCGGATTTATCCGCGAAGGATCTATGCATTGTTTCTCTGCCGAGCCGAACTGTGTCGATTCTTCGCTCCGCGCGGCGTTTGATGAGAAATATGGATAAATTCCGTGAAGAGTGCGGGGTGGTCGCGATCTACGCGCACCCGGAGGCGGAGAAGCTCACTTATCTGGGGCTGCACGGGCTGCAACACCGGGGGCAGGAGTCGGCTGGCATTGTGACCTCCGACGGCATGGGACTGCACGCCCATAAGGCAATGGGACTCGTGGCCGACATCTTCACTGAAGAGGTTCTAACCAAGCTGCGCGGAACCTTAGCTATCGGACACACGCGTTACTCCACGGCCGGCGATTCGGCTCTCCTCAATGCCCAACCCATCATGGTGCAGTCGAACAAGGGACAGGTGGCCCTGGCGCACAATGGGAATCTGGTCAACGCGCTCGAAATCCGCAGTCGGTTGGAGAGCCAGGGCTCGATCTTTCAGACCAACAGCGATACCGAGGTTATCGTTCATCTTATTGCGCTCTCGAAGGAGCATACTCTTCCCGAAGCCATGGCCGATGCCTTGCGCCGGGTAGAAGGCGCATTTTCGCTGGTGATGATCAGCTCGGACCGGATCTTCGCGGCGCGCGATCCTCGTGGGTTCCGGCCCTTGGCCATGGGACGAATTCCGGCGCAGTCGGGAGAGAAGCGAGAAACGATCGTCTTTGCCTCCGAAACCTGCGCGTTCGATCTGATTGGCGCGACGTATGAGCGGGATGTGAAGCCGGGAGAACTGGTCGTCGTGGGATCGGAAGGCGTATTGTCGCATTTTTATTCGCCTGCCGGTCCGCAATCGAGCTGCATTTTCGAGCACGTTTACTTTTCCCGGCCGGACAGCCTGGTGTTCGGACGCTCGGTGGACATGAGCCGCGACGCCCTGGGCCGTCAATTGGCGCGAGAGTCGCCGGCGCAGGCTGATATCGTCGTTCCCGTACCGGACTCGGGCGTAAGCGCCGCTATGGGCTTCGCCGCCGAAAGCGGAATTCCGTTCCGCTTTGGCCTGATCCGAAACCACTATGTGGGACGTACATTCATCGAGCCTTCGCAGTCGGTGCGCGACTTTGGAGTCAAGTTGAAGCTGAATCCCGTGCGCTCCGTGCTGGAAGGCAAGCGGGTGGTGCTCATTGACGATTCGATCGTGCGCGGCACTACGAGCCGCAAGATCGTGCGAATGATTCGGGGGGCTGGCGCGAGGGAAGTGCACATGCGCATTTCCTGTCCACCGACCGTTTCGCCGTGTTTCTATGGAGTTGATACGCCGTCTAAGAAGCAACTGATAGCGGCTAATAAGTCGGTTGCGGAGATCCGCGACTACATTGGAGCCGATTCTCTGGCTTATCTGTCTCTCGAGGGTCTGAAGGAGGCCTGCGGCGATGGCGAGAAGACTACTTACTGCTCGGCTTGCTACACGGGCAAATATCCCACCGATCGGGTTGACGTGGAAGAAATCCAGCCGGTCATTACCAGGCGCTGATTTTCCTCAAGAACCTCAAGAGAAAGAGATGGCCCCGGCTCTTGGACCCGGGCGGGGTGGCTCAAAGACCAGCCTCCACACTGTCGCCACTCGTCGCCCCGGGTACCCTATCTAATTTCTGGTCCTTCCCAAGCGGCTTCGGCCGTGCGGACTCTGCTTGGCCGTGAGGAACAGGAAAGCAGATTCCTCACTCCGTTTGGAAGGACAAGGAAAAGGACCTCGGAGCGATTCCTTAGAAGTGAAATTTCAAGCTGCCGCCTATCGTTCGTGAGGGCGCGTACTGGATGGGAATTTCTTCGCTTTCCTTGGCGATCCGGTAGCGGCTATCCGAGATATTGGTGGCGTCGAACTCAAGGTCCAGGCGGCGCGGCTCGGCTCTCCACAAATTAAACCCGCCGGCTAGATCAGCGGTCAGGTGTTGCGGCAGACGAGGCCCTCTTTCGACCACCGTCCCGCTGCCGTACCGAAGAGCACTACCGGACCAGAAGCTGCGCCAACGGTTGTGGTAGAAGAGCTGAGCTGTACCGGTATGGGTCTGGTCGAAGGCAGGCGTGATGCGCTCGCCGGGGGCAAGAACTTCGTCGCCGGTGAAGCCACCGGTGACTGGGCCGTAGAAAAATGTCCGAGCCAGGGCGTATTGGAAGCGCCCGCTGATTCCGAGCCGCTCGAGCTGCCGCATGTTGACGATCAACTCGGCACCGGTCGAACGGGCAGTGTGGAAGTTAATCGGCAGGAAAATGCGCGAGATGCTGATCTCGTGATTTTCGAAGCTGTTGTGTCCGGTGTGAAGATACGCGTTCAGCTCCAGGCTGATCCTCGGGTGCAGCTCCTGCGCTAGCCCAGCCTCGAAATAATTCTGCGTATACGCCTGCACATCGCCCACACGCTGGTCCGGGTCGACGGCATGGTGGCCGATGAAGCTGGCCAGGAGCGAGTACTCGATGGGCGGGGGCGAGAAGAAACGGTTGTAGGCGGCGTGAACGACTGTATTGGTGCGGCCGGCATGGTACGCGAGCCCGACACGAGGACTGAGCTGGACACCGGTCCGCACCAGTGCGAAACGATCATAGCGGGCCCCCGCATCCAGCCATAGATTCCGAACAGGCGAAAAGTGATCCTGCAGGTAGACGCTGGCCTGACCACCGTGCTGGCCGCCGCTGAAGGCGGGAAAGATGTCCGGATCGCCACGGCTATCGAAGAAAAAACTCTCCGATTCGCGGAGGCGAAGCAGGTCAATGCCGCCTTTAATCGCGTGGCTACGCCAGAGATGGGAGATGTCGCTCTTAACGCCAACGGTTAGCGTGCTGCGCGATGCAATCGACAGCGGCGTGATTGGATCGGTGGTCGGCAGTACCCGATCCGAGCCCAGACGCTGGTAGAGCGAGCTGGAGATCAGCGTGTTCGATGAGAAATTGTGCAGCCAGTTCAGGATGGCGGTGTGCTGCCGCAGATGCCGGTCGGGGTTTCGGCCTACAGCTTGATCTTCCGCCAGATTCGGCTGCTGGAAATTCGTGCCGCCGCCCATCAGCAGAAGCTTCAGTATGTCCTTGGTCGAATGCCAGTCCAACTGGGCGGTGGCGCGGGAGCCTTGACCGAAATCGTGCAATTCCAGCGGTTGGGGCGGATCGAGATAGCGGCCGGAAGTAAAACCGTCGGCAAACAAGTAGTAGCCAATCTTGCCGATCTGGCCACCGTAATCGGCATTCAAATCGTAGTTGCTCACGGTTGCGCCGCGAAAATTCACGTCGCCGTGGCCTTGCATGGTAGCGCCGGAGCGGGTCGTGATATCCAGCACGCCTCCGAAACGATTGCCGTATTCGGGAGCGAAGCCTCCGGTCATCAGGTCCACTGTTTCGAAGATCTGGGGGCTTACTCCCGGGCCGAACTGCGGTTGCGTGTTGTCGAGAAAAGAGGTTCCGTTGATGAATTCGTGCAGGGAGAACTCGTTGCCGCGCACGTTGATGAAGTTGTCGTGGCTCTGGCTGGCCCCGGGCATGAGGTTGGCGACCAGGTTGTTCGTATTCTCGACCAAGGGATCGGGCAGGGCCTCCAGATCCTCACGGGTGAACGTTTGTGAGCTGCCTGTTTTCTCCGGATCGACGGTGCGGTAGAGTTCCTTCACTTCAACCGTCTGCTGTACGGCTTGGGCGGGCTGTAACTCGATCGTGAGCGAAATCGCCTGTCGAGGACGGACGGTGAGTTCATACAGCGCCGGATAAAAACCGGAGGCATCGGTCTTTATCTGGTACGCGCCAGCGTCCACGGCGGCGAACTGGAATCGGCCGTTGCTGTTGGTGTTGCTGATCTGCGCGGGTACGCCGTTTGTGTGTTGCAGAACGACCTTGGCATCGTGGATGGGATTACCGGAAAGGTCCTGGACGGCGCCTTCCATCACGGTTTGAGCGGTGGCCAAGGCGCTTGAGACAAGAATTGACAATGCAAGAATCGGCAGACGCACCATCGTGTTTCCCAAGCCGGAGAGGACTGTTTGCTGCTCAGTGGCTAAGAGCTCGTTCCTTATGAGGAATGAATTATGCAGGGCCCAAGGCCCTGCGCCAACCTGCTTCAGCGCATGGCTCATCCCCCGCGCGGCCGCCCATAATTCTGAATGACCGACACACCTTTCGACTTCGCCAGGGCAGGCTCTGAATGCGTACCCTAGTACGGCGCAGCCCGCCTAGTGTAGCCGAAGTAGATGGAAGACGGCTAGAGCGGGGCGGCAAAACCACTGCAAAACTATTGGGGCTTGCGCGCGGAGGCGACCCGGGGGATTCCCTGCAGATCGTTCGTGATTCGGACGTCCTGCCAAGTTCCCAGCAACTGACGTACTCCCTCGGCGATAGAGCCGCTGATTTCCATAATCAGCCAGCCGCCGGGTTTGAGGGCCTCTTGAGCTGCCGGGATAAGCTCGGCGATAATTTCCAAGCCCGTCGGACCGGCAAACACAGCGCTGCGCGGTTCGAACTTGCGGACTTCGAGTTGAACCTGGTCCTGTTCGGATTCGCCGACGTAAGGGGGATTGGAAATGACAAGGTCAAACGAGTCCGCTTCAAGACCCTTGAGCAAATGGGTCTGATGAAACTGGATCCGGGATTCTAGTTGATGTCGAACGGCGTTGGCTCTGGCAATCTCCAGGGCGGCTGGAGAAATCTCGGTGGCGTGGATTTCGGCTTCGGGCAGTTCCTTGGCTAAGGCCAGCGCAATACAGCCGGAACCGGTTCCAACGTCAATGATCTTTGGTTTTGCGATGGTGCGCGCAAGGGGTAGCGCGGTTTCGGTCGCGTGCTCCGTTTCGGGCCTGGGGATCAGCACGGCCGGTGAAACGATCAGGTCCATTCCCCAGAATTCCTGGTGGCCGGTGATGTATTGTGAGGGGATTCCGCGGGAGCGCTGGGCAAGTGCTTCGTCATAGCGGTTGGTTTCCTCCTTCGTCAGTGTGCGCTCGGGATGGGCGTAGAGGTAGGCGCGATCGCAGTTCAGAGCGAACATTAGAAGCACTTCCGCGTTCATGCGCGGCGAGCCGACATCAGCAGTGGTGAGACGGTCAAGGGCGGAAGTGAGAGCGTCTTTCAGGCGCATGGGAAATTTGAACACGGCGGAGAAAAACTGCCGAGCTTCGCTCGGCTGGGCAGCCGAGGGCGTTTGTCCTACGTGGGCTCGGCCGGGACGGCTACTTAGACCACCGATGCGGTTTCATGCTTGAGCTTTTCCGCCTGGTAATGGGTCACCAGCGCTTCCACCAGCGGCTGGAGCTTGCCGTCCATCACGGCTTCTAGCTGGTGAATGGTGAGCCCGATGCGGTGGTCGGTTACGCGGTTCTGCGGGAAATTGTAGGTGCGGATTTTTTCGCTGCGGTCTCCGCTGCCCACCATGGTCTTGCGTTCTCTCGCCAAAGCCTCCTGCTGCCTCTGCATTTCCATCTCATAAAGACGGGAGCGCAGCACCCGCATGGCCTTGTCGCGGTTCTTGATTTGCGACTTTTCGTCCTGACAGCTGACCACGGTATTGGTGGGAAGGTGTGTGATGCGCACCGCCGAATAGGTCGTATTCACAGACTGACCGCCGGGACCCGAGGAGCAGAAGGTATCGATACGCAGGTCTTTCGGTTCGATCTTGACATCAACGTCCTCGGCTTCAGCCAGCACGGCGATGGTAACCGCAGAAGTGTGCACGCGACCCTGCTGCTCAGTTTGGGGCACCCGCTGCACCCGGTGCACGCCGCTCTCATATTTCAGGTGGGAGTAGACCCGGTCGCCAGAAATCATGGCAATCACTTCCTTCAACCCGCCAACCCCTGACTCGGAAGTATTCAGCACCTCGACCTTCCAGCCCTGACTCTCGGCGTAACGGGTGTACATGCGGAACATCTCGGCAGCGAACAAGGTGGCCTCATCGCCCCCAGTACCGGCGCGGATTTCCAAGACGACGTTTTTTTCGTCATTGGGATCTTTGGGAAGGAGAAGGACCTTCAGTTCCTGCTCGGTTTCGGCGAGGCGGGCTTCGAGTTTGTCCAGCTCTTCCTGGGCGTAGGCGCGCATCTCGGGATCTTTTTCGTCGGCCAGCACGGCCTTGCTTTCGGCGATACCCTTCTTCAGATCCTTGTACTCGCGATAGCCTTCGACTACGGGAGCGATTTCGCTGTGCGCCTTGGCAGTCTTCTGGTATTTCGCCGAATCGTTCATGATCTCCGGCGATGCGAGGGCGTGGGTGAGTTCCTCGTAGCGGGCTTCAATTTGGTCCAGACGCTCAAACATTGGTTCTTAGTTCTCGGTTGCACGATAGAGTGACGAGATGCTCAGCAGTTACAGCTGTCGGTTTCATTGTAAGCGGTTTTAACTGAGAACTGAGAACCGGCAACCGAGAACTGCGGGATGGGGGCCGCTAGGCGATCACTAACTCTCCGCCATGTTGCTTTTCCAGTTCCATGGCTCCGTCGAGCGCCTTGATGGCGCACTCGACCTGGTCATTCGAAGGCGGCTGCGTAGTGATGCGTTGCAACCACAGGCCAGGAGCAGTCATGAGCGCGAACAGCGAGCCACGATGCTTGGCGGCGAAGCGGATGATCTCGTATGACAGGCCAGCGATAAGCGGCAGCAGAGCGATGCGAGCGGCAAAGCGTCCCCAGAACGTCACCGCCGGAACTAGGGTATAGACCAGGATCGAGATGATCATCACGGTCATCAGAAAGCTGGTTCCGCAGCGCGGGTGATAGGTCGAGTACTTCTGCACTTCTCCGGTGTTTAGCGGATCGCCCGCCTCGAAGGCGAAAACGGTCTTGTGCTCGGCGCCATGATACTGATACACGCGGCGTATGTCGCGCAACAACGACGTTCCCCAGATGAATAGCAGGAATAGAACTATGCGGATCGCGCCGTCGATCAGGTTGAAGGTAATCCGCTCACCAAGAGCGGGATTGAGACGCTTCAACTCCGTGGCCGCCACCAGCGGCAGGAACTTGTACATTAAAATGAAGAAGCCCACCGAAATGACGATGTTGACGGCCGCCAGCCAGCCGCTAATTTTGAGCTTCTTGCCGTTTTCGTCGGCAGGCACCTGGTCCAATACAACATTGGCCGAATAGCGCAGGGCCCGGAAGCCCAGAGTCATGGCGTGGCCGAGAGTCATTACGCCACGAACAACCGGCCATCCCATCCACTTATGCTTTTCCGAGAGGCGCGCCAAAGGTTCGCTATGGATAGCCATTTCGCCGGAGGGTTTGCGGACCGCAATTCCCCAGGCGTGCGGGGAACGCATCATCACGCCTTCCAGCACGGCTTGGCCGCCAACGAGGGTCTCTTCGCCGCCTTCGAGCGCAGGCAGAAGTTGAACAGCGACGAGAAAACGCCAGAGGGTGCGTAACCGATTCATATAAGTTAGATGATTCCTTCCGGGCAGACGCCGCAAACCCTAAGACTATCACAGCTCGGGGTTGATTCCGATATCCACATCTGTGATCTAAGTGCCAATCTGCGAGATGGTTAGAGTCTGGCGGGAGGGACCGAGCATCGAAACTGCCATGCTGCTGCTGGCGGAAGCTTGTGAGCGCATCGCGGCCACCACCAAGAAGCTGGAGAAGATCGCGATTGTCGCCGACTACCTGAAGTCGCGGCGGGCAGAGGAAGCGGCTGTCTCGGCCGTGTTCCTCTCGGGACGGCCGTTTCCCATGTGGGACGACAGCCCGCTGCAGGTCGGGGGAGGGCTGCTCTGGCAGTCGGTCCAGGACCTATCAGGTAAGAACCAGGCCGCGCTCACCGCTGGCTATCGAAAGCACGGCGACCTCGGAGCCGTTGCCGCCGCGGTGCTGCCCCCCAAGAAACCGGGCACAGATCCGCTGAATGCGATCGAGGTGCAGAAGCTCTTCCGCGGGATCGCCAAGGCTCGCGGAGCTTCTGCCAAGGGCGCTCTGTTGCGGGAACTGCTGGCGCGGGCCACGCCTTTAGAGGCCAAATATCTGATCAAGATCATGACTGGCGACCTGCGTATCGGTCTGAAGGAGAGCCTGGTAGAAGAGGCAATCGCCAGAGCATATGGATCGACCTTGCCCGAGGTGCAGCGTGCCAACATGCTGCTGGGAGATGTTGGCGAGACGTTGAAGCTAGCTGCCCAGGGCCATCTCGCCGAGGCGAGAATGCGATTGTTCCATCCGCTCGGCTTCATGCTGGCCAGTCCGGTCGAGTCTCCCGAGGAAGGGTTGAGCTACTTCTCAAACGCCGCCGTTGAGGACAAATACGATGGCATTCGAGCCCAGGCGCACTGTTCCGGCCGAGAGGTGAAGATTTTTTCTCGGACGCGAGATGAAATCACCGAGTCATTCCCCGAGTTGCGAGACGCGCTTTCGGGATTGGCAGAAGAGGCGATTCTCGATGGCGAGATCGTGGCGTGGAGTTATCCGCCCCAAGATCCTCCCGAGCAGGGACGAGCCTTGCCGTTCAGCGCGCTGCAGCAGCGGCTGGGGCGTAAGAAGGTCAGCGAAGAATTAATGCGGCAGGTGCCTGTCGCCTATCTTGCGTTTGATGTTCTGTACGCGGGAGGCGAGCTGGCGATTGATCGGCCTTGGCGTGAGCGGGGGGAGATTCTCAACCGGCTGTTGTCCGCACCCAGGGCGCAGGGAGTCGAGAGCAGGGGACCGGCCCAGGGGCAACTTTTGTTCGAGCCTGACCAATTGCCGGCTGCTGCGCACGTGATTCGGGCTCTTGTATTCCGGGCGTCGGCCCCGGAGCAGTTGGAGGAATTGTTTGTTGCCGCACGGGCTCGGGGCAACGAGGGGCTGATGATCAAAGATCTTGATTCCGCCTATACACCTGGCCGGCGTGGCAAATCGTGGCTGAAGATGAAACGCGAGCTGGCCACCTTGGATGTCGTGGTCACAGCGGTTGAGTACGGACATGGAAAGAGGATTGGCGTGCTCAGCGACTACACGTTTGCCGTCCGGGACGGAGACCGGCTGGTGAATATCGGGAAAGCCTACTCGGGGTTGACCGATTCCGAAATCGCCGAGATGACCAACTGGTTTCTCGAACACACGGTCACCGACCATGGATTGCTGCTCGAAGTGGAGCCGAAGATCGTGGTGGAAGTCGCATTTAACAACATGATGCGTTCCGATCGGCACAATAGCGGGTATGCCTTGCGATTTCCCAGGATCGTGCGGCTGCGGCCAGATAAATTGCCGGAAGGGGCAGACACGATCGAACGGGTGAGGGAAATTTACGAGCGACAGCACGCGGGAAAAACCTCGCCATTACTCTAGGCCGGTGGTCCGGGCAGGGCTTGTCATCCTGCGCTGGGAAGGATCTCGGTTTCGGCCAGGCTCCCAATTCCTCGAGGCGGCAGCCGTCGCTCCGTGTCGTAGGGATCCTTCGACTCCGCAAGTCCGTTCGCGAATTGCAAACCGCTTGTTCGCTCAGGATGACAATTTCACAATGACAGTTTAGGGGTGATGCTCTTCGGCGTCGTTGACAGGAATCACGCAGCCGTGCGCTACTTCGCACTCCACGTGTTCGAACTGGATCGTTGTGTGATCGATGCGGAAATCATGCAGCAGTCGGTCTTTCACGTCTCGCAGGATGCGCTCGCTCGCCGAGGGTGGAATGTCGGCGATGGCGATGTGGCAGGAGAGGGCGTGAGTCTCCGAGCCGATGCTCCAGACGTGCAGGTCATGCACGTCGTTTACGCCGTCAATCGAGCGAATAGCTTCCTCTACCCGGTCCAGCTTCATGCCGCGGGGGGTGCCTTCCAGCAGGATATTCAGCGTCTCGCGTGCGATGCCGAAGGATGACCACAGGATCAGCGCGCCGATGCCGAAAGAGAGCGCCGAGTCGATCCAGTACTGGCCGGTCAGCGCGATCGCCCAGCCGCCGCCGATGACGGCCGCGGTGGAAAGCGTGTCCCCCACTTCGTGCAGCAGGGCGCTGCGGATGTTAACGTCGCGGCTGGTGCGGTAAAGAAGCACGGCGATGACGCCGTTCATCACCACGCCGCCGGCCGCAACACCGATCATCACCCCCGCATGAACCTGCTGCGGGATTTCCAGACGCCGGAAGGCTTCGTAGAAAATCAGGAATGAGACGGCTACGAGCGAAACTGAGTTCACCAGAGCGGCAAGTACGCCCGCGCGATGATAGCCATAAGTCTTGGTCGCGCTGGGCGGACGAGCTTGCAAATAAACCGCGGTCAACGAGAGCAGCAGGGCAAGGAAGTCCGACAGGTTGTGGCCCGCCTCAGCCAGCAGCGCCAGCGAGTGCGCCCGGAAGCCGGCGATTACCAGCAGCACGATATAGGCCAGAGTCACCAGCGAGGAGATCTTCAGTACCCCGGAAGGGTTGGTGCTCGCTCGAGGGCCAGAATGCACGTGCATCAATCAAGTTTAATTTGGGCACAAAGTGGCTTCAAGGCACTCAAGTGCCTGCACTACAATGCTGCGCGGGGAAAGCTGCTTCTGCGGCACTAGAGATGACGCCCAAAGAAAAAAATTACTGGCTAGATACGGTACAAATGCCGGAGACGGATCCGTCTCTTTGGCCACCTGAGAGGGTGGATGTAGCGGTAATTGGCGCGGGCTTCACCGGACTTTCCGCGGGTCGGACTCTCGCCAAGCGGGGAGCGAAGGTCGCGATCTGCGAGGCGGAGACAATCGGCTGGGGCGCAAGTTCCCGCAATGGCGGCATGGTGCTGACCGGGATGAAGCTCGGGGTCAACAAGTTGATTTCCATGTATGGCAGGGAAAAGGCACAGCAGATGTATGCGGCGTCGTTAGAGTCGATAGAATGCGTCGAACAGATTGTTCGCGAAGAAAAAATCGACTGCAACTTCTCTCGCTGCGGGCATCTCGAGGTTGCCTGTAAACAAAAGCACTTCGACGATTACGCCCGACAAGCTGAGTTGATTGCGCGTGAGTTCAACCATCAACTGCGGGTCGTGCCGCGTAGCGACTTGCGGTCCGAAATTGGCTCGGAGATCTACTCCGGCGGCATGGTAGACGAAACCAGCGCTGGCGTGAACCCGGCACGCTACGTGGCGGGACTGGCCTGTGCGGCTCAGCGCGCGGGAACGGCGATTTACGAAGGTACCCGAGTGGAGAAACTCGAGCGCGGCTCCCGCAACGGATGCTCGGGATGGCAGGTGAGCACGTCTCGCGGGCCAGTCTGGGCGCGTGATGTCATGGTCGCTACCAGCGGCTATACCAGCGGGGCCACACCGGCCTTGCAGAAGAAGATCATACCCATTGGCTCCTACATCATCGTGACCGGGGTCTTGCCGGAAGCGTTGGCTCAGGAACTCAGTCCGCACAATCGCATGATTTACGATTCCAAGAATTACCTCTACTACTATCGGCTTACGCCCGACCGGCGAATGCTGTTTGGCGGGCGGGCAGCGTTCTTCCCCGAGACCGAGCACACGATCCGGAAGAGCGCGGAGATTCTGCGGCGGGGGGTGGTCGAAGTTTATCCGCAGTTACGCGAGACCAAGGTCGAGTATGCCTGGGGAGGCACGCTTGATTTTGCTTTTGACATCATGCCGCATGCAGGGCGGATGGAAGGCATGTATTTCGCGCTGGGTTATGCGGGTCACGGCGTGGCGATGGCTACGTATCTTGGCCAAAGAGTCGCGGAATTTATTGCGACGGGCAAAGATGAGAACCCTTACGCTGGGATACCTTTCCCCGGTGCGCCGCTAGGCTTGTACAACGGCAATCCGTGGTTCTTGCCACTGGCGGGGGCGTGGTACAAATTTCTGGATTGGGTGAGTTAACGCCCAGGCGCGTCACGACGGTGAGTAGAACTGCGGATTCCTCGCTACGCTCGCAGTTTGGTTAGGACGATGCTGTAGAGCTTGAGACCAGAGGCCTGCGACGGCGGAAAACGTGATCGATGCCGTACGCCGCCGGGCCCAGCACAATTGCGAATGGGGCCCAGTGCCAGGTAAATGAGTCGCTTCCCAGAAGAGCGAGGAGGCTCATTGCGATGGGTGCGAGGACGACGTAGTACAGCCCGAGTCGCCGCCCCGGAACTACAAGCGGGCGATGCATTTCTGGTTTCTTGCGCCTCAATCCCCACACGGCCAGCACGGTCAGAATCGTAGTGGCAGCCCGCAACCAGTTGTAGATGGTGATGAGCCTGGTCAGAGTCTGAAAGGCAAGCATCGCGTAAATTGCCGCTGAAACCAGAATGGCAATCCAGGGCGTTCCGAAACGCGGATGGCGCGCGATCAGGGTGGCTGGAAGGTAGCCGTCCTCGGCCATCGCGAAGGGCATGCGCGTAGAGGTCAGGACGGTGCTGTTCAGCAGGGCCACGTTGGTGAGCATGGCCGAAATGGTCATCCACAAGCCCATCCACGAGCCGCCGAGCAACTGCGCGGCGTTGGAGAAGAAGCCAGTGTGCCAATCCTGCCAGTTTCCCAGGGCGGCAAGAGACGTCAGCGTGGGCAGGAAGTACGTGGCAATCGATAGCGGGACAACGATCGCCAGCGCAAAGGGGTAACTCCGCTGCGGATTTTCGACCTCTTCTGCGACCGTGGACAATTGCTCGTAGCCGGAGTAAAGCCATAAACCCAGCGCCAGACCTACACCGAATACCTGGAACACAGGCTTGTGCGGCGGCACCACAGGCAGAAATGGATTGTGGTGCCACTTGGCTAGCCCAATGATGACTAGCCCCAGAATCGGCAGCAGGATGAAAATTTCCAGCGCAGTGGCGAACTTGCCTACCAGTTGAATGCCCCGCACGTTCACGTAGGTGATCAGGGCAATCAACCCTACCGACACCAAGTAGTGCTTCCAGCCGATGATTCCGGGGAACCAGAACTTCAGATAGTCGGTGAAGAGGACGGCGTAGACGCCGCCCAGCAGAAACGACGCTGACCAGTTCCACCAGCCGGCGAGGAATCCCCAGAAGTCGCCAAAAGCGGCGCGTACCCAGCGATAGAAGCCGCCTTCGACCGGCATGGCGGTGGTGAGTTCGGCGGCGACCAGCGAAACCGGAATACACCAGAACAGCGGCAGGAACAGCAGGTAGAGAAGCGTCATTCCCGGGCCCGCGGTGGTGACCATGTCCTCGAGACCGAAGGGTCCCCCTGTGCAGTAGGAAAACATCACCCACACGAAATAGAACAAACCAGCTTTGCGGAGGGCGGATCCCGTGATGCCTCCTCGGTTCAAGGAAGTCGAGAGAAGGTATCAGAAAATCGAAGCGAAGGAAATTCGAGCTGCGCTGTGCGCGCTGTGCGATCAGGCGACGCGATCGGCGAGCAGCGCGCCTTCCAGCTCGAGGAGCCTGCGTTTTACGTCAAGGCCGCCGCCGTAACCGCACAGAGTTCCATCAGACGCGATCACGCGGTGACAAGGCACCACAATCGCAATCGGATTGCGATTATTCGCCATACCGACAGCCCGATACGCCTTGGGGCGACCAACCACACGCGCCAGATCGGCATAGGTGCGAGTTTCGCCGTAAGGAATCTCCAGCAGGGCACGCCAGCACTGGAGTTGGAAGGGCGTGCCACGAAGGTCGATTGGGAAGGTGAATTCCCGACGACGGCTCGCGAAGTATTCATTCAACTGGCGCACATAAACTTGCGTGGCCTGCCGGGACTCGGTCCAAAGGACCTGGTTCGATTTCGGCGGGAAATTGCCGCGGTCAAATTCGAGCAGGGTCAGGCCGCGGTCCGAGACGCCGATTATTAGCGGGCCGATGGGCGAGTCGAGGTTGGAGTAGTAGTAGAGAGTCTGCATGTGTAGACAGCACAAGGATAGCAGGGGGAGGCCTCAAAAGAGGGCCCCACATGCATGCTTCGTGTACCTGACGTTTACGTGTGTTCTTGCATTGGCGTTCTTTGAAGGGTTCTGAGCGCTTGACGCCTGATGTCGTTAACTGAGCAAGATGTCGGAACTTTCGCGCTCGCGGGGTGTCCTGGACGTGAGGTCGTCGGCCACCGATGCGTAGCCTGCTATTTCACTATCCAACCCGGACTCGAATCGCTTGCGACGCTTGATGTCGTCGAGCACCCGGGCTGGAATCGCGGGACAATCCGGGTTAGCGACGGGAAGATCGTCGGCAACTGCGAAATCGGACGGTACAGTTAGTAGCTTTACGTCGAACCTGAGCCCCTTGACCGTCGTCGGGTTCGGCCGGTCTCAGCGCCTAGTCAGCGATTTCAAATTCGGCACGCCAGACGCACAGCCTTCAGAGTAGTAAGTGCCTTCTGGCGCTGGCTTCGGAGTTTGCGCCCCTCTGGATTAGCTCGGACGCTGGGTGCGATCTCAGCACGAAGTCGAGTGAAATTGGCGCTCGGCTGGGCAATCGAGGGCGGATGCCCCTACCTGGAGCGCCGGGACACGCGGCAGGCAGCGTCTCTACCCCAAATTAAATTTCTTTCGCGCAAAAAATAGAAACCTCCTGCTTGCGCAAGAGGTTCCGGGGGAGGGCCGAGGCCCTTGCGGACCCGCAGTCCTAACTTATTTAGGCTGCTCGGTCTGTTGCGGCGGCGGTTGCTGCTCCTGTTGAGGTGGTTGCTGCTGCTGGCTCTGCGGAGGAGCAGCGGTTGACGAAGAAGCAAGCTGCTCCAGGTCGTTCTTCAGGAGGCTGACTTCCACGCGGCCACCGCTGATGCGCTTCGCCTTGCCGTCGTCCGAAGCCAACGGGGCGTTGCCCATGCCCACAACATAGATCCGGTACACCGGAATCTCATGGTTCAGCACCAGGTAACGGACCACCGAGTCGGCCATCTTTTGCGAATTCTGGATAGCTGCCTGGCCCTTACCGGAAGAGAAGCCCTGCACTTCGACGATGTAGCCACGCTGATTCCTGAGCGGGGTCGCCATATCGTCAAGAGCCTCTTTGGCTTTCTTGCTCAGAACGCTCTGGCCGGGACGGAAACGGATTTCGGTTTGGGTGGCAGCCTTGTACTGGTCGATGTTGCCAACCACCTGCTCGACCGTCGTGAGGCGGGTCGTAGCCTGCTGCGCGGTCTGCTGCGCCTGCTGGGCACGGTTGCCGGCATCGGTGGCGTGCTGGTCGGCTTCGTTCGCCTTGGACGACGCCAGCTGGATGCCCTGCGTTGCGCGGCTGTCGACGTCCTTGATCATCTTGCTATTCGAGGCGGTGAGCTCGTCCAGTTCGTTCACGCGATCGCGCACGGGCTGGGTCTGCCGCTGCACATACTTCTTGCGGGCGAACGGGTTCAGATGGCCCCAAAAGCCTTCGTGAGTCTGCGGCTGCAAGGGTTCCTTCCCGCTGGCCCCCGTAGTGGGTTGGGAGGTCTGGGAAGCCGGTGCAGCTTGCGTTCCTGACTGATCCTGAGGGTTGGCGCTGTTCTGCTGAGCCACGACCGGAACGGCGAGTGCGCCGGTCAGAAGCAGAGCAAGGATTGTGCGGTTCTTCATGGTGAACTTCCTCCAAAGAGGAGGGAGCATTGGGCTCCACTCCAGCACGCCTGACGTGCGTGTAACGTTCTGATTTGATTGCGTCGTAACGCTGGAATGGCTGCAGCCTGTCGGCTTGGCCGGCATGCGCTGACGCGACGCATGCCCGAAACTTGGAACCATCGGCGCAGTCCGGAGACGGCGCCTGCCAACTCTAGAACAGTTCTCGTGCCAAACTGCTGGTACACGAGCAGCTACTAACCCCTTCTTTTATAAGCATATTCCAGGGCGAGGGCGGGCGGCAAGCGAAAGGACATGTCCTTTGAGGGTAAATTTGCCCGCAGCCGATATAAAAACTGCGGGGTCACCTAGCGTGCCTTTGGGTAATGTATGTGGGGTCGGATGCAGCGGCTTCCCATGCCTTTTATCGAAGTCATCCAGCACGAAGCGATTTGCTGCTCTCCTCCGCCCCAAGAAACCACACCCGCCTGCTTCCCCTGTCCGCCTCACACCGTTCCGAGTGAAATACCCTCCGGCTGCCCGACGGTTTTGCCTTATGCGAGGGGGGCACCTAGCAGCGCGACGGGAGCAATGAAAGCCGGTGTTGCAAGGCTTAACGTGATTTAGATAGAGATAGAAAGGGCCCGTCGGAGGACCGAGGTGCGTGCCACTCCGAAAAAAGAGAGCAGGTCTGATCTCCTGCCGCTAGGTCCTCAACAAGGAACAGCGTTTGACCTTCGCCGAGGCAAAGGCTCATCTCCTCGGACCGGGCTGAGACCTTAGCCAGCCGCATTTGGGTTTCTCACCTACGTCTGGACGTGCGTTGGTTGCGACTAGCCCTGCCCTCTTCAGGGATGGGGCAGCGCGCAGGGGAGCAAAGCGGCACAAAATCAGTGAAAGACTGATGGGACTATTCCACTCGCAGCCTGAGGCAGCATCTCCGCCTGACCAGGTAGCCCCCGGTTCGCGCCCTCGCTGGTGTCGCGGCAGAAAACCCGGTATAAAAACTGCGAGGTCAAGTTGGCTTCTGAGTCGGGAGGCGCAATGTTCAAACCGGGGATTTGGATCTGCCGGATTCCTGTTTTTCTGGTTTTTCCGTCGCTCGCTTTCTTACCAATGAGGGCGGCGGATTCGCCAAAGCGGGCTTCGGAGGCCATTCCCACTGAACGTTTGCAGCAATACTCCGATCTGGCGGTCGATTGGACACAGGAGTACCTCCGCATTGATACGACAAACCCCCCGGGCAATGAAATGCACGCAGCTGCATTCTTTAAAAAGATCCTCGATCAAGAAGGGATTGAGAACCAAGTCTTCGAATACTTTCCCGGCCGGGCCGATTTGTGGGCTCGCCTTCCTCACATCGCTGCTCAGCCGCATCGCCCAATCGTTCTGCTGAACCACATGGACGTGGTGACTAGTGACCCGGCGCACTGGAAAGTGTCGCCTTTTAGCGGTGCAATCGTCGACGGCTCGATTTATGGCAGAGGCGCCCAGGACATGAAGGATGAAGGCCTAGCGCAGCTGATGGTCATGGTCATGCTGAAGCGCGAGAAGGTGGCGCTCGGTCGAGATGTCATCTTCCTGGCGGTGAGCGATGAAGAGGCTGCCGGGACGGGCACAGATTGGATGATCGCCCACCGCCGCGACCTGCTGGGCCGCGCCGAGTTCCTGATCAATGAAGGCGGCGAGAACTTGCTGGAGAACGGGAAGGTTAAGTATGTCGGCGTGGATGTAGGGGAGAAGTCTCCATTCTGGCTGCACGTCGTGGCGCATGGCCGCCCGGGACACGGCTCGCGGCCGATTGCGGACTCGGCGCCCAACCGTCTGGTTCGAGCTCTGGACCGGATCACCAGCTACAGGACTCCGCTGAAGGTGTTGCCGGTGGTGGAGGAGTTTCTCCACGAAATGGCCCCCTACGAACCTCCAGCCCGGGCCCGCAAATTCCGGAATATCCGGCAGGCGCTTCACAACAAAAAGTTCCAAGAGGACATGGAGCGCGATGCGTCGCTGAACTATCTGCTGCGGGACACAATTTCTTTGACCATGCTAGGCGGTTCAGGGCAGACGAATGTCATTCCTCCGGACGCCTGGGCGAACCTGGACGTGCGACTGCTGCCGGGAGAGGATCCGAAACAGTTCCTCGAGACCATCCGGAAAGTTGTGGATGATCCGAATGTGACGGTCCGGCCGGAGAATCCGGAGTTCCGCATCGCGAACTATTCACCCACGAATACGGCATTGTTCGATGCCATTCGCCAGGTGACCAAGCAATACTTCCCGGGTACACCGGTCGTACCGCGGATTACCAGCGGGTATACGGAGAATCAGCGGTATCGGCCGCTGGGCATCAACTGCTATGGGTTTAGTCCCTATACGGCGACGGCGGAAGAAGGCAGCACCGAGCATGGGAACGACGAGCGCATTCGGGTGGAAGAAGCTCGGCGCGGGCCAAGGGTCCTGTATGACGTGGTGGCTGCAGTCGCGGCACAATCTAACCTGGGGGCACGGAGGTACCCAGATAGGAGAGAGCTTAGCAATAGGTTCGTCAACAGGGGTCGGAGACCCCCGGCAAACAACTAACAGGCGGTTCTGCTACCCAGGCACTTGTCGTACTGCTCGTAAATAAAGTTATCTGTCATGCCGGCGATGTAGTCGCACACCACGCGTGGCAAAGGCTCCTGCCTCGCCTTTTCCTGGTAAGGATTGGGCAGGGCCTCCGGTTTCTTCATCCAGTATCCAAACAGCTCGGTGATGACGCGCTCGGCATCCTGCTTTTCCGGTTCGAGAGCCGGGCTGAAATAAAGGCTGGCGTACAGAAAATTCTTCGCTTCGCGGCGTTCCGATTCCACCGCTTGGCTGAACGCAACCAGCCGCTTGGGATGAGAGCGAACATCCTGGAGACTACGGATACCAGCTTGCTGTAAGTTTTGGCGTGTGTTTTCTATCAGGTCGTCGGCTAACCGGTTAAGCATCCGTTTGAGAGCTTCGTTGAACTTGAGCTTTTCAATCGCGTCTGGGAATTTCGCCTCCACTTCCTGGTAATAGCCGCTGAACAGGGAAACTCCCCAGCGAATTTCGTCCAGGCTGAGCAGGTGGGCTTCGAGACCGTCATCCAGGTCGGCGGTGTTGTAGGCGATCTCGTCGGCCAGGTCAATGAGCTGGGCCTCCAGTGGCGGGCGCTGATCGAGGTAATACTCGCGCAACTCGGGAAAACTGGCTGCCAGGTAGTCGCGCGAATGTTTGATAATTCCCTCCCGTATTTCAAACGTCAGATTCAATCCTCGAAAGGCGGCGTAGCGAAGCTCGAAGTCCTCCACGATCCGCAGGGCATGCAGGTTGTGGTCAAAAAAATAGCCATGCTCGTGCATGAGGGCGTCCAACGCTTTTTCGCCGGCATGACCAAAGGGCGGGTGACCGATGTCGTGGACCAGCGCCAGCGCTTCCACCAGGTCGATATTCAACCCCAGCTGGCCGGCAATGGTGCGAGCAATCTGCGCCACTTCAATCGTGTGGGTAAGGCGATTGCGGAAGTGATCGGAGTAGCGGCGGGTAAATACCTGGGTCTTATCTTTCAGGCGGCGAAAAGCGCGGGCGTGGACTACGCGGTCCCGATCCCGTTCGAAATCATTCCGGTAGGGATGTTTGGGCTCGGGATAACGGCGTCCGCGCGAATCTTCTGCGCGCACAGCGTACTCAGCGAGCATGGGGGAAGTCTAGCAGTACCCAGGACTCAGTACCCCAGAAAAGAGCGGGGACTCTACTAGCCGGCAGTGCGTACCCGGTACTATTTCTGCTGGGGCTCTTCCTTGGCTAGCTTGATTCTTGCCGACTCAAGCTTCTTCTGGACCTTGCCCATTTCGGAGGCTTCCATTTCCGCCGGGATGGTTCTATTCCATTCTTGCAGTGCGCGCTCCCAGTGCGCAGCCGCCAGGCGGAGACGTCCGGTTTTCTGGTAGACGTCGCCAAGGTGGTCCTGGACTGTTGGATCATTGGGCGTGTGCTGGATGGCTTTGTTCAGGTTCTCCTCTGCCAAGTCGTACTTGCCGAGCTTGAAATAGGCCCAGCCCAGCGAATCGAGGTAGGCCCCGTTGGCGGGCTCAAGCTCCACCGCCTTCTTGATATAACCCAACGCTTCGTCCAAACGGACGCCGCGATCCGCCAGCATGTAGCCAAAATAGTTCAGGGTCATGGCATTTTGCGGGTCGGCCGCCAGGATCTGCTTGAACTGGGTCTCCGCCTGGTCGTACTTTTTTTGCCGCTCATAAATGGAGCCCTTCACAAAGTTCGTGTATTGCTTGTCATCCGGCTTGGTGGAGAGCTGGTCCGCTTTGCTGATGGCTTCTTCGGCCTCACTCCAGCGCTTGAGGCGGCTGTGCATCTGCGCCAGCGCGATGTATACCTCCCGATCCTCAGGTTTGCCGGTAAGCAGCGACTTCACCTGCTGCAGTCCAACTTCCGGTTGACCGCTATCGGCCAGCTGGGAAGCCAGCACCATCTTCAGACCGCGGTCGTTGGGCAGCTTCTCGACCGCTTCTTTGGCGGCGGCCGTGGCCTGCGACCACTGCTTGGACTCGCGATAAGTGTCGATGATCTGCTGGTACCCGCGGACTGCGTTCTCGTCTCCCAGGGTCAACATCTTGCGGAACGTGTCGAGCGCGAGCTGATTGTTGCCCGTATCGCGGTACACGCTGCCGAGACGCTCCAAAAAAACCGCGCGGTTATTGCGTTCGCTCTGGCTGTAGTTGGTGTCGGGCTTTTCAGTTTTGTCGAGGAGTGCTTTCAAGGTTTGCGCTGCATCATCATAACGACCTTGCGCCTGGTAGACAGCAGCTATCTGGTACGGAATCTCGATCGAGTCCTGCACCATGGATTCGGCCTTCTTCAGACTATCCAGGGCTTGATCGAACCGGCCGTCCTTGCGGTAAATTTCCGCCATGTGAACATAGGTCTGGGCGTCGTCGGGATTAGCGTCCGCAATGATCTTGTATTGTTCGAGGGCAGCATCGCTCTGGCCGTCGTTCATCAGGTTCTGAGCCAACCCGCGAATGGCGTCCAGATTGTCGCGGTCCAGTTCAATGGCGTGGCGGTAGGCGGCAATGGCGTTCTTGTATTGCTTCTGCTGTTCGTAGGTGTAGCCCAGCGCCGAATACAGCTTGGCGGAGCGTTCAGCGTCGGGAATCGAGTTCAACGCCTGAATGGCGCGAGCCGAATCGCCCTCTTCGTTGTAGAGATACGCGAGGGTCGTGACCGCTTCCTCGGAATCCGGCTGCAACTTCACCGCCGTCTTGAACTCATTCTCAGCCTTCTGCAGATCGTTATTCAGCCGATAGAGGCGACCGAGTAACAAGTGGTCGTCGACGAGGTTGGCCGGATCGGTATCCAGCTTGATGATTTGCTCGTATTGTTCGATCGCGAGCTTGAGCACGTTCTGTCCCCCGCCCTGGCTGCCCGCCTGGATGTCGCCCATCGAGCGCAGGTAGATACGCCCGAGGAGCTTGTGAGCTTCGAGGTTATTCGGGTCGCGCTTAATGATGTCCTGAGCTTCCAGCACGGCATCCCGAATGCGTCCGGTCTTGGCATACAACTCAGCCAAGCCGGAAGTCAGGTACGACGAACTAGGGTCGGCATCAATGGCTTGGCGGTACTCTTCAATCGCCTTGTTGGCCAAGTCGCTGCGCCCATATACGGCCACCAACTCCTCGTAAATATGCGCCATGGAGTAGTGGTAGTAGGCGGCGGCCCGGTCCACCTTGCGGCTGGAAGTTTGGGGAGACTGCTGCGTCTGCGGTGTAAGTCCCGGCTTCTGCTGGGAAAAAGCGGGCGTAACTGCCATCAGCAGCACGCAAGTGAAGTGAAGCACTCTTTTCATGGATAAACCTTGACCTGCCAAAGCCATAGCGATTGGATGCCGAACCGCGGCGGGCGGGTGCTTGTATTGTAACCTCTGCAACATTTTAACGGCGAAAAAGACAGCCGGGGAAATTACTAAGAAGGCTGCCAAAAGGACAGGGACGGAAGTATTGTTGATTGCCCGATTTCTTCATGGTTGATTGAAATCGGACAATCAGGCCTGGCTTGGTTTCAATCAACAATCAACCATCACGAAATCAAGAGTTTCAATGCCGAAAGTGCCGAATTCCAGTGAAGACCATGGCCAATTCCAGCCGGTCGGCGGTATCGATTACTTCCTGGTCGCGGACTGACCCTCCAGGCTGAATGATCGCTGTAGCGCCTGCCCTTGCGATCTCCTCTACCCCATCAGGAAAGGGAAAGAACGCGTCCGAGGCCGCCACAGTTCCTTGCAGCGACAAGACTGCTTTCATAGCGCCAATTTTGCAGGAATCGACACGGCTCATTTGACCGGCGCCGATGCCCACGCTTTGTCCTTCCCGAACATAGACGATAGCGTTGGACTTGACGTGCTTGCAGATCTTCCAGGCGAACAATAGGGCGCGGACTTCTTCCTGGGTGGGCGGACGTTTCGTAACCACCTTCAACTGAGTTTCTTGCAGCTGGTGCAGATCGTTGTCCTGGACCAGAATCCCACCGGAAACGTTCTTCAGCACCCATTTTTGCGGAGCATAATCAATTTCCAGCAGCCGCAGGTGCTTCTTGCTGGCAAACTTGGCCTTGGCCGCACCGCTGAAGGACGGCGCTGCAATCGCTTCCACAAAAAGTTTTGCCATCTCCTCCGCAGTTTCGCCATCAACGAGCCGGTTGACCCCTATTACCCCGCCGAAGGCTGAGACCGGATCGCACTCCAATGCCTTCTTGTAGGCTTCTACGAGCGTTTTCCCGGTCGCGGTACCGCAAGGGTTGCTGTGCTTGATGATGGTGCAGACCGGCTCGGAAAAGTCCTGCGCCAGATCCCAGGCAGCCTGCAAGTCCACGATGTTGTTGTAGGAAAGCTCCTTACCTTGGAGCTGGCGGCCGTTGGCGATGCCAGTGCCCGACCCGTCGGAGTACATTGCAGCCTTCTGGTGCGGGTTTTCGCCGTACCGGAGATTGATAATTTTCTGAAATTGCAGCCGTAGGGTAGGGGGGAAACCCGTGTCGGCGTGGAGCTCGAAGCGCCCATTGGCGCTGACTCTTTCCAAAGTGGAGGCAATAGCGGCATCGTAGGCGGCAGTAGCGGCAAAGGCTTTCTGGGCCAGCCGCCATCTGGTTTGCTGCGATAGTTCGCCCCCAAGTGACCCCATTTCTTGTGCAATCGCGGGGTAGTCGGCGGGCGACGTGACCACCGCCACGTCCTGAAAATTCTTGGCGGCCGAGCGGATCATTGAGGGCCCGCCGATGTCGATGTTCTCGATTAATTCTTCGAAGTGCACGCCAGGCTTGGCCGCGGTTTTCTCAAAGGCGTACAGGTTGACGACCACCATGTCGATGGGTTGAATACCATGCTCGGCAACGGCCGTGCGATGCGATGGATTTTCGCGGCGGTGCAGGATACCCCCGTGCACCCTGGGATGAAGCGTTTTCACCCGACCATCAAGCATCTCGGGAAATCCGGTTAGCTCCGAGACGTCCTTCACCTTAATCCCGGAATCGCGCAGCAGCTTGGCTGTTCCCCCCGTGGAAACCAGTTCCACTCCCATGCCAGCGAGCTTGCAGGCGAACTCCACCAAGCCGGTCTTGTCAGTGACGCTAACGATGGCGCGCTGAATCCGGGGCATGGCAAGGAGAAATTCTATCAGGAAAGGGTTGTTGGTCTTTGGTCGTTGGCGTGCCGAAGCAGGCGGCGAGGTCATTGCGCAGAGGGCGTCTCATCGGCAATGGCCATTCCGAATCCGTATCGACTACACGATGTACCCACCCCACTTCAAGCCGGATGGAAGTCCTGGTTGGGATTTCCCAACCCTCTGCGGAAGCGAAACGCCTAGCCCGGAATCCCGGCATCGGGGCGCGCGCGTACCGCAACTTCCAGCAAGCTAACAAAAAGACCGGTCAGGTCTTGGGTGCTTGGTGGGGAGATAATTATTATTGGCTCTGGAACGGCCGATTTTGAAAGGCTCAGCGAGATCGGGCCGGGGTTAGCTCGAGCTGAACCACCGGCGTGCTGCGTTCTTCCCGAGTCGTTGGCGTCCGGCGCTCCGGGTACCGACCAAAACCAACGACCAACGACTACACTTTTGCTCTCGCTTTAAGTTTGACTTGGCCGTCCTGGGTTTCGACGGTGTACTCGACGGTGTGGCAGCCGTATTGTTTGCGAATTTGCTCGGTTTTCTTCTGTACGAAGGAAGCGAAGGAATCGAGATTGCCAGAAACCGCTTCGCCCGCTCTCTTTTTTGCATCGGTCAGGGCGCGGAACAGATTTTCGACTTTGTTGCGCTCCGAGGTGGTATCGGAGCACTGCACAGCGAAGGCAGCTTCGTTCGTGCCTGCTGAGGCAGCATGGCCGACACCGTAAACTGGATGCGCTTGCGCCTTGGCCTCGTCACCTCCTCGCACCCCCTGCACCGAAAGCAATGCGTCCTGGGGACGGCGGTAGCCTTCTTCGCGGATGCGGCTTTTCTTGCGCCAAAGATCGCTATAGATGGCGTAGCGCTGCGCCATTTCGTTGTAGCGATAGCGCTGGGAGAAGTTCATCTTGCCGCCGTCACTAAACTTGCGCAGCAGGCTCAGCACCTTCCATTCAATATCGGTGGGCGGTCTTTTGGTCGGATTGTTGAAAAAAATCTCGTACTCAATCTTCAGGCGGCGCAGGTTGGAATCCAGAAGAGTGAGTTCTTCGTCGATCGTCACAGGCAGACTTCTCCTGTCAGCAGCTTAGCCGCAGGCTGGATTGGGTGACGAGGTGTCGGCGGGGCAGGGGGGCTATGGTACGAAAGTACTCAAACGGCCGTCAGCGCTTGGCTCCTGCCCTTGTGATTTCGTCATCCTGAGGGACTGAGGGCACCGTTAGGTCCCGAAGGATTGCGCGTGTTCGAGCGCCGAAATTGGCGTGTCTCCGGTTCCGAAGCCCCGGAATGGAGTACCTGCGAGTCAGCTGAAAGCTACCTTCCCGCGCTGGCGGCCATTTTCTTTACCATGGCCAACACCAGCCTGCGATCACTGTCATTGAGACTGGCGGAGTAACGGCGAATCTGGCTCAGGAAGCGGACCTCATCGTCGCTCAGTTGGGGCAGTCCGCGGGAACCGTTGGTGTGACCGGAGTCGGCAAAAAATTGCGAGAGCGGAAGTTCCATCGCGCTGGCGATCTTGGCGAGCGTGTCCAGCGAGGGAACGGTGTGCCCGTTCTCCACCCGCGAGAGGTAACAACGAAGTAATCCCGTACGCTTTTCGATGTCCCCCTGCGACATGCCCTTCTGCAGGCGGTAGCTTCTAATGGTCTCGCCGATGTTCATAGGGGAAGACATCCATCAGGGCTTTCCAAGGATGGCTGAATAGTAACCAGAGTAGTATCTTCTGGCAAGCAGAATTTCATTTCCCGACGGACACGAATTCCGAATTGGAAACCCTTTTCGTCATTGCTTGAGGGTTCTCTCGAGAAAACTTACCGTGCGCTTCCACGCATCCGCCGCGTCTTCCGGGCGATAACCGTCCTTGTTATTGGGGTTCTCGAAGGCGTGCCCGGCGTCAGGGTAAACCATAATTTCGATCTGTTTCCCCAATTGTTTCATGGTCTGTTCGAATTTCTTTACATCCTCAACCGGAATGCCGCGGTCTTTTCCACCGAAAATACCCAATATCGGTGCATTGATCTTTTTCAATCTGCTCGCATCCACTGCGAGGTGGCCGTAATGGATCACGTCCCCCGCCAGAGCCGACTCCTCCAGCGAGACATCCAGCGAGTAGCCGCCGCCCATACACCAGCCGATTGCGCCAATGCGGTCGCCCTTTACGTTCTTTTGCGATTTAAGGAAATCAAAGGCAGCCCGGAGGTCGCCGATAGCGCGGTCTTGAGGAACTCCGCGCATCAGTTCATGGGCTTCATCGGGCGTACTGGCCACCTTGCCGCGGTAAAGATCCACTGCCAGCGCCACGTAGCCCTGGTCAGATAGTTTTGAGGCTTGCTCCTTGACCCAGTCGTTCAGACCCCACCATTCGTGGATAACAATGATCGCGGGAAACGGTCCTTGGCCCGTCGGGGTGTAGAGCATTCCCTGCACGGTTTCGTTGCCGCTCTTGTAAGAGGCAGAGTTACCTCGGGCGGCGAAACAGGAGTATGCGCAAGCCAGCATCAGCAGAATGAGTGCCAGTTTCCTCATGGGATTTCGTCCTCCAAAGCGTTCACGACCCGAGTCGAGTTCTTAGATAGTGCCACGCCAGATCCTTGGCGCCTTGCTCGCTCAGAGTTTGTGACTTGTTTGATCTAAAGCGATTTTTCCGGCACGTAGACTGCTTGTTTTCAGCATCACTCGCTGCGAGAAAAACGAAAAAGTCACAAACTCTCCGCAGGACGACATTGTATGTTGGTGCTCGTCGTCTACAGTCCGAGTTCCATGTACATTGCGCCGGTTATGGGATTTGCCCGATAGGGCGCAATTTCGCAAAAGCCTAACTTTCGGTACATCGCGACAGCATCTTTCATGACCGGCTCGACCGTATCGAGCCGCATGAGTCGGTATCCGATGCCGCGAGCTTCCGCAACGACGGCCATCGCCAAGGCCCGCCCCAGTCCTTTACCGCGAAATTTGGGACGCAAATACAATCGCTTCATCTCACAGATGTCAGATTCCAGGCGGTGTAAAGCTATACATCCCGCGAGTTCGCCATGATACTCGCCCAGCAGCAAACGGCCGTCGGGCGGAGCATAATCTCCGGGCAATTCCGCAAGTTCCTGGTCGAAGCTTTGGAAACAAAGGCTGAATCCCAGGGACTCGGCGTACTCAACAAACAGTTCACGCGCTTGCGCGATTCGTGCCGCCGAATCGGCATTAACGATGGCGAATTCCGGGATGGCGCGCGCTACCCCATGAGCATGCCCCCGTTGACATTGAGCACGTGGCCGGTGATGTACGAGGCCTCCTCGGAAGCCAGAAAGCGCACCGCTTGCGCCACATCCTCGGCGCTACCTACTCGCCCCAATGGAATCATCTTGACCGCGTTCTGCTTAAATTCGTCGGAGAGTGACGACGTCATGGCAGTTTCGATGAAACCGGGCGCGACCGCGTTGCAGGTAATATTTCGCGAGGCCACTTCACGCGCGATCGCCATGGTCAAGCCGATCAATCCGGCTTTGGAGGAAGCATAATTCGCCTGCCCCGCCTGGCCCATCTGGCCAAAGACGCTGGTGATGTTAATGATTCGCCCCCAGCGCTGCTTGAGCATCGACCCGATCACCTGCTGGGTGCAAAGGTAAGCCGAGGTCAGATTCGTATTGAGGACCGCGTCCCAATCAGCGCGCTTCATGCGCAGGATGAGCTGGTCATGGGTGATGCCGGCGCTATTCACCAGGATATCGATCTTTCCAAACTGTCCCAGAACTGACTTGATGGCGTTTTTGATCTGTTCTTCGTCGGCGACGTCCATTGCAAACGCTGCAGCCTTGCCACCGGCGTTGCTGATCTGCTGCGCCACCGCACTGAGTTTTTCCTGATTGCGTGCGGCCAGGGCGACCGATGCGCGGGCTTGCGCAAGATGCAAGGCGCAGGCGCGACCTATACCCTGGGATGCGCCGGTGACCAGCGCCACACGTCCCGAAAGGGTCATAAATTTCTTCTCCCGTTGATGGGCAGCGCGAATTATACCTAGCTAGAAGGGATGAGCATGCAACGCGTCCGCCACTTCTCTGACCTCGTTTCGGAAAACATAGCGCAGAATGGGCGGCGCGAGCACGGTGGTGACGGCAGTCATGAAGACTACGATGGCATAGCTGGGTTGCGTGACGATATGCGAGTTCAGCCCCACCAGGGCGACGATCAAAGCCACCTCGCCGCGCGGCATCATGCCTATGCCCACCGTCATCGCAGTGTGCCATCCTTCCCCCAGCAAAGGCAGGCCGCAGCCCAGCAACTTGGAAACAATTGCTAATACTGAAATCACAATGGCCGCAATCAGAACCTTGCCGGTGAACAATCCCACGTCAAAACGGGCGCCAATCGAGAAGAAGAAATAAGGAGCGAGAAAGTCGCTGATGGAAGTTACTCGCGGCAGCAATTCCCATTCGGGCGAGTAGTCGGCAAAAATCAGTCCGGCGAAGAATGCGCCGATGATGGCAGCCATGCCGATTTTAGCCGCCATCCAGGACAGTAGCAGACAAATGGCCAGCGCGATGATGAGGGGAGCGTTGTGAGTGGAAAGGGTCTCCACCCGGGCGCGGAGAGGCCGCACCATCCTTGATCCCAGAAAGATCATAAGGGCGGCGAATACGATCGCTTCTGCAGTCAGGACCCCCAAATGCAGCCATCGGATTCCAGCCGCCGAAGCCAGTCCTGCTACTACCGCCAAAAGAACCATTCCCAAAATGTCGTCGAAGACGGCTGCACCGAGAATGATTTTGGCGGCTCTGCTGTCCAGCACTCCCAGATCCCCCAGCAGGCGTGCCGTGATGCCGACGCTGGTGGCAACCATGGCCGCCCCGACGAACGTGGCTTCCGTGGTTCCGTCTCCACGCAACCACATGAACAGAAATCCCAGAATGAAGGGAACAAGAATGCCAACCACTGCTACCAGGAGCGCTTTGTGGCTAATTCGGATGAGGTCCTGCGGTCGCGTGCCAAGGCCGGCTTGGAACAGCACGAAAATAGCGCCGATTTCGGCGATGGAATAAATGGTGTCGGTAGGATGGATAATTCCGAACGCGTATGGCCCAAGAACCACGCCAGCGACGATCTCGCCGAGCACCGCGGGCATTCTCAACCGCTCGAAGATCTCCCCGACAATCTTCGCGGCGACGAAAATCACGAACAACTGGAAGAGTAATTTTTCGGGGCCTGCCGGCACCAAGGAAGCATAGGGATAAATCAGCTCTGCCGCAAGTTGCTGCGCCTTAACAAATGCGCTTAACGCGCCAGATAAGCACATCCAGCCGTTTGGCAAAGTGCAGCAGCGAAGTTACCTTCGGCAACTCAATTCCAGCGGCCGCTGCCATGGTGTTCTTTTCGATTTCCGCATGCGCATCTTGCAGGGGCCAAGGAAGGTGATGGATTTCTGCGCGGTAGACTCGCCGGTCGACCACCGTATACAGGCAGTAACGCTCGGTCAGCCAGTTTTCCAGGCTGCCTTTTGGACGCAGCTGGACGGCTTGGACCGGGCGGTAGCGGGCGTCTAGCCGAGCATCTCCGCGAGTTCGTCGCGAGGAATAGGAGACCTCGTGATCAGCCACGTCGTTATCAGCCACGTCGACTTTCATCCGGGCATAGAAATATGGCAAGTGATAGAAGGTGCGCGCGGCCCACACGGCCGGCAGATTAGCCGCGTCGAGACTGAAAAAGTACACTCCCGGCTTGCTTTCCAGGGTCACATAGGTTCGGACATTGAGCTCGGCGAAACGCGAAAGGCCGGGCAGGGCCGGGAATCCGCGGTGGCGCACACCGCTCATGTGGAAAGGAGTCACCGCCACCCAGCCCTGGCCATCCCTGATGTCAAGCTCGAGCTCCGACGGAACCAGCGGCCGCAGGGCATCAGGCGAAATCGGCCAGTGCGCAAACAGCAGATCATGCCAGGTTTGAAACATGACCCAGGGTGTCTCGGGAACAGGCCACGGCCGATGCGCTGATTCTGCGAGAATCTGCTTCGGCTGCAAGCGAGCTATGGGCGTCCTCACCCGTAGAGCTTATTCCGAGGGCAGGGGCGAAAGCGGAGGCGTCTGCTGGGCAGCCTGGATATCGGCAGCCACCGGCTGGTAGTCCCGATGGTAGATGTCCACTACGGCGCGTCCAATGACCCTCGCACGGGCGTCCGAATGGATGTGAACCGGGAAGGTAAAATTGCCGAAGTTCGCATAATCCTGCACGAATTCAATCTTCTTGATGAAGAACGAAGGCGATTTGACGACGCCCCCTTCCGCCCGGACCAGGCTTCCGTGATAAGCGTCGATATAAATCCGGCCCTTGAACAGACCAGCGCGCTTTTTTCGGGGCTTCACCTGGAACGTGTGCACCAGGCGTCCGTTTACTTCTGCGGTGCCCTTGTAGGAAAACTTGTAGTTCTTGTCATTGACGGCCGTCAGCGAGCCGTCGTCTTGCTTGACATGGTCCACTTCCGACTGCAGCAGCCGTATGATGATGTTGCTCTTGACGAATCCATCTCCGGAATAATGGAGTGCGATGAACTGCAGAGTGCGCGGAGCCTCGAAGTGGCGTTGCAACTCGAATTCGCCGTGCTGAGCTGTATCGGGCAGTTCGGCACGAACGACGGTAGTTGCCGAATAAGAGGCCAGCTGTTGGTTCTGAATGACGGATCGCCCTTGGTAAGCCTGTAACGCCAACTCGGGAGCCATGCGAGGCAGCGGAACAGGAGCGGCGAGATCCGGAACATGAGCCGCGGCCGCGATCGTTCCGCCAGCTGAATTGGCTGCCTCAATTACGCCGAAAGCTGGCGGCGCGAAGCCTTGCCCCAGGGCGAGCCCGGATAAACAGGCTACTCCAACGACGTAAGATAAAAAAAGACTGCGCATGAATAAACGACGCCTAAGCTTACCAGCGGGGGAATGCATCTTTATATACGATTCAGGTACGTACTGGAAAGTGACAAAAGTTAGTCCCGCGCGAATGAAGGCAAGCAATGCCCTTGCCGACATAGGGCGCTTGCAGGCGATAACTATCAGGATGGCAGTGGCTTAGGGTCGCTATTCGTGCCAATTGCGCCCCGCCGTTCCTGCAAGTAAGATTCGAATTCTCCCATGCCCGGGCCCCAAAATACCGAATCGTCTAGCCATCGATCATCTTTCCAATCGCCAGCAGTAGACGTGTATGCAGTTTACGGGGTTGAGCCCGAAGTTCAAGCCTATGCCATGGCCAGGTATTCGCGCTCGGCGCTCTCTATGAGGGAGTCGCTGCAGGAGATCAACCAGCAGAAGGCGGAAAAGTTCCTTAATACGTTTTATTTTCAGTATGGCCACCGTTCCATCGCGGATTTGGCGCATATCGCGCTCGCCATCGAGCGCCTCTCGATCCTGGCCGCCATTGCTGTAGCCGATGAACAACGTTGGGACGGCCAGGAGCGCTCAACTCGCTACCAGGATTTCAAGAAAAGCGGCTACTACACGCCTGATTTCGGCGGTGACGAGCCGGCACGCACTCTCTACCAGGAGACGATTGACAGTCTCTTTGCCGAATACGAAAAGCACTCTGACGCGATGTTTCGTTATCTGGCGGAAATCACCCCCAGGCCAGCGGACATGAAGCAGGAACCCTACGAGCGCACTATGCGGGCGCGTGCCTTCGACATCACGCGATATCTGCTGCCGCTGGCAACGAATACTTCGCTGGGCGAGATCGTTAACGCGCGCACCTTGGAAAGCCAGGTCGCACGCTTGCTGTCCTATACGCACAAGGAGGTCCGCCATCTCGGCGAGTTGCTGAAACGGGCTGCGACCGAACCGGCTTACAACATCAACCATGAATTGCTCAAGAGCTTGGTGGAGGAAGTTCGTGCAACGAATTCGCAACTGGGCGAGAGAGCGGCGAAAGAACTTCTGAAGGATGTGCGGATGGCGCCGACTCTGGTCAAGTACGCCGATGCCAATGCCTATGAAATAGAGACTCGCCGTGGATTGAAACAGGCCGCCTCAGATTTGATGAAAAAGGCGGCCATAAGTCGCTCCCGATTGGTCGATCTGCTCGACGACGATCCGCTGGAACTTGAGCTCGCCGCTACGCTGTTGTACGAGCACTGTCAATATCCCTATCGCCAGATTCGAGACCAGCTCGATGGACTCGGTGCCAAGATGCAACGCGAGATCATCGACTTTGGCCTGCGACACCGTGGTAAACATGACGAGATGCTGCGCGCCTTCTGTGCCGGACAGAAGTTCCGGTTCGACATTCTGATGGACATCGGTGGGTTTCGCGACATGCATCGGCATCGCCGGTGTGTTCAGATCGGCCAGAGTTTTACCACCGCCCACGGATACGATGTTCCGGAAGAGTACGAAGCCGCGGGTTTCCGTGCCGGCTACGAATCAGCGATGAAGCGCGCCGTCGCAGCCATCCAACAGCTAGCCGACCGACCCGGGGCGGAGGCGGCGGAGAACGCGCAATACCTCATTCCTCTGGCCTTCCGCAAGCGCTCGCTCTTTAAAATGGATTTCGCCGAAGTCGTCTATATTTCGGAATTGCGTACCACGCCAGCAGGACACAGGTCCTATCGCAATGTCGCATATGCGATGTATGAAGCTGTCGCAAGGAAGTACCCATCGTTGGCTGGGTATTTCCGAGTCCATGATGTGCGGGAACCCGCGGACGTTCTGAAGCGCTGATCACTACCGCTAATCACAGTCGGTGAATGTTCATGGCTACTCGGCGATCCAGCCGCCGAGGGATCTCGCGCGAGAACCAAGGCTTTCGCTGGTGCACAAAAGATCCTTCGCGGGCTTGATGCCCCGCCTGGATGACGCCATGGTTCTACTTGGTAGCGTTCGCATAGCGCTCACGCTAGTGCAACCGATCCCCCCCGGAATCTCTCACCATCGAGTTCGTCCAAAAAGCCTTTAGGCGCCACGATGACAATAAAGCCCAGGCCGATGAACTCGGAAAAGATCCCGGCCAAGTAGGTCCGCAGAGCGGCGGCCGGTCGGGCGACGCGCAGCAGCTTGCGCACGTCGAGGATAGCTCTGGGGAAAGCGTAGAGGAACTCTTCGAC
>Ga0209577_10000331_pt1 | contig 48151 bp, 35 predicted proteins | sample GraSoiAngelo_109_FD_185874 | JGI IMG/M metagenome (GOLD analysis project Ga0209577, IMG submission 185874) | Grasslands soil microbial communities from the Angelo Coastal Reserve, California, USA - 14_0903_12_20cm (SPAdes) (version 2) | ecosystem: Environmental > Terrestrial > Soil > Grasslands... | reverse complement strand
GGCGCCACGCCTTCGGCGTGGGATGATCTGCTGTTCTTTCCTACGTGTCCTCGTTGTTCTAGATCCCGTTCCTAGCCTTGGTCACTTCAGACAGGCAGGAGTGGATCATTCCTGGTCAGTGCCCAAGAAGGAGTTATGTGCGGCTAAATAGGTGCTCTAGAGTTCAACTGAAATCCTTACTGGAGCCGTCGGACAATCGCAGATATTCCCCACGCCAGCAGATCGAAGAACATCTTACGAAGGAAAATCAGAGAGGAGCCGACGCGGCACAAATCGCCGCGCACAAGACTCGACAACCTAAACTCGAACTTTCACAGGAGGAGCCAGCGCGTGCCGTGGCAGCAGCCAGAACGAGAGAGCACCGCGCAGGACCGCACAATCAGGAGGGCTATGCGACAATTTGGAGGTGGGGGGCTTTTTGGGCCGTCAGAGGGGTTCGCAGGACATGTTTTTCGACTAGTCTACTAGATTGGTTGGTGTTTTCGATGGCCGATAGTTGCTTTTCGACGCTTTGCCGTGATATATTATTTTCGGCGAATTGTAGAAGAAATTTGTCATTTTCGACAAGGGATAGGTGTATTTCGACGATGCGTATTGAGAACAAGGGCGTAAATATCTTTCAGGGTGTAATGGTTCCAGAGCAAAGCCGACTCGCGGGCTGGGCGGCGCTGACTCAGGCCCTCGGGGTCAAGGGACCGGTGCGCAAACCGGCGTGCGTATCGGACAAGCACGTCAGTGGGAGCATCCGCAAGGAGGGGGCCTGGCGGGTTTTCGACAGAAGGTATTGGCCGGGGGAAAGCTTCGGAGATCACCTGAGCTTTGCCCTTCGCAACGAGAATCTCGACCTGCTTCTGCTGAAGCGGATTTTCGATGCGGTGGACTCGAAGGTTTTGGAGGCGTTTGTTAAGGCGACACCGACCGGAATCCCCGCGCGCCGCTCCTGGTTTCTGTATGAGCTGATGACAGGACGCAAACTGGATGTGCCGGACGATCCAGGGGTTCCGGCTGTGGATGTCCTTGATCCAGATGCGTACTTCACGGGAAAGCCGCGTCTTTCGCGACGCCACCGCGTGCGCGACAACCTTCTCGGCAGCGGTAGATTTTGTCCGATCATACGACGGACGGAATTGTTGACAGAGCTTACGCAAAGCGGACTTGCGGGGAAGGCCGCCGAAACGCTGGGGCGCACCGGCGCGCATCTGGTTTCCCGTGCGGCAAGTTTCCTGCTTCTGGTCGATACCCTTGCGAGTTTTGAAATCGAGGGCGAACGGCCTCCGCGCAATCGGCTGGAGCGGTGGGGCCGGGCCGTTCTGCAGGCGGGCAAAAACAAGCTTACCCTTGATGAGATCATTCGCCTTCAAGGCGTTCTGATAGAAGACCCACGGTTTGTGCATGTCGGCCTGCGGCCCGATGGCGTGTTTCTGGGCGAGCGTGATCACAACGGCGAGCCGTTGCCGGAGTTCATCGGTGCGAGGCCGTCAGACCTGCCGGATCTAATGGCGGGTATGCTGGAGGCGAACGACCGAATGAGTGCAGACGATGTAGACCCAGTTCTGCAAGCAGCGGCCACGGCTTTTGGATTTGTGTATGTCCACCCTTTTCAGGACGGAAACGGGAGACTGCATCGCTGCTTGGTTCATCGCGTCCTTGCGGAGCGGAAATTCACGCCGCCGGGCATGGTGTTTCCTGTGTCCTCGGTCATGTTTGACCGGATCGACGAATACCGAAAGACACTTCAGGCTCATTCGGGACCGTTAATGAGTTTCATCGAGTGGCGACCGACACCTCAGCGGAATGTGGAGGTGCGGAACGATACTGCCGATCTGTATCGGTATTTTGACGCCACGGAGGCAGCACAATTTCTCTATGCTTGCGTAAAGCGGACAGTTGAGCAGGATTTGCCGCGCGAAATTGACTATCTTCGCCGGCATGACCAGGCGCTGCGGCGCATCATGAATACGGTCGAAATGCCGGACAGGCTGGCTGAAAATCTTGTGATGTTCATACGGCAGAACAAAGGGAAATTGTCCAAGAGGTGGCGGACGAGCGAATTCAAAAAACTGACGGACGCCGAGGTCGCGTCTCTTGAAGCAATTGTGGGCGAGGCATTCGAGGGATTTGGTGATGCCGTCAGGGTGGAGGGTGACATTCACGCCGGTGAAGAAATCGCCGCCGGGCGTGCACTGGAATTTCCGGAGCCAGCGGAGAGATATGTTTTTGACCGCGAGGTCGTTGTTTTCTGGGGACAGGACGGAACAGGGCGAGTGCGCTGCGAAATCAGCGAAGAAGCCCTGGACGATCATTTTGGCGGCAGTGGCAAAGACAAGGTGGCGGTATTTAGAGCCAACCGGCTGGCCATCGAAGAGATCGCGCGCCGGAAATATCTCGCTGGCCGCAGAGAAGCGGATGGCTCAGTTCTCATCCGCAGCGAAGACCTGTGAATAAGCGGGACGTGTAGAGACCTGCATGGCGTTCAAAGGGCTTTTCATCGGGATCGACCGATACGATTCGCCGGAAATCAACTGGCTCAGCTGCGCAACCCATGACGCCAAAGCGCTGCATGCGCTTTTCACGGACACACTTGGCGGTGAGACGATGTTACTTACCGACGAGCAAGCGAGCGTCGCCGCAATCCGGGAAACGCTTTGAGCAACTCGCCACCTGCGACCCTGACGATGTCGTGGTCATCGCCTTTTCGGGACACGGCACCGAGACGCATGAACTTGTCGGGCATGATACCGACCCTTACGACCTCGCAAGAACAACGATTCCACTGACGATGTTAGGCGAATGGTGTTCGCGCATCCCGTCACGGCGACTTTTGATCGTGCTGGACTGCTGCTTTTCCGGCGGCATGGGAGCCAAGGCTCTGCAGGTTGAAGCTGTGCCGCGCGACATTCAGTCGGTGGAGGGGAAGCTGAACCAGATCAGTGGTGAAGGTCGTGTCGTTCTGACCGCGTCTGGTCCGACGCAAAAAAAAAGCTTGGGAGAGCCCCAAGCTTGGGCATGGCTTTTTGAGCCTTCATCTGCAAACCTTCGATCAAAACGCAATTCTTTCGCGACACGGACTCCCTGCACTTCGATGCACTCGTCGACTGAGCGAGGCAGACACTGCTAGTCGTTAGACTTCGATATGCTTGCCAACAACGAAACCAGTGTGATCGACGAGATCTGCGATTAGCGTGGCATAAGGATGCTGGTTGACATACGGACGGAATTCTCGGTAATCACAGCATCGTGATCCCCGTTCCGGGGATCACGATCAACTGATCATGATCGCTCGAAATCCAGTACAGACGTGACCGGCACATTCATCTCAGGCACGAGAAGGCGGTCAGGATTACAGGTTCGGTTAACAGCCTTGAAGTGGAAACCCCTGAAGAAGTCCACCGACGAGTATCGCAATACTACCGAACGTCCATGTTTTGTCGCTGTGAGGAACTATCGTCAGCCGAGTTAGCCGGGGGTCCCTCGCACTACCGCCGCAAAAGGCTAGCGCCGTTTGCGGCGGTTGACACGACTGGGCAGGAGGGCTAGGCTTTCGGGCCAAGGGGAAGCTAAAAACGGAAATTCCCGCTAATCTGACGTAGAACTTCGGCATTAAGTGGGGGTGGCCCGACCTAAAGTCCAGCAGGCCGTGTTTGCCCTGAGGCTCTGCGAGGTGGTTCTGACCTGTGGTAGGAGATGCGAGAAAGCTGACGCAAAGCTGAATTCGCGGTGTGGTGGCTGCGGAGGAGCAATCTTCATCTCTCGAATCGGCTCGATCAAAAAGCGAGGTGGGGTATGAGGCAATCAAGATTTTCTCTACTGATCGCCGGGGTGTTTTTTCTTTTTGCGGTGACAAGCTGCGCGATAAGCAATAACGCTCAGACGGTCACTACGGGCAGGGTAGTGGGAACGGTGAACGATCCGGGAGGCGCGGTCGTTCCCGGGGCGAGCGTTCTGCTGCAGAACGCCGCCATCAACAGCCAGGCCACGCAGCAGACCAACGCGGTGGGGCAATACACTTTCCCGAACGTGGCTCCGGGGAACTATCGCATCACGGTAAAAAAAGAAGGATTCCGGACCGTACAGCAGTCGCTCACGGTGGAAGTGTCCAAGAGCTACACGGTAGACGTCAAGCTGGAGATCGGGCAAGTCAGCGAGACGGTCACGGTGACCACGGAAGCGCGCGCGGGACTGCAGACGACGGACGCGGTGATGGGCGAAGTGGTGGGAGGCACGGCAATGGTGCACCTGCCAACCCTGCAGCGGGATTCTCGCGAGTTGCTGACGCTGCAACCGGCATCGACACCCTATGAAACGTCGAATGGCGGCGGTTTCGGAGATGCGGGCGGGACTGTGGCTGGCGCACGCAGCGATCAGAACGCTTTCAACCTCGACGGCATCGACATCACCGACAACGTGATCGCGGGCGGAGGAAACCAAGTGCCGATCGTGCCGATCGGCGTGGACGCCGTTGAAGAGTTCCGCGTCGGCGTAACCAACAATAATGCAAGCTTCGGGCGCGCGTCGGGCGGCCAGATCAATGTGATCAGCAAAGGCGGGACTAACAGTTTTCATGGGAACGCCTATTGGTATCACCAGAATTCGGCCTTGAACGCCAACGCCTGGGACAATAACTCGCACAGTATCGCCAGGCAGCCACAGCACGACAACCGGGCGGGAGCGAGCTTTGGTGGGCCGCTCAAAAAAGATAAGACCTTTTTCTTCGGGAACTACGAGATTCGCCGGTTCCCGCAAGCGGTGCAGATCACTCGCATCATGCCGAGTGACACACTGCGGCAGGGAATCATCACCGTTGGTGGTCTGCAATACAACCTTGCGACGGCCGCGGCGTGCGGGGCAGGCGGAAACTTGCCCTGCGATCCCCGGGGAATTGGGATCAGCCCGATCATCAAGCAATTGTGGGGGAGGATGCCAAAGGGGAATGACCCGACCGTCACGGGCGCGGACGGAGTAAATACGATTGGATTGCGCACCAGTATCCCCGCCCTGCTGAAGGACGACAGCGTGGCCTTCCGCCTGGACCATAATTTCACTGATAAAATAAAGTTTTTCGGGCACTACCTGTATCACCGGGACCTGACTCCGAATGCGAACGGCGCGGCAGCAGGTCAGATTGACCTGCGAAGCGGTGCAGCGGTAAATACGAGCGACTCAAACCTGCGGGGAGACGGATTCACCTCGGGTCTCGAATGGCAGGTCAGCAACAACCTGGTGAACAGCTTCCGTGCCGGATGGATTCGCAGCCGGCAGGATTTCGTGGTGATCCGTCCGCGCGATTCCGCCGCGCAGTTGAATTTACCTGGGACGGACTCTGCGCTAGGTCCTGTTGCCTTGGCACCTGGTCTCGGGGCGACGGGGTTCATCGACACGATCATCGACGTGGACACGCAACGCGCGCGTCATCAAGCCATCTACGATAGTAACAAACAGTACGCCGACAACTTAAGCTGGATCAAAGGCAAGCACACGATTGTGACCGGCGGGGACATTCGCTGGCTGCCAACCATCCATGACCGGGATGACAAAGTAATAGGCTCGGTGAACTCGCTGGTGGCCACGCTGGATGCGGACGTCAGCGGAACCTTGAGTATCCCCGACGCCAACAGGCCCCCAGGCCTTTCTTCCTCAGACGCGCAAAAGTGGGACCGTTTCTACGCGGCATCTCTTGGTTTGGTCAATACAGTCGGCATTCTTGCTGTGCGTGACGGGAATTTGCAGCCACTACCGCTGGGCACGTCACTTGTAGCGAGAACCACGCTGCGCTCCTACAACTTCTTCGGCCAGGACACCTGGCGGATCAAACCTTCCCTTACATTGACCTATGGCCTGGCCTACGGATGGCAGACGACGCCGCAGGAACTGCACCGGCAGCAGACACTGATCGCCAACCACGATAACGGCGATCAGATCCTCAACGCGTTCGATTACCTGAATGCCAAGGAGCAGGCTGCATTGAACGGAAACATCTTCAATCCGACGCTCTCGTACGTTCCCCTCAGCAAGAGTGGACGCAGCGATGTATTCTCCGTGGATTACGGCGATTGGGCGCCGCGGGTGTCCGCGGCATGGAATCCCAGCATGAGGAACGGATTCCTTGGCCGAGTTTTTCGCGACCGCAAGACAGTCATCCGCGGTGGCTACGGAATCGCCTACGACCGCGTGAATACAGTGCAAAGCGTAATCATCCCGATGCTGGGTGTGGGCTTTGCCCAGACGATCAACGTGAATGCGCCGGCTTGCAATGCTTCCGGGGCTCCAGGGACTAATTGCAACGTGAATGCAACCCCGGGCGGCTCAAGTTTCCGCGTCGGCGTGGACGGTCAGATTCCTACCCCACCCCAACTGGCCGCTGTGCCATCACCCGTTGTGCCCAGTTCGCCTTTGGGTGAGATCTTGAGTTTTCAGAACGATCCGCAATTTCAGGTTGGGCGGAGCCATATGATCGACTTCACCGTCCAGAGAAGCCTGCCCGGCCAGATGATCTTCGAAGCCGGGTACATCGGCCGGTTTGCACGCCATCTACCGAACAGCGTCAATTTCAATTCCGTGCCGTACATGTTCAAGGACAAGGCTTCAGGACAATCCTTCGCGCAGGCGTTCGACGCTGTGGCCGGGGCCCTGAGAAACGGGCAGACGCCGGCGAATCAGCCCTGGTTCGAGAATCAACTGCCAGGCTCTGGCGCAGGCTGCGGCCCCGGTGGGACGAATATTTCTGCGACCGCGTGTCTGGCGGCAGGGAATGGCCCGGCGTTCCTGAATGACAACCTGTCGAATCTTTTCTTGAGCATTGACTTTATTCGCCAATTCGGGCTGGGCTTGCAACCCTATACCAATACACAGGTGCTCGACCTCTTTACGCGGACAAGCCGGGATACTTCGAACTACAACGCCTTAGTTGTAACGCTGCGGAACAACAGCTGGCACGGATTGTTCTATGACTTCAACTATACCTTCTCGAAATCGCTGGACACCGCGGGAGCGGTGCAAAACGATGCCCGTTATTACTCGTCGAGCTATAACACGCACCTTGACTATGGACCGTCGTTTTTCGACCGGCCGCACGTCTTCAACGCCGTCTTCGATTACGAACTGCCTTTCGGGAAGGGACGCTTCCACAACAACCATGCGTTCATTAACAAGATCACCGGTGGATGGTACGCCGCGGGAATTTTCCGGAGGAGCAGTGGAGTGCCGGAATTGGTGACCATAAGCGGCCAGCCGTTTGGCGGAGGCATCATCTTCGCCACGCCTTCCGGTGCGTTTCCCATAGTGCCGGTGGGTGAGTTGGACGGGGGCAGCATCCATGGGGGAGTGAACGGGAGCACCGTCAATACGCCCTTGGGTGCCCAGGATGTCGGTACATCTGGAAACCCCAAGAATGGAGGCACCGGACTGAACTATTTTGCTAATCCTGGCGCCACGTTCCTGAAGTTCCGTCCGGCGCTCATCGCTTCAGATACCAACGATGGAAGAGACAGCCCGCTGCGCGGCCTGCCTTTCTGGAACCTGGACACACGGTTGGGAAAGACCACGAATATTTCCGAGCGCGTGAAGATCGAATTCTCCGCCGATTTTTTTAATCTCTTCAATCACGCAAATTTCCTGGATCCTTCATTCGATTTGACGAATCCAGCGGTCTTCGGCGTGATCAATACGCAGCTTATTCCAGCCGACCGGATTTCCGGCGCGCGCTGGATTCAACTTGGCTTCCGGATCGATTTTTAGCGATTCCAACTGCGTTTGAAAGGGGGGGAAGGCTTTTCATCTTTACACGCGCAAAGCTTCCTGATCGAAAAAAACTTCCAAACGCTCACGAGAATGCCGAACGAGCGGTGTGCTCGTTCGCTACGCGAAGTTTAGTTTTTCGTAGAAGGACGCTCGCCCTCTGGAGGTTTGATGTTGCGGAAATGAAAGCCTTAAAGTGGGAGACCATTGGTGGGATTCCGCTCACGCCTGCGGTGCAAAAGTTCTGGCGACCGGTGCTGTCGAAGGCCTTGCGCCTGCCCTTTGCCGCTCGGGTGCCCTTGAACCAAACTACTTTCTATGTCACCACGCGCCGCTATCGGCTCAACCGAGTCTGGGGCACCTTTTACCTGTGCTTCAACCCCCGGCAGCAAGTCGATCTGCGGGGCTCGCGTCGTGAGGAAATTGCGCAGGCCCAGCAACGCCTGCGGGAAGGCAAGACCATTAAGTCGGGCTTGGAAAAATTCTTTCATGCCCGGGGAGAACTGCTTTCAAATGTCTTACATCAAGCGGAAGAGTTTGACGGCTACTCCTGTATTTTCTCGACTCGTCCCAGGCCCAAAGCGGAACTGGTACGGCTCTACTTTGACAAGGACGTAGTGGAAAAAGCCTTTCGCTCCCTGAAAGGTGTGGTAAGGGAATCATGGAAAGAACAAAACCTCGCGGCAAAGGGCTCCAGGCATGGCTGCAGCGAAGGTTCCTTCGGGGCGAGCTAGGCTATAGCGCGCTGCGATCCTAACAGCAATTTAGAAAAGCTCTAAAGACTAAGTGATTTTGCGACTGTACCGTTCTTGTGTCGGATGGGGCGAGATTTCCAGCGCGAAACGCAGTCGAGAAATCAGCCGGCGTGGTGGCCGTTCTTTATATCGTTACTCAGGTACCTAGTTCCTCTGTGACTGTGAATGTCAGGTTGCGTTCCCTTAATTGACTTGGCATGTTGCATGGAAGCGGGGCTCGAATTTTCTTTGAACGTGGCATTTCCGGTGTTGCTGCCCGTGCGCGGAGCCTCCGCGGCAACAAATGCTCCCAGAACGACGAAAAGAAGAATCGCGATCAGCACAAAATTCCAACGCCGAAATCTTGCGGCCGTTCCTGGCGCGGGGGAAGCCAAGCTCCACTCGAGAGGGCCATACTCGCTTCTGTGCATCTTCAGCTCTCCTTTGTCCGGTCCCGCTTTCACGAATCCTCCAAGACTCGCCACTCGACTGCCTGCTTCCAGATCAAAGCCCACAGCTCCGAGTCGGTGAGCCAGGACTCTCTCTTCACTAGTTAAGACGTATCGTATTACGATATGGTTGCAAGCGGGAAAATCCCACCTGTTAGGGTGAGTTGCGGCTGACCTTCGCGTCTGCAGGCGATGTATAGTATACGCGCGACGATGAGATTACTGTGAGACACGACAATATGCCCTGCCAACTTGGAAATAAGATCGTGAAACACGCACTTCCAATCGGCTTCAGTTGCACGCTGCTTACGATGCCGGCGTTGCGGGTTAGTTCGCAAGAATCATCGGCGCCTGAAGCGGCGCGGCCTCTGGTCTTGACCGAAGCGATTCCGATGCCGGGAGTTCAGGGGCGATTCGACCATTTCGGGTTTGACGGGAAGAATCAATTGATCGTCGCTGCGCTTGGGAACAATAGCGTCGAGATTATCGACATCAGCGCGCGCGTACGCAGCCACAGCATCACGGGCATTCCCAATCCGCAGGGAGTTGCTTATGCGCCGGAATCGAAAAAGCTCTTCGCCGCCAGCAGCAAAGGCCAACTCTATATCTACGACGGCGCCACTTTCGCGTTGATCAAGAACATTGATTTTCACGGCGACGTCGACAACCTGCGCTACGACGCGGCAAATCAGCGCGTATATGTTGGCTACGGCGAGGACGAAACGGGAGCGATTGGCGTGGTGGATGCCTCGACGAACGAACGTCTGCCCGAGGAATACAAACTGGGTGCGCATCCGGAATCTTTCCAGCTGGAAACTTCCGGCCCGAACATTTATGTGAACCTTCCGGACCTGAAACAGATTGCAGTAATTAACCGCAAGACGCGCGCGATTACGCGCTGGCCAATGATCCTGGAGCACAATTTTCCAATGGCGTTGGATGAAAAAGACCATCGGCTGTTCGTAGTTACTCACAAGCCGGCGCGCTTGTCAGTTTTTGATACGAACACAGACCAACCGATAGCCACGCTTCCTTGCGTTCAGGATGCGGACGATTTGTACTACGACGCTGGCCGGAAGCGCATTTACGTGCCCGGCGGAGAAGGGTTCATCAGCGTCTTTGAACAAACGGATGCGGATCACTACCGGCTCCTCGCCAAAGCCCCCTCGGCTATCGGCGCGCGGACTGCCGGTTATTTCGGGAAGGGCAGAAAGGGATTCGACCGTTTTTTCCTCGCCGTTCCGGCGCGCGCGGAGCACGGTGCGGAAATCTGGATTTATACCGTGCAAGACTAAAGGTCAAGCCGTTGGCGAATCGCAGGAGTCGGAACGAAAGGTCATACCAATAGACCAATCTCGCTTGGGTGCGCCTTCCGTCACACTTTTTGCTGGACTAAATCAATGATTCGCTTGACAACCGTTCTCGTATGGTGGTACAGCGTCTATACCTATTTGCTTCGTGGGGGGAGGTCCTCATGCCGTCTAAGAGTCTCCGGAACTCTTTGTGTGGGAACCTGCGTTTTGTGAAGTTTGCGTTGGTTTTGGCTGCGCTCTTCGTCATTGTTCTGACTAGTGGCCCTGTTTATCCGCAGGGGGACACCGGCCGCATCCTGGGTGTGGTTGCCGACCAATCCGGCGGCTATGTTGCCAACGCGAAGGTGACGATTACGGACGTGGCCAGAGGCGTCTCGGAAACCCTGACGGCGGATTCCGACGGCGCGTACGTGGCGATCAATCTTCTCCCCGGAACCTATACTGTTCGCGCCGAATTCAAAGGATTCAAGACCTTCGAACGCAAGAACATTCTGCTCGAGGTTGGCAAGGACGTGCGAGTGGACGCCGTGCTTCAGCCGGGCTCGACGAATGAAACCATCGTCATCACCGAACAAGTTCCCATGGTAGACACAACGTCTACAACTTTGGGCGGCACCATCAGCAACGAAATTATCAACGATCTTCCGCTGAATGGCCGCAACTACCAGAATCTGATCTCGCTGCGGCCCGGAACTTCGATCTACCCAGGCGGCGGCCCCTGGACGCAGACCACCAACGGCATTCGCCCGGAAGACACGAGCTACATCGTCGATGGCGTGACAAACGACGAGTCGTTCATGGGGCTTAGCGTGACAAACGCCGCGGCAGTCCTCGGTGATGCCGCAACTCTCCTGCCTATTGATTCGATTCAGGAATTCAACACGCAAGTCAATCCCAAGGCGGAATTTGGCTGGAAGCCCGGCGCCATCACCAGCGTTGGCCTGAAATCAGGGACAAACGAGATTCATGGCACAGCATATGCCTTCGGCCGCTCGTATAAATTCGACGCGCGCAACTACTTCGACCCCGTCGGAACGACGAAGACGCCCCTCGACTTGGAGCAATACGGTGGCAGTGTCGGCGGACGCATCGTTCCGGACAAGCTCTTTTATTTCGGTTCTTTCGAGGGGCAGATGTACACAGTTGGCAACGCGCTTTCGGGAAATGTGCCGACTAGCGCATCGATTACGGGCGGGGGCGGCGCCGGTTGCGTTGTACTCGCGACCGGTAATTGCAACGTCAGCATTACTGACGCGACGAATGACCTCAAGGCTCAAATTCCAAATTTCACAGTTGATCCGCTCAGTGCGTACCTGCTGGGTTTTTACACTCCCAACAGCTCCCAAGGTAAGGAGGTAGCGCTTACATTCCCCAACACAAACAGCTCAAAGAACGCCCTGGGCAAAGTGGACTATCACATCAGTGATCACAACGCCTTGAGCGGTTCGTATTTCTTTGGCAATGACACGATCATCGGCATGGATTCCAACGAGCTTCTTGCGCAATTCCGAACCAGGGTTCATTCGCGCGCGCAAACTGTTTCGGGCCATTGGGCCTGGACGCCAAGCTCCACTTGGGCCAACGAACTGCGGGGTGGTTTCACTCACTACGTTCTGCAGATCATTCCCAATGACACAACTTTTAAATACACGATTGCTACTGGGATCACCAACCCTTTGTTGAGCGGTATTCCGAACATTCGAATCAGTGGATTCACCGAATTGGGGGCGTTTCACAATTTTCCCAAAATTGTGGGGCCCGATAAGGTCTATGACTTTATTGACCAGGTCTCCTACTTGCGCGCCAAGCATTCCTTCAAATTCGGCGGAGAGCTCCGCAGGGACCTGGTCCACCAGGCCACCTACCGAGGCGGACGAGGCCGTGTCCTTTTTGACAGTTTGGAGGCCTTTCTTGCTGGTACGCCTCATAACGCTGGTTTCTTGGCTGGCGACCCCACCCGGAACATCTCGCAGTGGCTTTATGCTGGCTACGCTCAGGATGATTGGCGACTCACCAAGAGAATCATGCTGAACCTTGGCCTTCGCTACGAGTTCCAGGGCGTTCCAACCGAGGCTCACAATCTGTTTGGAAACTGGGAGCCCTCGGTCGGTTTCGAGCAAGTGGGCAAAAACATCAGCTCCCTTTATAACTCCGACCGCCGCAATTTCTCACCACGCCTTGGTATCGCTTGGGACGTAACCGGCAAGGGCACCACTGTCGTCCGGGCCGGCGGCAGCATTGTTTACGACCTGCTCTCCATGAGTACATTCATGTCTCAACAGAATTTGCAAAATGCCGTCGCTCTGTTTGGGGCGGGTGTCGTTCCTACCGGCGCGACGATTCAAGACGCGGCGGCATGCCCCGCTCCCACGGGTTGCCCCGGAATCGGGAACATTACCGCCGCTGGAGTTCTTATCCGCGGATCCAGCCTGACTTGGCAGAATCAAACGACGCCGATCTATCCCTCGAATGTCACAGGCCTGCTCGTATGCAGCCCGGCCAATCCTTGCAACACCTTCTCGATGAATCGCCATTTCCGAACCCCTTATGTCGAGAACTGGACCCTTGGCATTCAGCATGCCTTCTCGAGCAAGATCTCCCTCGAATCCACCTATGTGGGCAATCACGGAGTGAAGCTTCCTGGCGTCGTGGACCTAAATCAAGCTCCTCCGACTCCCGGGGCCAATGGAGTCCAGCCTTTTGCTGCTCAATACCCCTATCTTAATCTCATCAATTACCTTTCAAACTTTTACGGTTCTACGTACCACGGATTACAAAACACACTGACGGCTCGCAATTACCGCGGCCTCGATTTTGTCTTGGGCTACACCTATTCTCATGCTCTGGATGACTTGTCCTCGAATTGGGTTGCGTTTTTGCCCATGGACAGCACGCGACCCTATTTAGAGCGCGGCAGCAGTGACGAAGATATTCGCCATCGTTTCACTTTTTCCATAACCTACACTCTCCCGGAGTACAAGACCGGAAGCCAGCTGCTCGAAGGCTGGCAGATCAACACCATCATCACCATGCAGAGCGGGCAGCCCTGGAACATCAACGACCAGACGAATAACTTCAGCGGCACGAACGAACTCGCGGACCGTTGGGATCTGTTCGGCAATCCCGCCGCCTTTAAGTCAGGAGGACAAAACTCTCTGCCTCTTTGCGTGAACGGTGCTTCGGGCGGCTGCACTTACGTGAGTGCTCCCTCCGGAGATACCATTGCCCTGCCGGACCAGCAAACTGCTGCGGATTGGGCTGGATGCCTCGCGCACGCAACCGGTGGGTTGCTTACTTCGCTCAACGCAGCAATCGCCGGTGAAGCAGGAGGATGCTACGTCAGTCTCAATGGCAAGTCGTTCTTGCTCCCGAACGCGCCTGGAGCCTTCGGGACGATGGGCCGCAACGTCTTCCGCGATACTGGCTTCCACAACGTCGATCTTTCGATCAGCAAAAGCTTCAGGCTCGGCGAAAGGATCAAGTTGCAGGGCCGCGTGGAGACTTTCAACATTTTCAATCATCCAAATTTCGCTAATCCGAATGGCGCAACCAGCGGTTACGGCCAGGCAGCGTTTGCCGATCCTTCCGTGGTGGGTACCTTCGGTTGTGGCTGTGCGACTCCGGACAGCGCCGCGTTTAACCCCGTGCTTGGCTCTGGCAGCAATCGCGCCATCCAGTTGGGGCTGAAGTTCATCTTCTAGCTGAGGAATAACCTGGGAAATGGACTTGTGAAAACCGATCGCGGAATTACAAGTGGGTTCTTTTAGAAACAGGGGCAAGGGCCGTATGTGCCTCCGGCACTTTTTCAGCTGGTACCGAGTCGGAAATATCCAGGGGGACTGAGAGTCCATGAGACGTGGCGTTAGAAGTGTGGCTTTTCTGAGTGTTTTGATTTGCGGGTTGATGATTGGCTCGTTTGGCGCCTGGGGAACTGCCGCTGCCGACGAGTCAGCGGTTCTTCAAGCGGACCGGGAATTTGTGCAGGCCGCCGCCAAAGGCGACAGCGCCGCCGTCGCGAAACTCCTTGACGCAGATCTCACCTGGACCGATGCCAACGGAAAAACCTTTTCGCGAGCCGAAGTTCTTGGCTCACTCCCCAAACCTGCTCTGGGTGACGAGGCTGGCGCCCATCAACAGCGCCAAACCCGCTCTCAAGTGGAGGCCATCATGGCCGACCGCGACAAAGTCCACGTGCTCCGCATCTGGGTGAAACGCGGCTCTGCGTGGCGCTTGCTCGTCTACCACGAAGTTGGTCTCGGGCGTCAGGCCCCCACCGCCTCCGGCCCCGGCGTGAAGGACTGCGAAAATCCCTGCAAAATCGTTCCTTTCAAGCCAAAGAACGAAGCCGAGCAAGCCATCCTCGCTTCCTGGCAAGCGCTGGAAACGGGCGTGACCAATCATGACCCGGAGGCATGGTCTCCGCACATTGCCGAAGAGTTCACCATGTTGGGCTCCGCGAACGATCATCCGCTCACCAAAGCCGATCGCATTGCCACGTTGAACTTGCAGAAGCAAACTGGCCGCGGCACTGCTCCCGCGCCGCTCGTGTCCGCGCAGATGTTTGATTTTGGCGACTCTGTGGTGATGGCTTGCTTGCATCAGCCCTATTCAGGAAAGCCGGTTCACGTCACGCGCCTATGGATCAAGCGCGACGGCAAATGGATCATGTCCATCAGCTTCCAAACCACCGTCCAGGCCGCGCCCTCGAAAACCTCATAGCGCTTCTGCGTATCCCACAACTGTGGGAGAATGTTCATACTCCGCACGCCGGACGTGGGAAACGAATCGGTGGTGACAGCTTCATGAGCAAATCCAAAGAATTAGACACATTAGAAGAACTAGCAAAATTGTTCGGCGTGACGAACTCGCTTGAATGGGTCGAGAGATATTACGCGGCTCAGCGCGTGTCTCACAGCGAAACCTGCGCCGAAATCTTGCGCAGCGCCGATAGACTCGCCAGTGCGTCTTTTAGGTTGTTTGCTGAGAAATCCAAAAGCGAGCAGGCAGCTATCCTGGCGCGAGTGACGCAGCTTTCCGAGGATCTGAATAAGACTCTGGGCAATCAGCCACCACTCGTCGTGGCTCTAACGCTCTTAACGGCGATTCGTGTGCACGAACAGCTTTGTAACCGCGCGAAAGTTGCAACCGCAGGATCTTGAACGGTCTGACCTCTCCACAAGTCACGAGCCACCAATCACAAATCACGGAATTTGGGTTTACAATGCCAAGCGTGCAGACGCACCGGCTCGCCTGAACCGCGTCTGTCGCGGCTGGAGGCTTCATGAGCTCCGCTCTCCTCGATCGCTCTAACTCCGCTCTTCTGAATCGTCGCGCTTTCCTGAAGGTTTCTTCAATCGCCGGCGGCGGTTTCCTTCTCGCCTGTCGTCTCGAGCCGGTCGCGCAGGCAGTCGCCGCCGCACAAGCTGCCGCGCCGCAGCCGCCCGCCCTGGCGTTCGAACCGCTCGCCTTCGTGCGCGTTGCCGCCAACGGCATGGTCACCATTATGGGCAAGAATCCAGAGGTAGGGCAGGGCGTCAAAACCGGCATGCCCATGCTCATCGCCGAAGAGCTTGACGTCGATTGGAAAGACGTGCGCATCGAGCAAGCCGACCTCGACGAAACCAAGTACGGCCCGCAGCGCGCCGGCGGCAGCACCGCCACGCCCGTTAACTGGGACCCGCTCCGCCGCGTTGGCGCTGCTTGTCGCCAAATGTTTGTCACCGCTGCCGCGCAAACCTGGTCCGTGCCCGAATCCGAGTGCAACACGTCGTCCGGTCGCGTTATCCATCCACCCACAAAGCGCACGCTGACCTACGGCGAACTCGCCGAGAAAGCAGCGAAACTCCCGCCACCGGATCTCAAGTCCGTCAAGCTCAAAGATCCGAGGGATTACAAAATCATCGGCCGTTCCATTCCGGGTGTCGACAACACTAGCATCGTCACCGGTAAATCGCTCTACAGCATCGACTTCAAAGTTCCCGGCATGTTGTACGCCGTTTACGACAAGTGCCCCGTGTATGCGGGGAAGTGTGTCGGCGCCAATCTGGACGAAATCAAGGCTATGCCCGGTGTGCGCCACGTTTTTGAAGTCGAAGGTACGCAGGATTTGCTGGGCCTGCACTGGGGCGTAGCCGTTGTTGCCGATAATTGGTGGCAAGCCAACGCCGCGCGCAAGAAACTACGCGCCCAGTGGAATGAAGGCCCGACGGCGCACCAAAGCAGCAAGGGATTCCAGGAACGCGCCGACGAACTTTCGAAGCAGGCTCCGACAATCACTCTTCGCAAAGACGGTGATGCGGACGCCGCCCTACAATCCGCTGCGAAAACTGTGGAAGCCGCTTACTTCTATCCTTTTCTCGCGCATGCTCCCATGGAGCCGCAAAACTGTCTCGCGCATTACCACGATGGCAAACTCGAATTCTGGTCGCCGAGTCAAACGCCCGAAAACGGGCGCATGCAATGCGCCAAAGTTCTCGGCATTCCCCACGACGACATAATCGTGCACTTGAAGCGCGCGGGAGGCGGATTTGGCCGCCGCCTTACCAACGACTACATGCTCGAAGCGGGCGCGATTGCCAAGCACGTAGGCGTTCCCGTCAAGCTGCTCTGGACGCGCGAAGACGATTTCCATCATGACCACTATCGCCCCGCGGGCTTTCATTACCTCCAGGGCGGCATCGACGCTTCGGGCAACCTCGTCGCTTGGCGTAATCACTTCGTTTCTTTTGGCGAAGGCGAGCAGTTCGCCCCTTCCGCCAATATTCCCGGCGACGAATTTCCCGGCACTTTTCTACAAAACTTTTTCTTTGGCGCTTCGCTGATGTCTCTTGGTGTGCCCACGTACGCGTTGCGTGCTCCGCGCAGCAACGCTTTTTCCTGGGTCTTCCAATCCTTCACCGACGAACTCGCCCGCGCCGCTGGAAAAGATCCTGTGCAATTTCGTTTGGATCTTCTCAGCCTTCCGCGCGTCTCTAGCCCCAACGCGAAGCCCGATCCTTTTGGCAGCGACCTTGATGCCGCGCGCATGAGCGGCGTTGTGAAACTGGTTGCGGAAAAATCCGGCTGGGGCAAGCGCCAGCTCCCGAAAAATACGGGCATGGGCGTGGCTTTCCAGTTTTCGCATCGCGGTTATTTTGCGGAAGTCGCAGAAGTGTGGGTCAGCGCGGACAGCAAACTCAAGGTCAACAAAGTTTGGGTCGCCGGGGATATCGGCAGCACCATCATCAATCCTAGCGGCGCGGAAAACCAAGTGCGCGGGGCGGTGATAGACGGCCTCAGCCAGGTCATGTCCTACGAAATCACCATTGATGGCGGACACGCCGTGCAGAGTAACTTCCATGAATATCCGCCCGTTCGAATGAACCAGGTTCCGGCCGATATCGAGGTGCATTTCCTGAAGACAGACAATCCGCCGACCGGCCTCGGCGAACCTGCGCTTCCTCCGGTGTTGCCAGCGGTATGCAACGCAATTTTCGCGGCTACCGGCAAACGCATCCGCTCTCTGCCGCTTTCGAAGCACGGCTTTTCCTGGGCCTGACGGGGCGCTCAAAGACGTTTTTTTTGTCATTCCAAGCGGAACTAGTAATCTGCGTTTGTCTTGAAGTGTTGAATTATATTTGTCGGCCAATTTCGCGCCGCTTACTTTCGCGAATCAATGCAGGACATCGCCCCAACTTTTTCTTCCGGAGTCTCGTAGCTCTTGCCGTTCGCGTCCTTCATCGACAGAAACACCCAGTCGCTGTTTTCTTCCGCTGTTCTGCTGAAGTCAAAGATGTAGGTTTCGGTGCGGCTGACCTGGTAGGTCATCGTGCGCATTAGGATGGGATACATGTCCTTCGTCGTGTCTTCGAGTGGCTGTCCACATCGCGCGAGCAGTCGTTCTGGCGACACGGTTGCCACTGCTTTTTCCTGGCGTCTCTCGCGGGATTTCGTGACCCACTCGGACAAACGGCTCACGCCCATGACCAGCACGAACAATCCAAAAATCCCTCCCGCGACCATCAGCCAAATTCGCCTGGTTTGCTTCACGAAACCCAGGAAATCCTGGATCGGCGAGGAGTCCGCGCTCTGCTGCGAAACTGTCACTGGCGCGTAGCGAGATGCCTTCGCGGGCTCTGCGTGTGTGTTGCCGGCCAGAGACTCCGCAATCTCTTTCGCTTCGGCCTGCCTCTCTGCAACGGCGGTCCCAGAAAGATTGCTCGAGTAGGCGGATGACTTGTGCTTGGTTTCGTCCATGTTTCCCCTGCCTTCCGGGCTGTATTTCCATCATCCCGCCAGGGGCTTTGGACGGCGGTTTATTTTTGGGCGCTATTCCCAGACGGTAACTTACCTGCACTTCAGAACAGGTTCCCGCGAATCGGAATGGTTCGCGTGACCGGCATCACGCGTCCTTGTGCCCACCGCCGCTGCATTTGTGTACCGCCGTTCGCGTACTGCAGTTGAGCGCCAGGTATTGCGCGGCGCGCGGCTTCGAGCAATAGCCGCTTGCAGCGTCTTTGCGATTTGAGCCATTTGGGGGAACGCATAACCAGTCCAGCCGATTTCTTCGAAGAATCCGGCCACGTTTTCAAAGCAAAGTCCCACAAAAACCGGTTTGCCGCGTACACCGGCGACACGAACGTTTCTAGACAGAGAAGTACGCTCAGGATGAGCGCGGGCGGAATCAGCAGCGCCGCATACCACGCCGGGCCCACGCGAATCCGCCCCATCCGCGCAAAAGATCCTTCCGTCGTCTACTGTCATCTATAACGTGGGTCAGTAGGATTCCGCTCACTGCTAGTCCCGGCAGCATCACTGGGCAGATCAGAATCCCGCTGAATTTGGGTAGGGCCTCTCCGCGCAGCAATCTTGGCGCCACCACCGCCTGCGCGCCTAGCCACAAGATCGCGAACGTCATCACAAAATAGCTCGCAATCGCATGCCACTTCACAAGATTTTCTCTCGGTTTCACCTATTTCACCCCTGCCACACGACCCGGTTCAACGCTTCCCCGGGCTCCCGGGCTTCCTCCTTCCAGTAGTAGAATCTCACCTTTCGACGGTTCTTTGTTCTTACCCACTGGGATCAAGGTAAACGAGGATTAAACCAGCCCGCACCTTACGAAGCCGGAGGCAGTTCGATGAAGTGGAACTTTAAGACTCTTGCGTGGGTCGGCGCAATCGCGTTGGCCTGTACGACGAACGTACTTGCGGACACGCCACTCGCGGTGAAGAATCTGCGCTGCGAATACAAGTCCGATCCGATGGGGATCGACGTGAGAAGACCTCGGCTGAGCTGGGAGTTGGTCAGCACAGAAAGAGGCGTGCTGCAGACCAGTTACGAGATCCGCGTTGCCGCATCCGAAGCTGAACTCGCAAAAGGGAAATCGGTTTGGGACACTGGCAAGCAAGCTTCGGACGCATCCATCCAGGTGGAGTACGGCGGGCCGCCGCTCGAAAGCCGCAGGATTTATTACTGGCAAGTGCGCGTTGCCGACAATCACGGGCATTTGTCTGAGTGGAGCAAACCCGCGCACTGGGAGATGGGCCTGCTCGAACCTGGGGATTGGAAGACAAAATGGATAACGCCAAATCTCGTTGAGGATGAGACCAAGTCGAATCCCTCGCCTCTGCTGCGGAGCGAATTTTCTGTAAACAAAACAATCGAGCGTGCTCGGCTCTACGCGACGGCGATGGGGCTGTACGAAATGTCGCTCAACGGCAAGCGCGTCGGCGATGAGTATTTCACGCCGGGCTGGACGTCATACGATTTCCGCTATCAGTATCAGACCTACGACGTCACCAACTTGCTGAAAAACGGCGCGAACTGCCTCGCCGCGATGCTGGGTGACGGCTGGTTCCGCGGAAGGTTGGCGTGGGATCCAAAGAACAACCGCAATCACTATGGCAAGAGGGTCGCGCTGCTGGCGCTGCTGGTCATTACATATAAGGATGGCCAGCAGCAAATTGTGGGCAGCGACGAACAGTGGAAATCCGCGACCGGTCCGGTGCTCGTGTCGGACATTTATGACGGCGAAACGTACGACGCGCGGCTCGAGCCGACGGCCTGGAACGACCCAGGGTTTGACGACAAGGACTGGAAATCGGTGAGCGTGTTGGAACCTCCGAAAGCGAAGCTGATCGCTCCGGCGGGGCCTCCGGTCAAAGCCATGGAAGAAATCAAGCCGGTGAAAGTGTTGAAAACGCCCGCGGGCGACACGGTTCTCGACATGGGACAAAATATGGTGGGCTGGATCCGCTTCCGCGTGAGCGCGCCCGCCGGCACCACGATTACCCTGCGGCACGCAGAAGTGCTCGACAAAGCCGGAAACTTCTACACCGAAAATCTGCGAGCGGCCAAGCAAACCATTCGGTACACGACCAAGGGGAAGGGAACCGAGACCTTTCAGCCTCATTTCACTTTTCAGGGGTTTCGCTACGTCGCAGTGAGCGGTTGGCCTGGCGAAGTGAATTCGCAGGATTTCACCGGCGTTGTCGTGCATTCCGCCATCACGCGCACAGGATCTTTCGAGACTTCCAATCCGCTTCTGAACCAGTTGCAGCACAACATTATTTGGGGACAGAAAGGGAATTTTCTCGACGTGCCGACGGACTGCCCGCAGCGCGACGAACGCCTAGGCTGGACCGGCGACGCGCAAGTATTTGCACGCACTGCTTCGTTCAATCACGATACCGCCGCGTTTTATACCAAATGGCTGAAAGACGTGGCGCTGGATCAAGAAGACGATGGCGCAGTGCCTTTTGTGATTCCCAACGTTTTGTCGCACCAAACGCGGAAAGGAGAAGCGGCTTCTGCCGGATGGGCGGACGTGGCGGTCATTGTGCCGTGGGTCGTTTACCAGTCGTTCGGCGACAGGCGCATTCTCGAAGAACAATACCCGAGCACAAAAGCCTGGGTCGAGTACATGCGGCGGCAGGCCCGAGAAAAATATATCTGGAGCAGCGGCTACAGTTTTGGCGACTGGCTCGCGTTTGCCACAACCCGCTCGGATTATCCCGGCGCGACCACGGACAAAGACTTGATTCAAACGGCGTACTTCGCGCGTTCGACCGCGCTGCTTGCGAAAACTGCGACGGTGCTTGGGGAAAAAGAAGACGCGGCCGAGTACGAATCGCTTGAAGAAAAAATCAAGAACGCGTTTCAAAAAGAATTCGTGACGCCCAATGGCCGGCTCGCGTCGAACACGCAGACGGCTTACGCGATGGCGCTCGCGTTTGAGGTGCTTCCAGAAGCGCAGCGCGCGGAAGCTGCGGCGAGGCTCGCGGACGACGTGAAAAGGTTTGGCCATCTCACCACGGGATTCCTAGGCACGCCGCTGCTTTGCCAAACCCTGAGCGATTACGGCTATCTCGACCTTGCTTACATGCTGCTGAATCGCACCCAATATCCTTCCTGGCTTTATCCCGTCACCAAGGGCGCGACCACCATTTGGGAGCGCTGGGACGGCATCAAGCCCGACGGCAGCTTTCAGGATCCGGGGATGAATTCCTTCAACCACTACGCCTACGGCGCGATTGGCGAGTGGATGTACCGCGTGGTCGCAGGCATCGAGCTTGACGAAGGGCATCCAGGGTACAAACACATTTTGATTCAGCCACAGCCCGGTGGCGGCTTGACTTTCGCGAACGCGTCGGTCGAGAGCATGTACGGCCACGTGGCGTCGGGCTGGAAAATCGCCGACGGCAAGTTCACGCTTAACGCTGAAGTGCCGCCGAATACCACGGCTACGGTGCGCCTGCCAAAAGCCAAGCTCGAACAAGTCACCGAAGGACAAAAGCCGCTCACCGGACGCGCCGACATTCTTGGCGCGCGGCAAGCCGGCGAAGCTGTACTCGTTGACCTAGGTTCGGGCAGCTACGTTTTCGAGAGTCCGCTTACCAGAGCGAACTAATCAGACACTGCGATTGTTTGTCGCCCAAGAGTGGGACGCGCTCCAAGCGTGCCCCTGCAAGAATGTGAATCTTCTTGGTTGAGCTTGGGGACACGGCAATAGGCGCTCGCCGAAATACCGGTAATAACGACTGGCGCGTTACAATGGAGAAATGCAGCGCAAGATTTTTTGGACCGTGTTCATCGCGCTGGGGCTGCTCGCCGACGTTACGTTGCCTTTTGTATGGGGCTTGCTCGCCACCATCCCCATCGGTATCGTGAGCTGGTGGATTGCCTACCGCAGCGATTGGTTTTGATCAGCCTTAAGTAACCAGCAACGTTCCACTGGCTGTTCGACAACTTCGACTCGGATGAGGATTCGACGGATCCATGGTTGAGGCTGCTTTACCTCGCTCGCTCCAGGAAGGTGCGGGTCTGCGAGACGAAGTGCTGGCGTGAAGCGGCTCATGCATGGCAATAGAAAAATGGAAATTTGAAACTCGAAATTGGAAAGTCGAGGATGTCTAGCCCTTTAGAGAAAAATGTCGGGCTGAAGACCGGCCCTACATTCCCGCCGCGAGCTTGCGGGAGAGCCAGGGGATAATGACTTCGCGGAAAATGACCGGGTCGGGCCAGACTTTGACTTGACGGCCCAAGTGGCCGCCTTGCGGATTGATCCAGGCTTCCTTGGGGACGTCGCCGCCATTGAGCAACAGATAGGTGTCCGAGATGGGCACTTGCGTATCGAGCGCGCCGGAGATGATAAGCATGGGCGCGGTGGGCTTGCCCAAGAGCCCTTGCTTGACCAGAGAAAGCCTTCCCAGAGCGGTCGCTAAGTCCTCCGGGCTTTTCGTGCCTTCGAAAATGGACATCAGCGCGGGAGCCAGGCCGAAAAGATATTCGCGATTGCCGAGGGTTTTGTTGATGACGAAATCGTGGGCGAACGTGGCGTCCACGGGCGGGGATTGGGCGACGACGGCTTTCAAGCGCGCCTGTTCGAGGATGGCCAGCTTCGTGGCCCAATACGCGCCGAAGCTTTGGCCATCGGCGCCGATGCGCGTCTTGTCCACTTCGGGACGCGTTTCGAGGTAATCGATGACGCGCGAGAATTCGCGCTCGGCGGTTTCACTGGCCTTGGTGGGCGACTGGCCGGTCCCGGGCGAATCGACACCGATGAAGCCGATGCCGTGCGGAATGACGGCGCCGAAATTTTCGGAGAGATCTTCTTTGCGGCTGTCGAGGCCGCTGATGGCCATGACGACGGGAACGGGCCCGCTCGCGTTTTTGGGAAGGCGTAGGTAACCGACGATTTCCGAGCCTTCAAACGGAATGCGCACGACTTCAAGCGGCGGGTCCATGAATTTGGCGTGGGAGAGGAAGGCTTCGAGCGCTTTGGCGTACGCGCGCTGTTTGCCGCGAGAAGCGGGCACGGGCCAGCGGCCGAAAGAATAGAGCCGCCACGCGCGGACGTAATCGGCGTTGGCTTTGGCGGGATCGCGCGCTTCGAGCGATTTCGCTTCGGCCATGTAGCGGTCGCCGACGGCGATGAAGGCGGCGGCCCATTCGTCGTAGTCGGAGGTTTTGATGGCGGCGAAGGCTTGCTTCACGTCGGTTGGGTCGAGGCCGATGAGCGGATACATGCCGTTTTCGGCGCGCTTGATGGCCTCGGCTTTGATTTCGTCGAGGGTGCGCTCCTGGGCGAGGGCGAGGCTAGCGGCTAGGAAGGCAATAGTCATTGCAAATGCCAAGCGTCGCATCTCAATTCTCCTTATAAGGTGCTGAAAAAACCGAAGAGGGATTCCTGGCTTCGCTCGGAATGACACATCATCATGGTTTTGCGCGGCACATTACCGCTGGCCCTGCAATTTGGCCAGTGCGGCGTTGTAGTAAGAAGGATCGTAGTACTTGCCCGGAGCAGGGGGAGTACCCTTCCACGAGCCTTCCACTTCAGCCCGCAGTTTCAACACGTTTTTGAATCCGTCGAGATCGAAGGCTGCGTCCTTCGCGTATCCGCCGGTCCCTTCGATGAGACTTTTGTACGTTTCCTCTGCGATATCTTCTGAGATCTTCGATTCCTTTATTAAGAGCGCAATTACGCTTTGTTTGTTGGCAGGGGCCATCATCCAACGCTGCGCCTCGATGTAGGCAGCCAAATAGCGCGTCAAGGCCTCGTTGTGTTCTTTAGCCCACCTACGCTGCACGAATGCTCCGAAGCTCTGGTATGGCCCGATCAGTTTCTGCACCGAACCAAGGCTCACGAAACCTTCCCGCTTGGCGAGGATCGAGGTAGGTGGTCCCATCATCGAGCCGGCGAATTCTTTGTGTTCGCGCATGGCCACCAGCCGTTGCGGAGTTGCGCCCATTGGCTTCAAATCGTAATCCGGTCCCGCCTGCAGCCCATGAAGGAGAAGCATTTTCTTCAGTTGCAAGGCGTACGCAGTGTTGACCGCGTCAGCAATGAGTGTCTTTCCGCGCAGGCCTTCGATGGATTTGATTTCTGGCTGGACGAGGAGTTCGTTCAGCGAGTCTTCTCCACCCATTACGATAATCACGTCCGCGCCATTGAGCTCCACCAGGGCGACCGCATTGTCGACGGCAGCGTGAGCGATGTCTGCGCTCCCGTCCGCCAAGGCGGTGCGCATGGCGTCAGAGTTCGGCGCCGGGGAAACCTCCACTTCGATTCCGAATTTCGTCAACGTGCCATTCGCTTCGGCGGCTACCACAGGCAGCGGACGGCCTGGAAGGCTCGTTACTCGGATTCTTTGCGCACTAGGCGCTTGTGCAGGGCCGACATTACAGGGCCAAACAGCGGTGAAAGCAACCAGAAGGCAAAGTAGCTTTGAAACACTCATGGCGCACCTTCGTTGAGTTTGTCGAGCGACCATTCGGCGACGGGCATGGGATCGAGAATGGGCTTGCCGAGATTGGGACAACTGAGCGCGTACAAACCGGTGTCGGCGGCGCACCAAATGATGTTGCGGTCCCATTCAACGAAAACATTGTCCACCGTGCGATCGTAGCTGCCGAATTTTTTCAGGTCGCCACCCTGGGGCGGAATGAAGCAGGCGACTTCTTCGGGCTTCGTGAGGTCGCCGATATCGTAGCAGCGCAGTCCGGCGATGAAATAAGAATAGGCGATGAATTCCTGACGCGGCTTGCCCGGCGCTTTGAGGTGAGGAGGATTGTGCGCACCAAAACGGCCCCGCTTGAAGCAGAAATCGCGATAGGGCGCTTCGGGCGGAGGAACAGGACGAGGAAGCTGGGCGACGGGAACAGGACGCTGTTCGTCGCGAATGTCAATGACCCAGTTTGGCAAATAAATTTGGTTGCAGTCGGAGTTGGTGGTTTCGCCATTCGAAATGACGAAGCCGCGCTCGAGAATGCCGCAATAAATCGTATGAAAGGCAATGCCCATGCCGGAGTACTGCGGAGGCGGTTCGAAGCGCCCAATTTCTCTTTGATGCGCGGGATCGGAGAGGTCGAGAATGATGAAGCCATTGCAGCCGAACGCGCCATAGCCGCGATTGCCGCCGTCTTCTAGTCTTTTAGGAACATAGACCGGGCCGTGAAGCCCTGCGAAGGGAGTTTGATCAGCGACGACTCTCGGAGGAAGGAGTTTTGACCAGATCCATTTGTCGTATTCGGCTTCTTCGCCTTTGCGTGAGCCGGGAACCCACCACATGGAAACTTCCTTGGGACTGGCGGGATCAGAGCAGTCGATAATCATGTTGCCGTTGACGAGTTGGCGGAAATAAGAAGGCTGGTGGATGAAGGTCTCGTCGGGTGCGGTATCGAGATAAGCGTATTTGCCGCCGTCGTAATAATTGCGGTGCGTGCCCTGGCCGGTGGCGCCGGTGCTGAATTCGGAGATTTTGCCGATTTTTGCGGGATCGGTGGCGTCGTAGAAGCGAACGCCGCGGAGGCCTTTGTAGTTTTTGCGCTTGTCGTCGAGATGCGGGTCATCGTACTTGCCCATGGGCGCTTCCGGCGTGGAATCGGTGATGGGAGTTTGCGCGCCGGTCATGAGGATCCACTTCTTTAGATTTTTGTTGTAGGCGACTTGGAGTTGGTACCCGTCGAAGCCGCCTTTGTTGAACATGGTGGGCTTGCGGACGTCGCTGATGTCGATGACATCGCCTTGCTGGAGGAGGTAGCGGCGGGTGCCAACCGACATCATTTGCATTTTGCCGCCGCGGTGCTGTCCGGGCGCGAAGAGGGCGAGAAGCTCCATGTTTTGGATGTACCTGCGGCGGTCGAGATAGGTGATGCTGTTGGGAGTCGGGTGACCATGATGGTCGGCCAAAGTGAGTGGGGAGGTTGCTAGGGCGAGGCCAGTGCCAGCGGCGGTGCGAAGGAATTGACGGCGGGTGGGGAGGGGAGAGTCGGCCGACCAAGGGGAGGCGGCATTTTTGACGGGAGCGAGGCTTGGGTTCTTGATGCGGTTGCGAATGGGCATGGAATCGAAGCTCCTGAGTTCGGGCTGGCTAATGGGGTCGGCCTTGAAAAAAGGTATGACCGCTGTACCACCTGGCGGCGAAATGTGTCAAGGGATATTCGCGAGAGGCTGCCTTGTAGGGCCAGAGTGAGGTATAGTGGTAGGACCAAAGTGTAAGATCCATGCCGCTTTGTCGAGGATCGTCTCCGTTTTGGTCCGTTCCGGAAAAGTTGCGGGGCAGTAGACTGCTGCATGACCGGGAGCGGCAGCCATAGGCCGAATTTCGATGGCGCGCGGAAGCGGTGTTTTGGAGGAAGAAGAGAAATGGCCATTGCAACGGTGAACCCGGCGACCGGGCAGGTGTTGAAGACGTTCGAGCCGCTGTCGGACGCGCAGCTTGAGGTGAAACTCCAGAAAGCGGCGGACACATTTGTGAGCTACCGCAAAACGCCGTTTGCCGGGCGCGCCCGAATGATGATGAATGCGGCGTCCATCCTGGAAAAGGAAAAAGAAAATTACGCACGAGTGATGACAACGGAAATGGGGAAGACCCTTCGGTCCGCAGTGGATGAAGCTGCGAAGTGCGCGTGGGTTTGCCGGTACTACGCGGAAAATGCGGAGCGGTTCCTGGCGGATGAAATTGTGGAGACGACGGCGAAACGCAGCTACATTCGCTACCTGCCGCTGGGGCCGGTGCTGGCGGTGATGCCGTGGAATTTTCCGTTCTGGCAGGTGATGCGTTTTGCGGCTCCCGCGCTGATGGCGGGAAACGTCGGGCTGCTAAAACATGCTTCGATCGTGCCGCAGTCGGCGCTGCTCATCGAAGAGATTTTTCACAAGGCCGGATTTCCTGATGGAGTTTTTCAGACGCTGCTGATTAGTTCGCAAAAAGTGGACCGCGTGCTGGGAGATCCACGTGTCCCTGCGGCGACGCTGACAGGGAGCGAAGGAGCGGGAGTGGAAGTAGGCGTGGGAGCAGCGAAAAGAATTAAGAAGGTGGTGCTGGAGTTGGGGGGCAGCGATCCGTTCCTCGTGATGCCAAGCGCGAATCTGGAGGCGGCGACTACTACGGCGGTGAAGGCCCGGATTTTTAACAACGGCCAATCGTGCATTGCAGCCAAACGATTCATCGTGGCCGAAGCGATTGCCGACAAGTTTGAAAAAATGTTTGCGGAGAAAATGGCGGCGCTGAAGGTAGGGGATCCCTTTGATGAATCGACGGAACTGGGGCCGCTGTCGTCGGCGCAAGGGCTAGAGGATCTGGATCGCGACGTGAAGAGGACCGTCGAACTGGGCGCAAAAGTGTTGACGGGCGGCAAACCCCTGGACCGGCCGGGGAATTTTTATGCGCCGACCGTGTTGACGAATATTCCGAAAGGTTCGCCGGCGCACAAGGAAGAATTGTTCGGGCCGGTGGCGAGTGTGTTCAGGGCGCGGGACTTGGATGACGCGATTCGAATCGCCAACGACACGAGGTTTGGATTGGGAGCGAGCGCGTGGACAAACGACGAGAAGGAACGCGAGCGGTTTGTCAACGAGCTTGAAGCGGGGATGGTATTTATCAACCGCATGGTGGCGTCGGATCCGCGGCTTCCCTTCGGAGGTGTGAAGTGGTCAGGACACGGCAGGGAATTGGGGGTCCACGGGATTCGGGAGTTTACCAACATCAAGACCGTGTGGATCGATTAGCGCGTAGGAAGCCGGGTTGAAAAGGAGAGAGCACTTTGGTACATTGGTCTGACAATCCGACCAGTCGGGGCTGTGCTGTGGTAAGCTGTGAAAAATCAACGGCTTTGTTTGGTTCAGCGGTAATACCACGGCTCAGCGAACTCCTTCCCCCCTTTTGGGAGACCTCATGATGTACAGAGTTGTCCGTTCCTCCCGCTTGTACGAACAGATTGTCCAGCAGGTGGAGGAATCGATCCAAAAAGGGGCGCTGAGGACCGGCGACAAGCTCCCCCCCGAGCGCGAATTGGCCCAGCAGTTTGGCGTGAGCCGAACGGCGGTTCGCGAAGCGGTGAAAGCGCTGCGGGAGAAAGGTTTCGTGGAGGCTTACCCGGGCCGCGGAACATTCGTCATGGAAACGAACGCCCACCCGATCCGGCTGTCGCTAGACCGCATGGTGAGGGCCGGGCAGGCGGAGGGTTCGCGGTATTTGACGGAAGTCCGGGAAATGATGGAGCCGGAGATCGCGGCCCTGGCAGCGGAGCGCGCCGAAGCTGAAGATCTGGCAGCCATGCGCGACTCGTTCGAGGTGATGGAGAAAGCAAAAAGGGATCCTGAGGCGTTCATCGAGGCGGACCTGGATTTTCATCTGGCGCTGGCGGAGGCGGCGGCTAATCCGATCATTTTGTCGTTGATTGATTCGATTGTGGGGCTGCTACGCGAGCAGAGGATGGGAATTTTTCAGGTGGAGGGCGGGCCGGAGCGAGGACAGTATCATCACAAGAAAATTCTGGAAGCGGTGGAGCATCGCGATACGGCCGGAGCGCGAGAGGCTATGAAGGCGCACATGCGGCAAGTAAGGGATGATTCCCGGAGGGCACGAGGCGGTCGGGACTGACGGAGAAGCGAAGCGGACGATTGGGCCTGAGAAGAGGATTCATGGCGAATCTGGGATTTGTGGGCTTGGGGGTGATGGGCAGCGAGATGGTGAATCGACTGCTCAGCAAGGGCCACAGCGTCACGGGGTACAACCGGACTCGTTCGAAAGCGGAATGGCTCATTAAGAAAGGAATGAAGTGGGCGAATACGCCGAGGGAAGTGGTGGGCACAGCCGATATCACCTTGTCGATGGTGACAAACTCTGCGGCGCTGGATGCGGTGATGAACGGGCCGGACGGAATGCTGGCGGGAGTCAGGCCGGGGAAGATTTTTGTGGACATGAGCACGGTGAGTCCGGCGTTCAGCCGCGAAATCGCCGCGAAGGTTCGGGAAAAGGGCGGCAACATGGTGGACGCGCCGGTTTCCGGAAGCGTGATTACGCTGCAGGAGGGCAAGCTTTCGGTGATGGTGGGCGGGCGAAAGGAAACATTCGAGAGAGTGAAGCCGCTGCTGCTGGATATCGGGCCAAAGGTCACGCATGTAGGAGAGAACGGACAAGCGCTGGTGATGAAAATTGGCGTGAACTTGAGCCTAGCAGTGCAGATGCTCGCGTTCTGCGAAGGAGTGCTGCTCGCGGAAAAGAGCGGGATTGCGCGGGAGACCGCCGTGGATGTGCTGACGCATAGCGTGATCGGGTCGCCGATGGTGCAGTACCGCGGGCCGTTTGTGCTGAAGATGCCTGAAGAGGCTTGGTTCAACGTCAACATGATGCAGAAAGACATGATGCTGGCGCTGGAATTGGGGCGACAACTGGATGTGGCGATGCCGACGACGGCGGTGACGAATGAGTTTTTGACAGCGGCGCGGGGAATGGGGCTGGCGGAGAAGGATTTTGCGGTGGTGTTTGAAGTCTTGGCGCAAATGTCGGGAGTTTCCCAATGAGTGTGGCAACGGATCAGGCGAGAGTGGTTGATGGCGTCAAAGCAGAACAGTGGACGCGCATCTACCGGCGCATGGTGATGATCAGGGAGTTCGAAGAGCAAGTAAATGAGCTTTATACCCGCGCGCTGATGCCGGGACTGGCGCATTTGTATATTGGGGAAGAGGCGGTGGCAGTGGGGATTTGCGAAGCGCTGCGGCGGACCGATTACATCACCAGCACGCATCGGGGGCATGGACATTGCCTGGCAAAAGGTGCTTCGCCAGACCGTATGTTTGCGGAATTGCTGGGAAAAGAAGCGGGATACTGCCGAGGCAAGGGCGGATCGATGCACATTGCCGACCCGGCAACTGGGAATCTGGGAGCGAATGCGATTGTCGGCGGAAGCGCGGGTATTGCGACGGGGGCGGCACTTTCCTCGAAGCGGCTGGGAACGGGACAGGTAACGGTGTGCTTTTTTGGCGAAGGAGCGCTGGGGCAAGGCGTTTTGTATGAAGTGATGAACCTCGCTGCACTGGGGAAGCTGCCGGTGATCTATGTTTGCGAAAACAATCTCTATAACGAATACACGCACTATTCGGAGACGACGGCGGGGGACATGCTTGCACGGGGCGCCGCGTTCGGGGTGCACGCGGAGAGCGTGGATGGGCAAGATGTGCGAACGGTCTACGGCACGGCACAACGGCTGGTCGGACGCGCGCGCAAGGGCGAAGGCCCTGCATTTCTGGTTTGCAATACCTACCGCTACATGGGGCATCACGTTGGCGACATCAATCGCGAGTATTACCGCTCGAAGCAGGAAGAGCAGGAGTGGAAGGCGAAGCGCGACCCCATCAAGAACTTTGCGGAATGGATGATCGCGCAAAAGGTCGCGGATACGGCCGCGCTCGAAGAGATGCACAAGGAAGTGCGAGCGGAGATGAAAGCGGCGGTGGAATTCGCGATTGCCGCGCCGTATCCCAAGCCGGAAGAAGCCGAGCAAGGCGTTTATGCCTGAAGTGGCGGTACGCGAATTGACGTTTGCGCAAGCGGTGCGCGAGGCGCTGGCGGAAGAGATGCGGCGCGACCCGCGGGTGTGCATTTTCGGCGAGGACGTGGCGGAAGCGGGGACACCCTTTAAGGTGTTGTCGGGATTGGTAGAAGAGTTTGGCCGCGAGCGCGTACTGGATACGCCGATTTCGGAGGCCGGATTCACAGGAATGGGCGTAGGCGCAGCGATGACGGGGCTGCGGCCTGTAGTGGACATCATGTTCGGCGATTTCCTGACGCTGACGATGGATCAACTGGTGAATCAGGCAGCAAAAGTGCATTACATGTCCGGCGGAAACTGGAAAGTGCCGATGGTGTTGCGAACGACGCTGGGGGCGACGCGGCGGTCAGCGGCGCAGCACTCGCAATCGCTGCATGCCTGGCTAAGCCACGTGCCGGGACTGAAAGTGGCGATGCCATCGACGCCGTACGACGCGAAGGGGCTGCTGAAGACGGCGATCCGCGATGACAACCCCGTGGTCTTCTTCGAAGACAAGATGATGTACAAGCTGAAAGGGCCTGTGCCGGAAGAGGACTACACGATTCCATTTGGTGTGGCAGAGGTGAAGCGCGAGGGCCAAGACATCACCATTGTGGCCACGAGCAGCATGGTGCAAGTGGCGCTGGGCGCGGCGGAAATGCTCGAAAAAGTCGGCCTGAGCGCGGAGGTGATTGATCCGCGGACGACCTGGCCGTTGGATGAAAAGACGCTGGCGGAATCGGCAAAGAAAACTTCACGGGCCATTGTCGTGGATGAAGGCTACGGGCGGTATGGCGTAACCGGTGAGATTGCTTCGGTGATTGCGGAAGGCGCGTTTTACAGTTTGGACGCGCCGGTCAAGCGGATGGGCGCGATGCACGTGCCCATTCCATTTTCGCCGCCGCTCGAAGACATGACCGTGCCGACCGAACAGATGGTGTTCGAAGCGGCGCGGGCGATGTGCGGGAAAGGCTGACAGGTTCCGTGAGAGTTTGTTGGACTTCGCCGAAAGGGAGCAAAGCATGTAGCCAAGATCAGCAAGGCTGCCGCACTCCACATGACTTCCTTACGACATCTTGCGGCGCGCTGGAAGTAGGAGGTGTGATATGGCGCTGAAAACGTATGGGCCGATGGCCGTGGATTGGGAAAACCGCATTGATTTTGACAGGCTGCGGCGTGAGCGGCTGGCGCGCGCGAAGGCCCTGCTGGCGAAATCGGAGATGGGCGCGCTGCTGTGTTTTGACATGAACAACGTGCGGTACATCACGGCGACGCACATCGGAACGTGGGCGCAAGACAAAATCAGCCGATTCACACTGCTGCCGCAGAAGGATGACCCAATTTTGTGGGATTTCGGGAGCGCGGCGCGGCACCATCAACAGAATTGTCCATGGCTAGGTGAACGTTCGCGCGCGGGAATTCCGCTGCTGCGCGGGGCGATGTCACCGGAGATGGGCCGCGCGGAAAATGTGGCGCGGAAAATCAAAGTGGAATTGGAAAAGCGAGGGCTGCGCAAAGAGCCTCTCGGTATTGACGTAGTAGAGCCGCCAATTCTTTTTGCGCTGCAGAAGGAAGGGATCAAAGTCGTCGACGGCCAGCAGTTGATGAGCGATGCGCGCGTGATCAAAACGCAAGACGAGATTTCGCTGCTGAATCACTCGGCAATGATGGTGGACGCCGCGTACGACGAGCTGTACCGCGCGATGAAGCCAGGAATGAGCGAAAACCGGGCCGTGGGGCTGGTGAGCAAAGTGCTGTACGACATGGGCTCGGAATTTGTGGAGGCCGTGAACGCCATTTCGGGAGAGCGGTGCAGCCCCCATCCGCATGTGTTTTCCGACCGCGTGCTGCGGCCGGGCGATCCTGTTTACTACGACATTCTGCATTCCTACATGGGATATCGCACGTGCTACTACCGGTGCTTCACGATTGGCTACGCGTCGCACGCGATGCGCGATGCGTACAAGCGCTGCCGGGAATATTTGGATGCGGCGATTGAGCTTGTACGGCCGGGAAGAACGACGGCGGAAATCGCTTCCGTGTGGCCGAAGGCGGAGGAGTTTGGGTTTCCGGACGAAGAGGCGGCGTTCGCGCTTCAATTCGGACACGGCGTCGGACTGGCGATCTGGGAGAAGCCGGTCATCAGCCGGCTGGTTTCGCTGGAGCATTCGCACGAGATCATGCCGGGAATGGTGTTTGCGCTCGAAACGTTCTGGCCTTCGAGCGACGGGTGGAGCGCGGCGCGCATTGAAGAAGAAATTGTAGTGACCGCGACGGGGCACGAAGTGATTACGCGATTCCCGGCAGAAGAGTTGATGGTGGCGGGAGCGCACTACTTCACGGTGAATGGGCCGCTGTCGACAACACGCGAGAACGATCAGCCGCCCAGCCGGCGCGTGAAAGAAATGGTGGAAGCCAGCGCGAAAGCGGAAGGAGTGGCGGCGACGGACTGAAGATTGGTTTTTATTATCGGTCTGGTCGCGTGGGGATTGGCGAATGGCGATTAGCGTGGTGATGCCGGCGCTCGAAATGGCGCAGGAAACCGGGAAATTGCTGGCGTGGCGAAAAAAAGAAGGCGAGAGTGTGCGCAAGGGCGAGCCGCTGCTGGAAATTGAAACCGACAAGGCCGTGGTGGAAGTGGAAGCGCCCGGAGACGGATTGCTGGCGGGAATTACTGCGGACATCGGCGCGGTGATACCGGTCGGCGAAACGATTGCGTGGCTGGTCGCGCCTGGAGAAAAGCCGCCGGCAAGAACGACAGCAGCAACGCCCGCGGCGAGAGCACTGAGCGGGGCAGCGCAGCAAGCTGCTGGGGTTGCTGCCGTACCGGTTGCCGCGAAATCGACGAGTGCGCCGCCGCAAATTTCCCCGAAAGCGCGGCGCCTGGCGAAAGAGCTGGGTGTTGATTTTACGCTCGTGCCTGGGACCGGACCGGACGGCGTGATCACTGCGGAGGACGTCCAGAAGTTTTCGGATTCGAAAGCGGCAGCGGCGCCTGGCGCCGTTGCCGCTATGATTTCTGAAGTCGAGCCGCTAAGCCAGATCGCGCGGCTTATGGCGGAGCGGACGACGCAAAGCTGGACAAGGGTGCCGCACTTTTTCCTTGTAAGCGATGTGGACGCGAGCGAACTCATCGCGGCGCAGAAGGGATTGAGCGAGGCGGCGGTAAAGTCAGGGAGCCCAGAGCCCACGATCACAGACTTGCTGATTGCATTGATTGCGCGAACTCTGACGAAACATCCGCGCATGAACTCGAGTTGGACGGGAGAAGGCATTCTTTCGAACGCCGAGATCAACGTCAGCGTCGCGGTGGCCGTGAAGGATGGCGTTGTTGGAGCGGTGATTCACAGAGCCGACAGGCTGAGGATCGCAGAAATTTCTGCGCGGCGGCGCGAATTGGCGGAGCGGGCAAGGGCGGGAAAGCTAAGGCCAGCGGACATAACCGGTGGGACTTTTACTTTAAGCAACCTCGGAATGTACAAGGTGGATGCGTTCAGCGCGATTATCGTTCCGCCGCAAGCGGGGATTCTGGCCGTGGGAGCGATTTCGGACCGTGTGGTGGCCGTGGACGGCCAGCCGGCAGTGCGGCCGATGGTGACGATGACGCTGTCGTGCGATCACCGAGTGGCGGATGGCGCGCGGGGGGCGGAATTCCTGAACGACTTGGCACAGGCTGTCCGCGAACCAATGAAGCTGTTTTAGCAAACGGTGAGGAATGTCCGCCTGCATTTGTGATTTTTGAGCCAACCCGAAATTCAGACAGGAAAAGGGATTCCAACCGGGTGTCAGGACTTGTTGTCAGGAGGTGTTCGCATGAGTAGAGTCAGTCGACGTGAATTCGTGAAGACGACGGCGCTGGCACCTTTGGCGGCAGCCCCATTTTCCCCAAACGCGCAGACGCACAAGGATGAGCGCTACGACATGGTCGTGGCAGGCGCGGGCCATAACAGCCTGATCACAGCGGCGTACCTCGCGAAGGCGGGGTATCGCTGCTTGGTGTTAGAAGGGCGGCCCATCGTTGGCGGCGGAGTCAAGACCGCGGAATTGACGCTGCGCGGATTCAGGGATGACGTGTGTTCCACGTCTCACGCGTTTCTAATGGACAACCCGATGATGAAGAACGACGAACTCCGTCTGCGAGATTACGGGTTGGAGTATATCGATCCCGACCCGATTTTCCATGTTCCCTTTGCCGATGGAAGTTACTTGACGCAATGGCGTGATGTCGACCGAACCTGCGCGGAATTTGCCAAGTTTTCGAAAAAAGATGCTGATGCTTATCGAAAAATGCTGGCGGAGTTCGACGCCATCCGGCCCATCCTATTTGGGGCAAGCTTCACACCGATTGGCTTCGGCAAGCCGCTGAACGACCAGTTGACGCAAGTGCCGCGCGGCAAATTGTGGCAAAGACGGCTAGCAATGTCCGCCTGGGAGATCATTCGAGACGCATTTGAGAATGAGCACTCTCGAACGTTCCTCCTGTTCATGGCCCATCTGGCGGCTGAGCCGCCGGATGCACCGATGACCGGCCGGCTGGCATTCGGAGCCGCGCGCCAGCAGCATTCGGGGCGCCCCATTCCAAAGGGCGGCTCAGGCATGCTCACGCAAGCGCTGGCGCGATTCATCGAGGCGCACGGCGGAACGCTGCTGACGAACAAATGGGTGAAGCGATTGATTGTGGAGAATGAGCGCTGCGTGGGCGTTGAGTGCGGCGATGGCAGCTCCTATCGCGCGGAAAAAGCGGTGGTCTCGACGATCCACATTAAGCATTTGGTGGACTTGGCGCCACGCGAATTGTGGGGCCAGGATTTTATCGATGGCGTGAACACCTGGCAGCCGGAAAACCCCATGTTTGTGACGCACTACGCGATGAGTGAGCCGCCGAAGTTTGCGGTGGAAGGCGGCACGCTCTCACCCATCGAAGCGGGCATCCTGGCTTCGCCGGAGCGCGCACTGCGATTTGGATACGACGACGCGCGCGGAGTGGTGAACTTGGAAGATCCGCCGATGCAGGTGATCACATGCACGGTTGCGGATCCGACAAGGGCTCCCGCGGGAATGCACACCGTCAAAGTGGTGGGATGGCAGCCGTACGAATTAAAGGAAGGCCCGGAGCATTGGGACCAGATCAAGAAAGAAGTTTCGGACGCCTACCTGCAATCGCTGCGGCGGTACGCGCAGAATTTGACTGACGATAAGATTCTGGCACGCTTTATCGAAAGCCCGCTCGACCTGGAGCGCATGAACCCGCATTTCTGGCACGGCAGTGCGCACGCGGGTGCGCAGAGCGCATCGCAAGTGGGAGCGATGCGGCCGATGCCCGGCTGGGCGCAGCATCGAATGCCGATTCCCGGTTTATATCAAACCGGAGCGACGACGCATCCCGGGGGATCGGTTACCGGAGGGCCGGGGCGAAATGCAGCTATCGTGATACTTAAGGATTTTGGGACAAGCATCGAGGAAGTAGTGAGCAAAAAAACATAGCGGGCGAGCCAGCGAGGCAAGGAGAAAGTTTCGAACGGGGAGCGGCACTGATGAAATTGCGGGGACGAATTTCATGGAGGTGTTTCGCCCTGACTTTAGGGGTGCTGCCTGTCTTTGCCGCGGGACTTACAGCCAATCAGTCGGTTCAGACGCAGAGTGGGAAGAGCGTGGTTCCAAACAATCCGAGCGAGCATCCGGCGCCGGCGCAGCCGATTCCGTACAGCCACAAAAAGCATCTAGCACTTGGATTGAGTTGCAAGGACTGTCACGCAAATCCGGAGCCGGGCAAATGGATGACCTTTCCCGAGACTGGTAGATGCTTGCAGTGCCACGTTGCCGTGGCAAAGGACAAGCCGGTGATCCAGAAATTGGCGGGTTACGCGAAAGCGAGGCAAACGGTTCCTTGGGTGCGCGTGTACAACGTATTGCCGGGTGTGGTTTGGAGCCATCGGCCGCACCTGCAAGCAGGAGTGAATTGTGAAGCCTGCCACGGGCAAGTGCGAGAAATGGACGCGATGTCGGAAGTTACCAGCGTGACCACCATGTACGTCTGCTTGAACTGCCACGAAATGAATCACGCGAAGACGGCCTGCGACACTTGCCACAAGTCTTGATCAGAAGGAAAATTTATCGGTGAGGAGGGCTCATGGCAAAACTGATGGAAATTGAAGTCAACGGTAAACGCTACGCCGTCAACTACCCTCCGGACACGCCACTTTTGCATGTGCTGCGCGATGAACTCGGCCTCACGGGCACGAAGTATGGCTGCGGAGAAGGACAATGCGGCGCCTGTACGGTGCTATTAGGCGGAGCGCCGAGACGCTCATGCCAGATTCCGGTGAGTGCGGTTGCGGCAAAGCCGATCACGACGATTGAAGGTTTGGAGAAGGAAGGGAAGCTGCATCCGGTGCAGCAGGCGTTTCTCGATGCGGGCGCGTTTCAGTGCGCCTATTGCACCTCCGGAATGGTGATGAGTTCGGTCGGCTTGCTGCAGACGAATGCCAATCCAAAGCAAGAAGAAATCGTTCAGTTTTTGCAGGGCAATATCTGCAGGTGCGGAACATACCCGCGCATTATCGAGGCTGTGAAGCACGCCGCGAAGTTGATGCAGGGGAGTGCGCGATGAAAACGATTCAAGGGAAGTTCGTCGCCGAACCGGAGCGCTTTGAATTTAGCGCGGCGCCGATGCACCAGTTCGAATTGCAGCGTCGCGACTTTTTCAAGATTCTGGGTGCTGGCATCGCCGTGTTTGTCGTTGCTAAAGAAGCGCTTGCGGCGCAAGAGACGGCTCCCGGTTCGCCGTCATTCCACAATGAAGAGCCGCCGAGGGAAATCAGCTCGTGGCTGCACGTCGGCGAAGACGGGACGGTGACCGGGTTCACCGGGAAAGCCGAGATGGGGCAGAACATTCGAACGTCTATTTCGCAAACCATTGCGGACGAATTGCGAGTGCCATTCGAAAGCGTGCGGTTAGTGATGGCCGACACGACGTTAACACCGTTTGATGCGGGCACATTTGGCAGCCGCACCACGCCAACGATGACACCGCAATTCCGGCGGGTCGCAGAAGCGGCGCGCAATCTGCTGATAGGCGTAGCGGCCAAAGAATGGAATGTTGCGCCAGAAGGACTCGTGGCCGCGGATGCCAAAGTGGCAGATCCCTCTTCGAACCGTTCATTGACTTATGGGGAACTGGCCCGCGGCAAGTCGCTGGCGCAGAATCTGCCGGCGGAGGATCCGGTTACGCCCGCGACGGAATGGAAGGTCGCAGGGAAACCGCTGCCAAAAGTCGAAGGCCGGGCATTTGTCACGGGCAGTCACCAGTACACCAGCGACATTCGGCTCAAGGGGATGCTTTACGGCAAAGTGTTGCGCCCTCCATCATTTGGCGCGACGCTCACCTCTTATGATGACAGCGCGGCCAAGGCAATGAGCGGCGTGACGGTTGTGCGCGGTGGTGACTTCGTCGGCGTGGCCGCCCCCAGTGCACACGAAGCACAGAAAGCGATCGACTCCATTCGAACTCAGTGGAAAGAAATGCCTCAAGTTTCGAGCAAGGAGATTTTTTCGTACTTGATCAAGAATGCGGAGCCGACGTCGAACGAGCGGTTTCGGCACGAGGAGGGTTCGGCGGAACAAGGGCTTTCGAGCGCAGCGCACCGCTTGGATGCAACCTATAACGTAGCGTACATCGCGCACGCACCGCTCGAGCCTCGCGCGGCGGTGGCGCAATGGGCTGATGGCAAACTCACCGTCTGGACGGGGACGCAGCGCCCGTTCGCGAACCGCGACGAACTCGCGAGTATTTTTCATATTCCCGAAAGCAGCGTTCGCGTTATTGTCCCGGACACCGGCGCAGCGTACGGGGGAAAGCACACCAGCGACGCGGCCATCGAGGCCGCGCGATTGGCGCATACCGCTGGAAAACCTGTAAAGGTTGTCTGGACGCGCGAGGAAGAATTCACTTGGGCATACTTCCGACCTGCTGGAGTGATTGAAGTCAAAAGCGGCGTCGCCGCGGACGGCAGGCTGACGGCTTGGGAATTTCACAACTATCATTCCGGCATGTCGGGCATTGAAACGCCCTACGACGTCGCGAATCAACTGACGCAATACCACCAGGTGCCGCTCGTTTTGCGCAGTGGGTCCTATCGTGGGCTTGCGGCTACGGCAAATCATTTCGCGCGCGAGACGCACATGGATGCGCTGGCGCGCCTGGTAAAGATGGACCAGCTCGAATTCCGCATGAAGAACCTTTCCGACGCACGGATGCGGGCTGTGCTCGAAGCGGCGACAAAATCCTTCGGCTGGCCGCGGAAGAAAACACAGGAAGGGCAAGGATTCGGACTCGCTTGTGGATTTGAAAAAGGGAGTTACGTGGCGACGTGCGCCGAACTTGCCGTGGACCGCTCGTCTGGCAATGCGCGAGTTGTGCGCGTCGCCGAGGCGTTCGAATGCGGCGCCATCGTCAACCCGGATGGTCTGCGCAACCAAGTCGTGGGCGCAATCATCCAAGGGTTGGGGGGAGCGCTCTTCGAAGCCATCGAATTCGAAAACGGGCGAATCAAGAATCCTCACTTTGCGACGTACCGCGTGCCTCGCTTTCGCGATGTTCCGGAGATTGAGGCGATACTCCTCGATCGGAAAGACATTCCATCAGCGGGAGCAGGTGAGACGCCCATCATGGCGATTGCCCCTGCCGCCGGCAATGCATTCTTCGACGCAACCGGCACGCGCCTTAACGACTTGCCGCTCGTATCAAATGGCCTACGCGCGGCTTGAAACGGATTTTCTCGCGGAAAAGCGCGCTGGCCCATTTCGCGTCCTACTTAAATGGTTTTGTCCTTCGCGTAGCACAGGGATTCCAGGTTACATTCCACGCACTTCGGCTTGCGCGCCTGGCATATCCTGCGCCCGTGCCAAATAATCTGGTGCGAAAAAAGAATCCATTTGTCTTTCGGGATCACTTGCATCAAGTCTTGTTCGATTTTCTTTGGGTCCTCGTTGCGAGTCAGGTCCAGCCGGTTGGTGATGCGCTGGACATGAGTATCCACGACGACTCCGCTGGGGATTCCGTAGGCAGTCCCCAAGACCACGTTCGCGGTTTTTCGTGCCGCGCCGGGAAGCGTCAGGGTTTCCTCCATCGTTCGCGGCACTTCTCCGCCAAATTTGTCCAAAATTGCTTTGCTAGCGCCCATCACGGATTTTGTCTTGTTGCGAAAAAATCCCGTGGGCCGAATCTCCTGCTCCAGTTCGCTCGGATTGGCGTAGGCGAACGCTTTTGCGTCGGGATATTTCTTGAAGAGGGTCTCCGTGACTTGATTCACGCGCACGTCAGTACACTGCGCTGAAAGAATCGTGGCGATCAGCAGTTCAAAAGCGTTTTTGTGATTTAGTTCGCAAGTGGCGTTGGGATAGGCCTGGTCCAGCTTTGCGAGAATGGCGGCTACGCGCTGTGGATCCGTCCCCGACGCGCGCACGGGCTTCGCGGCTGTTGTTGCTCTGGCGGACCTCGCCGGCTTTACTTTCTTCTGCAGTCGTTTTTGTGCGGATTTCTTTTTCTTCAACTTTGATGGCATAGGAGCCAAGACTATAGCATGGACGAAAGAGCGGCGAGCAGCTTGCGGAAAGCTTTTCCGCGGTGACTGTGCTGATTTTTCCCTTCTGCAGAGAGTTCGGCGAAGGTTTTTTTCAGGGGAGGAAAGTAAAACACCGGATCGTAGCCAAATCCCCCCGCACCTCTTGGCCACTCAAGAATTTCTCCATCTACGCGGTCGGTGACCACCGCTAATGCTCGTCCGCTTTTCGCCAGCGCTATGGCACAAACGAAGTACGCAGCCCTTTCCACGGCAACTTTGTCGTGCAATTCCTTCAAGAGTTTTTGAATGCCTTGTGAATTCGGTGAATTAACACCAGCGTATCTTGCGGAGTGCACTCCCGGCGCGCCCCCGAGAGTCGGCACCACAAGTCCGGAATCGTCGGCGAACACCAGTCCCTCGCACAGCCGTGAATAATGCAGCGCTTTGCCCGCCGCGTTCTCCGCAAACGTTGGTGCATTCTCTTCAAACGCAGGAAGAGACCCAAACTCCGGCAGCAAAGCCAGCTCGACGGGAACGGACGTGGCTGCGGCTTCGGCCAGCACGCGATATTCCTTCAGCTTGCCGAGATTCGACGAGGCGAGGAACAACTCAACGGGCGCGCGCACTGAATTTCAGGGGCAGCACGGCCCGCTGTTCGTCGGTTAGCCGGCGAATTCCCGCGGCGGCCAGCGCCAGCAGGTCCTGCATTTCGCTGCCAGTGAACGCCCGGCCTTCGGCGGTCGCCTGGATTTCCACGAAGTGCCCGCTGCCGGTCATGACCACGTTCATGTCCACTTCCGCGCGCGAATCTTCTTCATACGCGAGGTCCAGCAGCGCACGGTCATTCACAATCCCGACGCTCGTGGCTGCAACCGAATCAATTAGGGGCGAACTCTTCAGGATACCCGCGGCGACAAGCCGTTCGAACGCCAGCGCCAGCGCAACAAACGCTCCGGTAATGGAGGCCGTACGCGTTCCGCCATCGGCCTGAATCACGTCGCAATCGAGCCAAACAGTGCGTTCGCCCATGGCCTCCTGCTCGGTCACCGCGCGCAGCGAGCGGCCGATCAATCGTTGAATCTCGAGAGTCCGCCCAGATTGCTTTCCTCGCGTGGCCTCGCGAGGCGTTCGCTCTTCTGTCGCGCGCGGCAGCATTCCGTATTCGCTCGTGACCCAGCCTTTGCCCCTGCCTTTCAGAAAAGGCGGCACGCCATCATCCACCGTGGCGGTGCAAATTACGCGCGTATTTCCCAGTTCGATAAGCACGCTGCCTTCGGCCGTTGAAATAAAATCCGGCGTGATTTTTAGGGGGCGCATCTGGTCTGCAGCACGGCCGTCGCTTCTCACTCGTCCTCCTGCGCTGCTCTGTTCAAGGGTTTTCCGCTCTGAAGCGTTTTGTCATCGCTGTGCCAGTTTGACGACGCGGTGGTCTGGTGTCAACGGCGACGGCGGTGCAATGAAGGCGCTAGTTTTGCTGGCTGCTCCCGCAGCGGCTGAATTGGCCGGAGTTTGACCGGTGTCAGCGTTCACAACAAATGTCCCGGTCAGGTCGACGTGGCCCGCAAGTGTCTCCACCTCCTGGCCGTGGATCAGAATCTTCAGTCTCTTCACCTGAGGCACATTGGCTTCCAAAGTTCGCGCCATGGAATCGACGGCCAGCTGTTCACTGGCGATTCCTGACGGAATTGAAGTCGCCAGGGCCGCGGAGAAATCGGCGACGCCCGTGCCGTCGGGCAATAGATAGAACGCGAGCAGCACCGCATCCGGCGGTAGCGTGCGCAGTTCTGCGTCCACCGGTCCGGCCAACAAGGTGTTCAGCACTTGTTTCGAGCGCAATACCGGATCGTTCGAAAGCGGCAGTTCCACGACCACCGGCGCCAGAACAGAATTGTCTGCGTCGGAAAGCCAGAAGAGCTTCGCCTTCACTCGCGGATCACTCGGATTCACCGGAATGGGTTGCGTTAATTCGCGCCGCGCTTGTTCTTCGCTCTGCTGTTGCAATCGTGCGGCGCGCTTCATTCGTTTCCCAAGAATGGGAGCAAAAATCGCCGCGCCAAGCACCGCAAACACGAGCAGCGTAATCAGCCAGAATCTCAACGGTCTATTTAAGGGGTGCTTCGCGGGCTCCATCCTGGGTTCCGTCATGGTGAAGCCCCGCCCGTGCCCGGGATTACATAAAAGGGTTTGAAGGCCACGACGCCGCGCGCGATGGCATCCGCTACGCCCGGGGCCATATGATCCAAATCCGAGCGGTCATTCACCACCACGCTCGAAACCTCGACAGCAATCGCCGGCGCTGCTGTCGTCCGAAGCTGCCGAATGGTCCCCGTTTGTGCCGTGTCCGGCGAACCCTTAAACCGTTGCATGAGCATTCCCTGCACCAAGTCGCCGAGTTTGCGGCTGAGTCCAAGATACGGAGCCTGCGCGCGATCCCAGGGGATAAACCCATTCGGTGACGTCACCGGCGGCAAATCCGAATTCACATAGACCCGCACAGTTCCCGGCAAGCCCGTCGAGGCTATGTGCAGCGTGATGAACACCGCGCCGCGCTGCGCATTGGCAATCGCTGAGCGGTCATCGAAAGACGGATTGTCATTTCCCTGGCGCGTCAGCACGACTTGAAATCCCTGCTGTTCTAGCGCTCGCCGGACCTCGGCCGCAAATTCCATCGTGATTTCACTCTCTTGGATCCCGCCGGTTCCCCGCGCTCCGAGGTCCGTTCCGCCATGCGCAGGATCCAAAACAACCATGTTCACTCCGCCCTGCGCCGCCTCAGCGGCTGGCGGAGAGCCAAGCGTTACAGACGTTCCGCCTTGTCCCACTGGAATGGAGGAAGCGAAAGGCGCTCTACTCGCCACAGCTGGTTGTTGCGTTTGCGAAGGGGATTTCAGAGCGAGCGCCGTGACTGCGCCCGTAAGAAACAGGGAAGCTATTCCAGAAATGAAGGGGAGTCTCAAACTGCTAAGGTTTCCCACAGGAAGCAGCATATCAAATCCAACGGCGAATTCGGGTAGACCGATAACCACGGTCGCAATCAGGGTCCGCAAAACGCGCGCACTTTCCCGGGGAAACCCAGGCTTTGTTTGAAAATCTAGCGAGCCGCAGGCCTCTCTACCGTCGCTACCGGTTTCAGATTGGCCTTCTGTAGCAGCGCGTTGGTGCTCGCCAATTCCTTGTTTTGAAAATCCGCCCATCGTGCCAGCGCTTCTTCTGCGGCCTTGTTCCACTTTGCATTCGCCGTGTTGGCATCCTCGGTTGGAGCCACGTCGGCGCTCTCCACAATGCTCATCAAGCCGTTCAAAGTGGAAGCAACTCTCGGCAGCGGTTCCAGCTCTTTGCTTGGAATCGCCAGCCCAAACAGCCCGAAACCGCCGGCACCGTCCGAAGCCGTCATCTCATCTAATTTCTGACTCAGCTCTTGCAGCGCCTTGACCACATCGGCTTTCTCGCTTACTTCCTTTCTTCGTGTGTCAATCTGCTTTCGCAGTTCTGCAACCTGCCGCAGCGCGGCTGAAACTTCGCCCTCGCGCGCGGACATCTTCATAGCCAGCTCAAATTGTCGCACCAGCTCTTCCTGCGGCGTCTTCACGCGAGGATCCATCTTGATGGTTAGCGTTTGCGTACTGTTCTTGCCGTGGGCGGTCAATTGCACGGTGTAATTCCCGGGGAGCGCCGGCGGGCCGGACGGCCTCCAAAACGACGCGCGCACACCTTTCGGCAGCGGATACCGCAAGTCCCAGACAAATCGGTGCATCCCCGGCTCCGTGGAAAGCCTTTGTGGCTCGTGGACCCAGGAAGGGGGAAATGGCAGTTCGTTCGGATCCACCTTGCGCACTTCCTCATCACTCGCAAACCGCCGCACCAGCCTCCCCTCGCTGTTGAAGATTTGCAATTGGATCGGTCCCGCCGATTTCTCTTTCAAGTAATAATCCAGCACTGCGCCGTTGGGCGGATTCTCCGCCAGTGGCTCGTCTTCCGGCACCGGCGTGCTTTGGTCATTCCCCGGGCGCACGCGATACGCCGTCGCTGGCTTATAAAGCCACGTATCTGCGGCAGCCACATGCGCATCGATCTGGCGCAACGGCGTCACGTCATCCAGCACCCAGAAAGACCGCCCGAACGTCGCTATTATCAAATCGCTTTCATGCACGACCAGATCGCGCACCGAAGTCGTCGGCAGGTTGAGTTGCAGCGGCTGCCAATCATCGCCGTCATCAAACGAAACGTACACGCCCCGCTCGGTGCACGCATACAGCAACCCCTTCCGATACGGGTCTTCCCGCACACAATTCAGAAAACTTCCATCCGGAATTCCATTCGAAACGCGCTGCCAGCTTTTCCCAAAGTCGCGCGTACGGTAAAGATACGGCTGGTAATCTTCCAACCGGTGTCGGTCAACTGCGGCGTAAGCCGTCCCTGCATCGGAATGCGACGCTTCGTTATGCGTCACCTTGCTCCAAGGCGTCAATTGCTTCGGCGTGACGTTGTCCCAAGTTTTTCCCTCATCCTGCGTCAGCTGAATCTGGCCATCATCCGTTCCTACCCAAATCTCTCCCGCTTTCACGTAGGAAGGTCCAATCGTGTAAATCACTCCGCGGCGCTTGGCTATCGGCGCGTCTGCTGCGGTTGTGGGGTCCAGATTTGCAGGCACGCCTGGGTCTTCGCGGGTCAAGTCCGGGCTGATGGCTTGCCACGAATTTCCGCCGTCCTCCGTTCGAAACAAAATCTGCGACCCAAAATAGAGGACGTGAGAATCGAGCGGAGAGAACACCAAGGGTAGGGTCCAGGTGCGCCGGAACGAGCCAGTTTGCGCAAGCGTCGGCGGCATCTCCTGAATTTGTTCGTTGTTCAGGTCCTGCCGCTCCACAAATCCCCCGAAGATCACTCCTGGATTCACGGGATCGGGCGCGATGTATCCATTCTCATCGCCCGCCACAAGCGGCCGCCAATCGTGAAAATTCAGGAAGCGGTACTTGCTGGCGCTCGCCGTCGCCGCGGCTCCGCTATCCTGCTGCGCTCCATACACCCAGTAAGGAAACTGATTGTCGGTCGCAACGTGATAGAACTGCCCGGTTGCCTGATTCAGCCACGAACTCCAGGTCTCGCCGCCGTTATGTGAAACCACTGCGCCTTGATCGCAGCTCAAAACCATTCGCTTCGAATCGTCTGGATCAATCCACAACTCGTGATAATCCGGACCCGTAGGATCGCCTTTGAACACAGTAAAGCTCTTTCCTCCATCCATCGAACCATAGATCGAGGTGTTTGGCACGTAGACAATGTCCGGATTTTTCGGATCAACGGTGACCTCGTTGAAGTACCAGCCGCGGCCCCAAATTCGATGGTCCTTGGAAACTTGCTGCCAGTTTTGTCCGCCATCATCCGAGCGGTACAGCCCGCCCTCCTTGGCATCCACGATGAGATAAATCCTTTTCGGATTACTCGGCGCAAACGCAACCCCCATCCGTCCCAGGCCTTCCGACGGCAATCCTTGTCCTCTTACTTGCTGCCAATGGTCTCCGCCGTCGTTCGAGCGATAGAGCCCGCTGCCCGCCCCGTTCGAAGGCGGGTAAATGCTCCACGGGGGCCGTCGCGTCTGCCACAGCGCGGCATATATTGTTTTCGGATTCCCCGGCTCGAACGCCAGGTCAATCGCACCCGTGTTTTCATCATGGAACAGCACTCTCTGCCAGTGGGCACCGCCATCGTTTGAACGAAAAACGCCGCGTTCCAGGTTCGGCCCGTAGGCGTGTCCCAGCGCCGCCACAAATACGCGGTTCGCGTCGTGCGGGTCCACGAGAATTCTCCCAATCTGCCGCGAATCGTTCAGCCCAATTTGCTTCCAGGTTTTTCCCCCGTCGCCGGACTTGTACATCCCATTTCCCACCGAAATGGAGGAGCGCATGTCCGCCTCGCCCGATCCTACGTAGATTACGTTCGCGTCCGATGGCGCTACCGCAATTGCTCCAATCGAGGCAACCGGTTGGGAATCAAAAATCGCTTTCCAGGTTCGTCCTGCGTCGTTCGTCTTCCATACTCCGCCGCCCACGGCCCCGAAGTAATATGTATCCGGCTGCCCGCGCACACCGGTCACCGCAAGCGCGCGCCCTCCGCGAAATGGCCCAATCGAGCGCCAGCGCAGCTCTTGAAATAGCTTTTGCTCGAATTGTTTTGGCGTGTCCGGCGCGGCAATTAGCCGCACCCAGGCGCAAGCAACTAGCAACAGGCACACAACAACGTGAACAACGCGACGCGGTTTCAAAGCCTTCTCCTCGGTTTATTTAAGGCGTTCAAACGAGTATATCTCACTGCCGCAAAAACAAAACTGGCGCTCAGGTGGGGAGGATCAGTTTGGCAAACTACCCGCCTCTTAGCCTTGGTTTTAAAGTTCGGGAACTATTTTCCAGGCGGTTTGTTTCGCAACCAGTTTGCGGCAGCCGCGCTATCTAGATAGCAATACAATCTACATTGCGCCGCCATCTACATGGCGAGAGGCTTGTTGCCTCCAGGTTGTCACCACAAGAGCAAGCTGTTCAAAATCAAGGAGATACGTAGTCTCCGAAATTGGCCTAGCTAATAGTTAGGCCAGTTCCAGTTTCTCGGTCTCTCCGGCCACCACGGGCTTGACGCGTAGAAGCTTTAGCTTGCCGCTCAGGAAATAAACCACGAAACCCGCGAAAATAACGAGGGTGCCGAATAGAAGGCCGTTCATCCCCAGCACCGTTTCGTGGTTGCTTTCTACCACCGCAAGCAGAAGCAGCAGCAGTGGAAACACACCAGCCAGCACAGCGCCGGGAATGCCGCCTGGAACGCGAAATTCGCGCTTCAAACCCGGCTCTTTAATTCGCAGCACGACGAGTGTGACAAACTCCAATATCAGGCTCGCGCCATACAACATGATGTCCAGTGTGACCAGCCGCTTGAACCCCAGCCCCAGGCACAGCGCCCAGCATGCGGCGCAAACGACGATCGCCACCCACGGTGTGTTGCTCCGCCTTCTAGTTTTACCAAGCACTTTCGGGAGCATTCCATCCCGGGCCATAGCCAACGGCAACCGCGAGTAACTCATCACCAGCGCGTTGAACATTCCAAACGCGCACATCATTCCGCCAAGGACAATCAGGAATCGCAGCCATTCGAATCCCCCGATGTTTCCCCCCAGCGCTCCCGCGACGGTTGCCCAAGAACCATCCTCGCCGAAGAGGGAAGACGGAGCCCCGGTCAAATACACTGCTGAAAAGGGCAGCACGTAGCTCAGCGCAACCAAAATCACTGCAGCAATGATCGCCCGCGGATAGGTACGCTGAGGGCGCTCCACTTCCTGCGCAATCGTCGAAGCATTGTCCCACCCCATGTAGTTCCACATGGCCACCAGGACGCCGCCGATCAAACTGAGTTCCCTGGCCGGAGGTGCTGCTGGCGCACCTGCCATCGTTCCGACCTTAAATGGAGCTAACACCACAACCAGCGCGAACGGCGCCGACAACAGGAAAAACAACCATAGCGATGTCAGTCCCACAAGGCGAACTCCGGCAAGATTCAACGCCGCGCAGGTCACCACG
>Ga0209577_10000330_pt1 | contig 48166 bp, 44 predicted proteins | sample GraSoiAngelo_109_FD_185874 | JGI IMG/M metagenome (GOLD analysis project Ga0209577, IMG submission 185874) | Grasslands soil microbial communities from the Angelo Coastal Reserve, California, USA - 14_0903_12_20cm (SPAdes) (version 2) | ecosystem: Environmental > Terrestrial > Soil > Grasslands... | reverse complement strand
GGTCCGGCACGGGTCTGGGGCTCTCGATCTCTCTCGGCATCGTGCGCGAGCACGACGGGCGGATCTGGGCGGAGAACGCCCCGCAGGGCGGCGCCCGGTTCGTCATCGAGCTGCCGGTCGTTACGCCGCGCGCGACGGGGGAGTTCCAGAGCACGCCGGTGGCGCAGCCCGTCACCGACCGCTTGCACGTGCTCGTGGTGGACGACGAGGCCTCGGTGCGGGTCGCGCTGCAGCGCTACCTGTCCGGCCGTGGCCACGAGGTCGAGACGACCGCCAGCGGCCGGGAAGCGCTCGCCCGGATGCGCGAGGACGCCTTCGACGCGGTCATCATCGACATGCGGATGCCGGACCTGTCGGGAGAGCAGCTGTTCGGGGAGCTCAAGGCCCGCGACCCTTCCTACGCGGATCGCGTGATCTTCACCACGGGACAGCTGGTGGACGACACCGTGCGCAGCTTCCTCTCGTCCACGGGCCGTCCCTGCGTGCCGAAGCCGTTCGAGTTCAGTGCCTTCGACCAGGTGCTGCCGGCGCGACGCGCCTCCTGATCACACGCGCTGGAAGCGGATCGACCGCCAGGGACGGACCCGCTGGAAGCGACTCTGCTCCTCGTGGTCCCTGTGCTCCTCGTGTCGCCGGAACATGCGCGTTTCGCGCGACGGCACTTTCCAGCTGACCGTCATCCGCTTCTGCTTGCGCAGGATGTCGAGGGACACCGTCTCGCCCTTCTCGTAGGACCGCAGGATCCGCATCGCGTGTGAGGGGCTCGACGGCTTGCGTCCGCCGATGGACAGGATCACATCCCCGGCCTTCAAGGACAGGCTCGAATCCGCCGGAGCCTTCACCACCAGGATGCCTTCCTTGGTGCCGAAGTATTCTCCCAGGTCGGGGTTGAGGCTCACCAGCTCGAGATCGCCCCACGGCTCACCGAACGAGAATTCGAAGTCCATTCCCGGCATCGGCGTCCTCGGCATGACCATCGGGCCGGGCATCTCCATATGGAAATCGCCGCCCAGGTCCTCGGCGACGAGCGTGGCCTGCTTGGTGTCGCTGCCGCGCCGATACTCGAGGCGCACCGTGTCGCCGGGTTCGAGCTTGCGCGCCAGCGCGATCAGCTTCTGGCCGGGACCCGACTCCTCGTCGTCCTCGGCCTTCAAGCCACCCAGCGCAGTCGAGTTGAACTTGGTGATGATGTCGCCCACCTTGAGGCCCGCTTTCTCGGCCGGGCTCCCCGGCGTCACCCCCTCGATCTTGGCCCCGACCTTATCGCTCTCCGCACTCGCATCGGTCCGTACGACGACCCCGATCCGACCGTGATTGTCGCCGAACGCGAAGGCGAACGCGCGCGGGGCCCGCGGCGCCCGCGCCGCCCGTGGCGGGCGGGGCGTCGGCGCAGGCTCCTGCGCCGTGAGCCCGGCCGCCCACAGGGCCGCGACGGCGGCGATGACCAACCACTGACGTTGCATGTGTGATACCTCCGGGGCTCTAGAGCCCCACGTAAGCGGCCCGCGTCACGTGAACCCCGACCAGCTGCTGCATGAGATCCACCCGCTGCTGCCACAGTTTGACGAGCTCCGCCGGACGGGGCGGCACGTCCGGGGGCCCCAAGCGGGCCAGCTCGCCGTCGATGACGGCAATGCGATCTTCCAGCGCTGCCGCGAGTGCCGCCAGCCGACCGCTGATCACCCGGGCGTCGGGGTCGTAGCGGTCGAGCTGCTGCTCCAGCGTCGCCGACTCCTGCTTCACACGGGCGAGCTCGGCCGCATCCGCCTGGCGAGTGCCGAACGGGCGGAACACGAGCAGCCCGGCGACGGCGGCGGCCGCGGCCACACTCCAGACGCCCCAGCGCTCGCGCCGCCGCCGCCGCCCGGCCATCACGACCTCGCGCACCGCGGGCCAGCGGTCGCGCGCCGGACGCCGCGCCGGCAGCGCCTTGAGCTGCGCGACGCGCTGGTACAGCGCATCAAGCTCCGCACGGCACGTCGCGCACGCCTCCGCGTGCGAACGCGCCCAGGCGGACCCCTCCCCCGCCCGCAAGGCCAGCAGATCGTCCATCGTGCAATGCATCATCGGGCCGCTCCTTCATCATCCAGCATGCCGCGCAGCCGCGCGTGCGCCCGCGCCAGCTGCGACTTCGAAAAACTCACCGTCTTGCCCATCTGCTCGGCGATCTCCTCGTGCGTGTACCCCTCGACGTCGTGCAGCCATACGACCGCCCGCGACGTCTCGCTCAGCCGCTCGAACGCGCGCTCGAGGTCGATCCGCGCCGGGATAGCCGAGCCTCCCGGTCCCGCCGCCGCGTCCTCGTGCAGCTCATCCGTCGCGCGCACCTGGTTGCGCCGGATCCGCATCAGGGCCTTGGACGCCGCGATCTGCCGCACCCATCCCCACAGGTGCCCCTCCGCCCGATACTGCTTGATGCTCCGCACCACCTCGAGGAACGTCTCCTGCAGCACGTCTTCGGCGTCCTCGGGGCTCCGCAGCATCCGGAACGCGAGGTTGTACACGGGCGTCTCGAACGCCCGGTACAGCGCCTCCAGCGCTTCCAGGTCGCCAGACTTCGCCCGGGCAACGAGAATGTCGGGGACGGCGAGCGAGATGGTCATCTCCTGAAAGACTAAGATGCGTCAAGTACGAAATGCGTCGCGGAGAGGCGTCACGGGGAGACGTCGCGGGAAAAGCGTCACGGCGACGCCGTTCCGTGACGTCGTTCCGTGACGCCGTCTAACCGATTGCTATTCGGTGAGTTGCGACTATTTTGGGGGATGCCCCTCGACCGCGAAACGTTGCATACCTGGCTTCACCATTGGCAGGACGAATACGACGCCGCCTACCTGTACCTGGTGCTCGCCGGCCAGGAGCCGGACCAGAAACGCAAGGACGTCTACATCAAGCTGGCCGGCGTGGAAGAGCGGCATGTGCAGATGTGGGAGAAGCTGCTCGCGGAGCACGGCCATCCGGTCGGCCGGCCGCGGCCTTCGGTGAACGCGCGCCTGCGCGCCTGGTTCGGGCGGCGCTTCGGGCCCGGCTACCTCCTGCCGCTGCTGCTGCGCGAGGAGGGGCAGGAGGTGAAGGGGTACATGGACCTCCACAAGCGCGCGACCTTCGCCGACGCCCGCGAGGTGTCGCTCAAGCTCGCGAAGGAATCGGCGGCCCACGCGGAGACGCTGGCGGACCTGGCGGGCCGGGCCGCGGAGCCCTGGCACAACACCGGGTCGGGTGGGTTCCTGCGCAACGTCGTGTACGGGTTCAACGACGGGCTGACCGCGAATTTCGGTCTGGTGGCGGGCGTAATCGGCGCCAGTGTCGCGGCGCATATCGTGCTCCTCTCGGGCCTCGCCGGAATGATCGCGGACGCGCTGTCGATGGGCGCTTCCGGCTATCTCGCGGCCAAGAGCGAGCAGGAGGTGTACGCCCACGAGATCGCCATGGAGAAAGAAGAAATCCGCATCATGCCCGAGGTGGAGGAAGAGGAGCTCGCCCTGGTCTATCAGACCAAGGGCATCGAAGCCGGGATCGCCCGCCAGATGGCCGCCGAGGTGATGCGCGACTCGCAGCGGGCGCTCGACGAGCAGGTGCGGGAGGAGTTGAAGATCGGCGAGGCGCACGCGACCCCGTTCAAGGAGGGATGGGTCACGGGGGCGTCCACGGCGGTCGGGGCGCTCATTCCGGTGGCACCGTTCCTGATGCTGAGCGGGCGGGCGGCCGCATGGACCGCGTTCGCCATCGCCATGCTCTCCCACTTCGCCGTGGGAGCGGCCCGCAGCTTTTTCACGGGCCGCGGTGTGATCCGCAGCGGGATCGACATGTTCGTGGTGGGGCTGGGCGTGGCTGCTGTCGGGTACGTCGTCGGGGACGTGATCGCGAGCGTGCTCTAGACGACCAGGTTGAGCAGGCGGTCTTGCACGTAGACCGTCTTTCGCACCGGCTTTCCGTCCACGAATTTGCGGACGGACTCGTCCTTCATCGCCAGGGCCACGACCTCCGCCTCGCTCGCGCCGCGGCCCACCGTCACCCGCCCGCGCACCTTGCCGTTCACCTGCACCACCACTTCCACGTCTCCCGCCGCGGCGAGCCGCTCGTCGAACGCCGGCCATGCCGCCGTGAAGATCGAGCGCTCGTGTCCGAACAGGGACCACAGCTCTTCGGCGAGGTGCGGGGCGTACGGCGCCACCATGACGACCAGGGGCTCGATCGCGCTTCGCGTACCGCCACCTTCCTCCCGCACCGTGTTGAGATACTCCATCATCGCCGAGATGGCTGTGTTGTAGTCGAGCCGCTCCGTGTCGCTGGTCACCTTCTTGATCGTTTGATGCAGCTTGCGCTCGACCGCCGGCGGCAACCCTGACCCCGGGCGCAAGCCCGGGGTTCCCGGGGTCAGTCGGGTCGCCGCCTCGTGGGCGGTGGTCCACAGCTTGTCGAGGAAGCGGCGGACACCGATGATGCTGGTGTCGCGGAAGTCGCCGCCCTCCTGGAACGGTCCCAGGAACATCAGGTACATGCGCAGCGTATCGGCGCCCCACTTCTGGATGTAGGCGTCCGGGATGACCACGTTGCCGCGCGACTTGGACATCTTCGCGCCGTCTTTGATGATCAGCCCGTGCGCGCGGAGCTTCGGGAACGGCTCGTCGAAGTGCAGCTTCCCGAGCTCGCGGAGCACCATCGTGACGAAGCGGGAATAGAGCAGGTGGAGCACGGCATGCTCGTTCCCCCCGATGTAGCTCGACACCGGCAGCCACGTCGTCGTACGCGCCGGGTCCCACGGCCGGTCGTCGAATTCGGTCGAGGGGTAGCGCAGGAAGTACCAGGCGGAGTCGAGGAACGTGTCGGACACGTCGGTCTCGCGCCTGCCCTGGGCGCCGCACCGCGGGCACTTCACGAAGTACCACTCCTTGTGGCGTGCGAGTGGCGAGACCCCGCTGGCATCGGGACGGAAGTCCTGGATGAATGGCAGCTCCACGGGCAGGTCCCGCTCCGGCACCGCCACCGGGCCGCAAGCGTCGCAGTAGATGATCGGGATGGGCGGTCCCCAGTAGCGCTGACGCGAAATGCACCAGTCGTGCAGCCGGTACTGCACCTGCGGGGTGGCGAGTCCCTTCTCCCGGAGCCAGGCAACGATGCGGCGCTGAGCGTCGCGACACGACAGGCCGCCGAACTCGCCCGAATTGACGAGCACGCCATCCGCCGTCACGCTCGGGAGCGGCTCGCCGGTGCGCACGACCTCGCGGATGGGCAGTTTGAACTGCGTGGCGAACTCGAAGTCGCGCGTGTCGTGCGCCGGCACGGCCATGATCGCGCCGGTGCCGTATTCCATGAGCACGTAATCCGCGATCCAGATGGGGATCGCCTCACCCGTGGCCGGATTGCGGGCGTAGGAACCGAGGAACACTCCGGTCTTGGTCTTGTCGCCGACGCGGCGTGATACGAGGTCCTTCCCCTGCATCTGACGCCGGTAGGCGTTCACCGAGCGCCGCTGCTCGTCGGCCGTGAGCTGGTCCACCAGCGGGTGCTCGGGCGCGAGCACGAGGTAGGTCGCGCCGAACACCGTGTCGGGACGGGTGGTGAACACGGGGATCCTGGCCCCGGCCGGCGTCTCGAAAATCAGCTCGGCCCCCTCGCTGCGACCGATCCAGTTGCGCTGCAGCGTACGCGTCGAGTCGGACCAGTCGAGTCGGTCGAGGTTCCTGAGCAGCGGCTCCGCATACTTGGTGATGTTGAAGAACCACTGCTCCAGGAAGCGCTGCTCGACCTTGGTGTCGGGGTGCCGCTCGCAGTAGCCATTGATCACCTGCTCGTTGGCGATCACGCTCATGTCCTTGGGACACCAGTTGACCGCCCCCTGCTTGCGGAACGCCAGGCCCGCGGCGAACAGCTGCAGGAAAATCCACTGCGTCCACTTGTAGTAGCGGGGGTCGGTGGTGGAGAGCTCGTGACGCCAGTCGAACATGCCGCCGAAGCGCCGCAGCTGGCGGCGGAAGGTCTCGATGTTCTTCGGGATCAGCTGCGCCGGGTTGATCCCCACCGAGAGCGCGTAGTTCTCCGAGTGGATGCCGAACGCGTCGAACCCGATCGGCTCGAACACGTCATACCCCTGCAGCCGCTTGAACCGCCCGTAGATGTCGGCGCCGGTGAACGCGAACATGTTCCCCACGTGCAGGCCCTCGGCCGAGGGATAGGGGAACATCATGAGGTTGTAGAACGGCCGGCGCGCTCGGTCCAAGTCGGGCTCGTTGGTGTGCTCCCGCACCCAGCGCTCCTGCCACTTGGCCTCGACCAGCTGCGGATCGTAGGGCGGGACCTGAGTCATAAGTCCATGAAATTAAACAGGCTTGCTCAACCGGGTAACCCTGCGTAGCTTCGCTTCCGACCCGCATCATGTCCAGCCGCACCCCGCAGCTCCGGCAGAGCTTCCTGGTGACGGGAGCGGCCGTGGCCCTCGTCCTGGTGACGGGGTTCGCCCTCCTCTCGAGCCGCAGCGCCAGCCGGATCGTCGAGCGGCAGGCGAACGCGCGCGGCCAGGACCTGGCGACCCACGTCGCCGCGCTGCTGGACCTGTATCTGCGCGAGCGCCGCCGCGAAGCCGAGGCGCTGGCGGGCGCGCCCGCCGTGGTCCGCGCCGCACTCGAGGCGTCGCAGGCCGCAGTGCGCCAGCGCCTGCCGCAGCTCGACATCCCCACGCTGGAGCGGATGTTCAACCAGCGGCGCGAGCTCGGCGGCGACCCGGATCTCGGCGCCTACCTGCGCGGCTACGGACAGCACTCCGACTTCGCCGAGGTGTTTTTCACGGAGAGCCACGGGTACAACGTGCTCGCATCGGACCGCACCTCGGACTTCGTGCAGTCGGACGAAGGCTGGTGGCAGCAGGCCGTGAAAACGGGGGCCTACGAGGGTCCGCCGCGCTATGACTCGTCGGCGGCCGCGGTCTCGCTCGAATACGACATCGCCATCCGCGCGCCGCGCGTGGCGCGTCCGGTGGGCGTCCTCAAGGCCGTGTTCGCGCTGGATCGCCTGTCGAGGCTCCTGGCCGCCGCCGACCTGCCCGGCGGGGTACGGCTCGAGGTGGTCGACGCCCAGGGCCGGCGCATCGTCACGCCGGACTCGACCGATCTGCTGCGCCCGCTGCCGCAGGCCGCGGACATCCCGCGGCTATCGCGCCCCGCCATGGCGCGCCTGCCGGGGCCGGGGGGACCGGGGGGCAGTGCCGATCTCGTCGTGACGGTGCCGACCGCCGACGGAAAGTGGTGGGTCGTGTTCCGCGAACCGGAGAGCGCGGCGTATGCCGTGGCACGCACCACGGCGACCAACATCGTGCTCTGGACGGTGGCGCTGTTCGGCGCCGCGCTCACGCTGCTGGTCGTGTTCTGGCGGCGGCTCAATCGGCGGGTCACAGAGCCGGTGAAGGCGGCGGGGGCGATCGCGAGCCGGGTGGCGGGCGGCGATCTGTCCGTCACGGTTGTGACCGAGCGTACGGAGGCCGCGGAGGTGGGCGATCTGCTCTCGTCCGTCCACTCCATGGTCGTGGCGCTGCGCCGGCTGGTGGGTGCCATCCGCACCGCCGCGGACGAAGCCGCGGCCATGGCCACGGAGATCTCGGCTTCGACCGAGCAGATGAGCGCGTCCACCCAGGAGATGTCGGCCACGTGCCAGGATCTCACCAAGCGCGCCGCGGAGCAGGCGCAGCTGGTGCGCGCCGCCGCGGACGACGCGGCCAAGATCCTCCAGATCGCGACGATTCTGGCGGCCGGCGCCGACGACTCGGTGCGGCGCAACAGCGCCGTCGCCGAAGTCGCCAAGCGGCACAAGGACGTCCTGGACCAGAGCACGGCCCAGCTCGCGAAGCTCGTGGAAGAAGTGGCGCGCGGCGCGGCGGAGGCCGAGGCTCTGGCGCGCGCCTCGGCGGACATCCAGAAGTTCGTCGCCCAGGCCAAGGCTGTCGCGACGCAGACCAACATGCTGGCCCTGAACGCGGCCATCGAGGCGGCGCGCGCCGGACCGCAGGGGCGGGGCTTCGCCGTCGTGGCGGACGAGGTGCGCAAGCTCGCCTCGGTGGCCGCCGCGGCGGCGACCGACACCGCCGACACGGTGCGCGGCGTGCTGGGGCGCGTGCAGGCGACGCGCGATCGGCTGGCGCACCTCGCCCAGGGCGCGGGCGTGGCGCGGGAGGCGGCTCAAACGGCCGCTCAAGGGCTCGGGACGGTGGCCGCCGAAGCGGAGGCCAACGACGTGTGGAGCCGCGAGATCGCCAACATGGCGGGTGAGATGCGGCGGCTGGTCGAGGAGATCGGGGCCCGGCTCAACTCCGTCGCCGAGGGCACGGAGAACCTGCTCGCGTCGGCGCAGGAGATCGCCGCGTCGAGTGAGGAGCAGAGCGCCTCGACCGAGGAGATCGCGTCGTCCGCGAACCAGCTCGCCGAGGCAGCGGACAAGCTCACCGGCGCCGTCAAGTCGTTTCGCCTGCTGGCCGACGAGGAGCCGCCCCGGCAGCAGGCGGCGGACTAGCCCGGAACCCGAAGCTGTCGTGGCCGATCGCCCTTTATCTGCGTCGGCATCCTGGTCGGGGTGGGACTCCTCGCCGGCATCCTGCCCGCGCGGCGTGCCGCGGCAGTGGACCCGGTGGGGTCGCTGCGGTACGAGTGAGCTGGGTCAAAATCGTTCCCGCTTCATGGAGACTGGTAAACGGTGTGCCACTTCTTGAGTGGCGCGCCGATCAGTGCACCAAGGAGCCCAGCCTAGGTCAAGGAGCAGTCAAGAACCGCCAACTCGACCGAACGGGTCAGGGCTTGGCGGCTGGCTTCTGTGGATCGTCCGCCGGGTTGACGTAGGTCATCCCGAACGGGCCCATGGCCGTCACCTCGATGAAGGTGGCGCCCTGCGTCGCGGCGAAGTGATGTGCCTTCGCCGGCACCGACCCCTTGTCGCCGGCCTTCATCGCCTTCGTCTTCGATGCGTCGAAGGTATCACCCATACCGACGAGCAGCGTGCCCTTCTTGACGGCGACGACCTCGTCGGTGGGATGGAAGTGCGGCGGGATCTTGTAACCGCTCGGCATCGCCAGTTCGACGGTAAAGAGCGCCGCCTTGCCGGGGTCGCCGCTCACTACCGTCATCCGTGCGCCCTGGGGAAATACTGCCGGGGCCGGGCCCCACGTCGCCGCCGACTTTTCCGCCGGGGCAGCTTGGGCGTGAATGGCGGGGGCTACCGAGAGCAACAAGGAGGTCGAGAGGCTGACAGCGAGGCCAACAGGGCGCATAGGATCTCCGATAGGTGAGGGAGCGTCGGCATGATGTAGCGCCGGAAACCGATAAGCGGAAGAGTGGGTGTGCGTTCAGTCCCCGAAGTTCACCAGCCGCACCAGCTGGATGTCCGGCACGCGGGCGAGCTGGTCGAGCACGCCGTTCATGAGGGGCTGATCCACGGTGATGGCGGCGAGCGCATCGTGCCCCGGGAAGGGCACTCGTGCCTGGTGGTAACTGCCGATGTTGATGCCGGCGCCGCCGAGCAGCGTGCCGACCCGGCCGATGACGCCGGGCACGTCGCGGTTCCGGATCACCAGCATCCAGCCTTCGGGCGCCACGTCGACGTGGTAGTCGTCGATGCGGATCACGCGCCCATGGCCGCTTCCCAGGACGGCGCCCGCCACCCGCGCGCGCCCGCGCGCCGCCTCGAGCGTCACGCCCACGGTGGTCTCGAAGCCCGGCTCGGGCGTGCCGGTCTTACGCGCGTGACGGACCCCGCGCTCCTCCGCGATGAGCAGGGCGTTGACGAGACTCACGGGCTCGACGTTCATGGCCGAGAGCAGGCCCTCGACCGCCGCCATCAGGACCGGTCGCGGCGCCGCTTCGTCCCTCCCGCCGTAGTCCACCTCCACGGCGGTGACCGGTCCGTCCACGAGTGCCAGCGCCAGCCGGCCCAGCCGGCGTGCCAGATCGAGCAGCGGCCCGAGGCGCCGCAACAGGTCGCCCGAAATGCCGGGCACGTTGATGGCGAAAGACAGGTCGCCGGCGATTAGCGCGTCGCGCACGGCACCGCAGATCTCCAGACTCACGCGCTCCTGCGCCTCCGCCGTGGACGCGGCGAGGTGGGGCGTGAGGATCACGCGCTCGAGCTTGCGGAGCGGCGAATCGGCGGGGAGCGGCTCGACCGCGAATACGTCGAGCGCCGCGCCGCCGATGCGCTTCTCCCCGATCGCGTCGGCCAGGGCGACGGCGTCCACCAGCTCACCCCGTGCCGTGTTCACGAGCACCGCCGTGGGCTTCATGAGCTTCAACCGCGCGGCGTTGATCAGGTGGTGCGTCTGCTCGGTGTGCGCCACGTGCAGCGTGACCACGTCCGCCTGGCTGAGCAGCTGGTCGAGCGGGAGCAGCTTGAGCTGCAGCTCCGCGGCGCGCTCGGGAGAGAGGTAGGGGTCGTGCCCGACCACGTGCATGCCGAACGCGCGGGCGAGCTGCGCCACATGCCCGCCGATGCGACCCAGTCCGACGATGCCGATCGTCTTGCCACGGAGCTCGGTTCCCTCGAACCGCTTGCGGTCCCATTCGCCGCGGCGCATCGCCTCCGCGGCCCACGGGATGTGGCGGGCTTGCGCGAGCAGCAGGCCCATCGCGTGCTCGGCGGCGCTGACCGTATTGGCACCGGGCGCGTTCATGACGGCGATCCCCCGGCGGGTGGCCGCGTGTACGTCGATGTTGTCGACGCCGGTGCCGGCGCGGGCGATCACGCGGAGCCCGGGGCCGTGCGTGAGCAGGTCCGCGGTGACCCGCGTCTCGCTGCGCACGATGAGGGCGTGCGCGCCGCCGAGCGCCCGCTCGAGCTCGTCGCGCGGCTTGCCGGCGCAGTTGACCACCTCGATCTCCGGCGTCGCCGCCAGCAGCTTGAGCCCCGCTTCGGTCAGGCGATCGGCTACTACCACGCGAACGCTCACGCCACGAGCCCCGCGAGCAGTGCCAGCAGCTCGTCCAGCGTCTCGACCGTGTGGTCGCCCATGTGGCCGATGCGGATGGTCGACTCCTTGAGGGAGCCGTAGCCCGCGCCGATGGTCCAGCCCACCTGCTTCAACGCGGCGACAATGGGCTTCGACGTCTTGCCCTCGGGAAGCTTGAGGCACGAGACGGTCCAGCTGCGGCGTTCTTCGCGCGGCAGGTACGCGACGCCGTGCTGCCCGCTCCACTCCTCAACGCGGCGGCGCATGGCGTCGTGACGCCGCCACCGCGCCTCCACCCCGCCCTCGCGCTCGATCCGGGCAAGCTGCGTCTCGAGCGCGAACAGCAGGGAGATCGCGGGCGTGTTGGTCGGCTGGTGCTTGGTGGTCGCTTCGAGGAAGCTCACCAGGTCGAAGTACAGCCCGCGACCGGGAAGGGTCTTGGCCCGCGCGACCATGCGCTCGGAGGCGACGCCCAGGGCGAGGCCCGGCGGGAGGGCGAGGGCCTTTTGCGACCCCGTGAGGACGAAGTCGAGCCCTCCCGCGCCGCCCCAGCGATCCGTCTCCACGGGAGAGCCCGCCAGCGACGTCACGGCGTCCACCAGCAGCACCACATCGTCGAACTCGCGCACTACGCGGGCGAGCGCTTCGACGTCCTGGAGCACGCCGGTCGATGTCTCGGAGTGAACGAGCGTGACGGCGTCCACCGGGGAGCGCTTGAGGGCGTCCCGCAGCATGTCGGGCTCGACCGCGCAGCCGAGCGGCACGTCCAAGCGGACGCTTTCCTTGCCGCAGGCGCGGACGAGGTTCGCAAAGCGCTCGCTGAACGAGCCGTTCACGAGCGACAGGGCGCGGTGCCGCACGCCATTGCGGACCGCCATCTCCATGAAGCCCGTCGCCGAGGTCGTGCCGACCAGTACGGGACGGGACGTGCGGAACAGGCGGGCGAGCGGCGCTTCGAGCCGCGCGAGCAACTGCTCCATGGCGCCGGAGCGATGCCCGATCATCGGGCGCTGCATCGCGGCCAGCACCTCGGGATGGACGTCGGTGGGACCTGGCAGAAAAAACCGCCCAAAGGCGGGGGCGGTGGCGACGGAGGCCGCGCTCATACAGCGGCGCGGGCGAGACTCTCGACGAGCCCCTCCTCCACGACTTCCCTGGTCTTCACGAGGCGCACGCCCTCGTCGCCCCAATCCTTGAGCAGCTGCTCCGACACGTCCTTGTCGATGCCCTTCACGGCGTCGGTGACCACGAACAGTCGGGTGTGCGGCCGCCGCTCGAGCAGGCCCTCGATCGCCGCCTTGTCGCACACGTCGGTCGCCACGCCGTACAGGACGATGTCGTCGGGCGCCAGCACGTCGAGCACGGTCGGCACGTTTTCGTTGGTGAACACGTCGAAACGGTGCTTGTGGAACAAGATGTCTCCTCGGTGCGCCCGCACCCGCTCGCCGAGCGCCTTGGGGTCGGTCCGCCCCGGCTCGATCACGAGCGGGTCGCGGAGTGCCGTTTCCGGAATCTTCTTCTGGCCGGGAGTGCCCCGCAGGCAATGCGGGGGAAACGTGGTCTTCCAGTCCGGCGTGTCGGAGATCTCGGCGTGGGCCAGCACGTGGTCGTCGGCGCTTGCTATCAAGCAAATGGCGTGCCCGTGCGCGTAGTCGGTGAGGCGCTTCAGGTTGCCGATGATCCGCTCCGCGTCCGGCACGTACAGCTTGCCGTCGGGGTGCATGAAGTCGTACTGGGTGTCGACGTCCCAGAAGATGACACGGGGCATGGCGAGGAATCTCTTCGAGGATATGGGAATGTGTCAACAGGCTAGACGCACAGACGCAACAGACGCACAGACGTGAACAGCGTGAGAGAACAGGTGTTCCTACAGCTTCAGTACAACCGCGATCTCGTCGCAGCAGTTTTGTCGCGGACACCGTGCACAATCCGCCCACACCTTGAGCGGGAACTGCTCGCGCTCGGCGGGCACGAAGCCGAGCTTCAGAAAGAACGCGGGCTTGCGCGTCAGGGCCAGCACCTCGTGCAGCCCCTGCGCGCGCGCCTCGGCGGTGAGCGTCTCGAGCAGCGCCCGGCCCACCCCCGCCCCCTGCCACTGCGGATGCACGGCGAGGCCGGCGACCTCGGCGAGGCCACGCGAATAGATCTTGAGGGAGCCGCATCCCACGATCTCGCCGCCCGGCGCGGCGGCGACGGCGTATTCCTTTATGTGCCGGCACAGGTCGTAGTTGCTCCGCGGCAACAGATCGCCGGTCGCCACGTACGGCGCCATGAGCGTCTCGAGGGCCGGGACATCGGCGAGCACCGCGCCCCGCACCGCAACGCCGTGGACAGGTATGGGAAGCGCGGTCACGCCAGCACCTCTTCCAGAATCCCGACGCCGCGCTCGAGCTCCTGCTGCGTGATGACGAGCGGCGGGATCAGCCGCAGCACGCCCGGCCCCGCGGTCGCCACGAGCAGCCGCCGTTCGCGCGCCGCGGCGACGAACGGGGCCGCCGGCTCCGTCAGCTCCACGCCCCACATCAAGCCGCGTCCGCGCACCTCCGCCACGCGCGTGCAACGGGCGGCCAGCTGCGTGAGCCGTCCGCCGAGCCACTCCCCCGTGCGGCGTACCTCGGCGAGAAACTCCGGAGCGGCGATCGCGCGCACCACGTCGAGGGCGACGCCGGCGACCAGGGGCCCGCCCCCGAACGTCGTGGCGTGATCGCCCGGCTTGAGCGCGGCCGCGACGGCGCCCGTGAGCAGCACCGCTCCCATCGGCAGGCCGCCGGCGAGCGGCTTGGCGAGCGTGAGCACGTCGGGCACGACGCCCGTCTGCTCGTAGGCGAAGAGCGTCCCGGTGCGACCCAGCCCGCACTGTACCTCGTCGAAGATGACCGCGACGCCGCGCGAGTCGCACAGCTCCCGGACGAACCCGAGCCACTCGGGATCCACCGGCCTGACCCCGCCCTCGCCCTGCACCGGCTCCACGATCACCGCCGCGGTGCGCGACGCCGACACGGCGTGATCCACCGCCGCCCAGTCCTCGCGCGGCACGATGCGGATGCCCGGCACCAGGGGCTCGAACGGCTTGCGGTATTCGGGCCGGTCCGTGGCGGCGAGCGTGGCGAACAGCCGGCCGTGAAACGACCCCGAGAACGCGACGATCTCCGGCTTGCCGGACCACTTGCGGACGAACTTGAACGCGGCCTCGTTCGCCTCGGCGCCCGAGTTGCAGAAGAACACACGATCGGCGAAGGAGCGCGCAACGAGCTCCTCCGCGAGCCGCTCGCCCGCCTCGGTGCGGTACAAGTTCGAGACATGGATGAGGCCGGAGCGCAGCGCCCGCTCGATCGCCCCGCGGACGACCGCGTGGTTGTAGCCGAGCGCGTTCACGCCGATGCCGGCGACGAAGTCGAGATAGCGCGTCCCGTCATCGGCGACCAGCTCCGCCCCGTTCCCCGTCACGAACACGGGGCCGGCGCGGGGGTACACGTCGAGCAGCGCGGACAGCGCTGAAGGGACTGTGGTCACGCCGGTTGCGGGGCCGGGGCGGGGGCGACGAGACGGGTGCCGGCGCCGGGGTCTTCGAGCAGGCGCAGATCCCCGATGCGGACGGCGCGGGCGCCGGCGCGGAGCGCCGCGGTCGCGGCCCGGAGCTTCGCGGCCATGCCGTCGGTCGCCGCGCCGGCGTCGATCAGCGCTTCCACGTCGCCCACATCCAGCGTGGGCCGCAGCACACCGTCCACCTGCACGCCGGCCACGTCGGAGACGAGCAGCAGTTCCGCGGCGTGCAGTGCGCCCGCCACCGCGGCCGCGGCTGCGTCCGCGTTGACGTTGAGCGGCGGACCACCCTCGGCTGCCGGAGGCGGGGCCATCGGCGCGATCACGGGGGTCAGTCCCGCGAGCAGGAGGCGCTCGAGCAGCGAAGCACGCACGTGCGCGATCTCCCCCACCATCCCGAGCCCGCCCACCACGGTACGGGCGACCAGCAACCCACCGTCCACGCCCGACAACCCCACCGCGTCGAGCCCGGCCGCGCGTAGTGCCGCGACCACCTGCCGGTTGACGGGGCCGGCCAGCACGAGCTCCACCACCTCCGCGACCTCGGGAGTCGTCACCCGCAGCCCGTCCCGCTGCTCGACCGTGAGGCCGAGCCGGCGGCACAGCCCGCTGATCGCGCGCCCGCCGCCGTGTACGACGACGATGGGATCGTGGCGCACCAACGCCCGGGCGCAGGCCGCGAGCCAGCCGGGGCGATCGAGCTCGTTTCCGCCCAGCTTGACGACGCGCGGGCTCAGCATACGAGTCCGGCCGTCTCGGGCAGCCCCAGCATCACGTTCATGTTCTGAATCGCCTGTCCCGCGGCACCCTTCACGAGGTTGTCGATCGCCGCGATCACGGTGAGCCGCGGACGGCGCACGTTGGCCACGGGCGCCACGCCGATGGCGACGCGGTTGCGATACACGACGTCTTTGAGCGACGGCAGCGCGCCGCGCAGCACCTTCACACATGGCTCGGCGGCGTACACGGTTTCGTAGATCCCCTCGGCCGTGGCCTGGTCGACCGCGCGGGTCAAGGGCACGTGGATGGTCTCGAGAATTCCCCGCTTCACGGGGAGCAGATGGGGCGTGAAGACCAGGTCACCCGTGAAGCCGCCCTCGCGCGCCAGCGTGGCCTTCAGCTCGGGGAGGTGGCGGTGGTCGTTTCCCACGCCGTAGGCCCTGAAGTCCTCGGCCACCTCGGCGAACAGCAGCTCCCGCTTGGGCGTGCGGCCGGCGCCCGTGACGCCCGAGGCGGCGTCGATCACCACCTCGCGCGACTGGTCGATCAGGCCGTGCTGCGCCAGTGGCAGCAACGCCAGCAGCGCCGCGGTCGGGTAGCAGCCCGGGTTCGCGACCAGCTCGGCGGCCGGGAGTCGGGGCCGCGTGACCTCCGTGAGGCCGTACACCGCCTCGGGGGAGAGCCGGAAATCGGACGACAGGTCGACGGCGCGCTTGCCCGCGGCGCGCACCTCGAGCACGTAGGGACCGGACACGCCGTGCGGCAGCGCCGACAGCACGATCTCGGCGCGCGCCAACGGGGCGTCGTCCACCCGCACCAACGCGACGCCGTCCAGCGTCTCGCCGGCCGCCGATTCGGCGGTCGCAAACACGACCGCGGCCCCCGGATGCCGAGTGAGCAGCCGCAGCAGCTCCTGCCCGACGTAGCCCGAAGCCCCCAGGACGCCCACCGGCACCTGTGAATTAATATTCATTGCTTCGGAAAAATATGCATTTGCACGGGGAGTGCAAGGGCCGTAGGCTTTTCGCGCATGACCCGGACGCTCGTCGTGGCGCTCCTGGCGCTCGTCGCGCGCGGTCTCGGCGCGCAGGCGCCCGCTCCTGCCCCCGCGCTCCGACCGGTGACGGCCGCAGACCTTTTCCGGCTGCGCGACGTGGCCGATCCCCAGCTCTCCGCCGACGGCGCCTGGGTGGCCTACACCGTGGCCAGGGCCGATTCGACGGAGGACAGGCAGCCCGGCGCCGTTTGGATGACGAGCTGGGACGGCACCCGCACGCTGCGCCTCACCAATTCGAAACAGGGGGAAAGCGCGCCACGCTGGAGCCCCGACGGACGCTGGCTCGCCTTCCTGTCGAGCCGCGAGGACGAGCACGCGCAGGTCTGGCTGCTCGATCGTTCGGGGGGCGAAGGCCGCAAGCTCACGAGTTTCGGAGGCGACGTCGAGGATTACGTGTGGGCACCGGATGGCAAGCGGCTCGCCGTCGTAGTCGGGGACGCCGACACCGCCAAGCCCAAGACGCCCGCCCCTATCGTCATCGACCGTTTCCAGTTCAAGCAGGACGAGATCGGCTATCTCGGCAAAGAGCGCCGCCATCTCTACGTGGTCGACGTCGAGACCGGGAAGGGCCCGATGCTCACGCCCGGGGCGTACGACGAGCTGCTCCCGGCATGGTCGCCGGACGGCCGCTCGCTCGTGTTCGTGAGCAAGCGGCGCGCGGATTTCGACCGGGACAACAACTGGGACCTGTACGTGATGGACGCCGTCCCGGGGGCCGTGCCGCGGCGGCTCACGACGTTCGAGGGACCGGACAACGATCCCGACACGGAGAGCCGCCCCGCGTGGAGCCCCGACGGCCGCTCGATCGCGTACCTGCAGGGTGGGCCTTTGAAGCTCATCTACTATGGGATACAGAAGCTCGCGGTGGTCCCGGCCGCTGGCGGCGCGCCCCGTGTCCTCACGGCGGCGCTCGACCGCAGCGTGGCGAACCCGACCTGGTCGCCCGATGGGGCGGCGATCCTGTTTCAGCTGGAAGACGACCGCACCGTGCAGCTGGCCCGTATTCCCGCCGCCGGTGGGGCGATCGAGCGTTTGATCGCCGGACCGCGGGTCGTCATCGGCTTCACCACCGCGCCGGCTGGGAGGCTCGCGGTGGCAGTCTCCACGCCGGAGGCGCCCGCCGAGGTGTTCGCGGTGGACGGCGCGGGGAACGCGCTGCGCCCGTTGTCACACCAGAACGACGCATGGCTGACCGAGGTGAAGCTCGCACCCACGGAGCCCATCACCTTCAAGAGCCGCGACGGCACGACCGTGAACGGCCTCGTCGTGAAGCCGCCGGACTTCCAGGCGGGAACGCGCTACCCCGCGATTCTGCGCATCCACGGCGGCCCGGTGTCGCAGTTCCAGTACGAGTTCAGCCATCTGTTCCAGGTGCTGGCGGCTCGCGGCTACCTCGTGGTAGTCGCGAACCCGCGCGGCAGCTCGGGCCGCGGCGAGAGCTATGCGACCGCGATCTACGCCGACTGGGGGAACAAGGACGCGCAGGATGTCCTGGGGGCGGTCGATTACGTGGTGGCGCAGGGGCTGGCCGATCCCGCCCGGCTCGGGGTGGGCGGGTGGAGCTACGGCGGGATTCTCACGAACTACGTGATCGCGCAGGACCGGCGCTTCAAGGCGGCCGTGAGCGGCGCCTCGGCCTCGAACATCCTGGCCGGCTATGGGACCGATCAGTACGTGCGGGAATACGAAGGGGAGCTGGGCGTCCCGTGGCACCACGCCGACGTCTGGCTCAAGCTATCGTTCCCGTTCCTGCACGCCGACCGGATCGTCACGCCGACCCTGTTCCTGTGCGGCGACAAGGACTTCAACGTGCCGTTGCTCAACTCGGAGCAGATGTATCAGGCGCTTCGAAGCCTCGGCGTCGAGACCCAGCTCGTGATCTACCCGGGGGAGCATCACGGGATCAGCAAGCCGAGCCACCTGCGCGACCGGATGGAGCGGTATGTGGCGTGGTACGACAAGTACCTGAAGCCATAGCCGGTGTCGTCGTAGGGGCGCAGCATGCTGCGCCCCTACCTCGTCCGCAACGTCATTCCACGCGCTCGAGCCGCGGGTTGGGCCGATAGCTGCGGCCCACCTTGGCGACGGGTTTCCCCTCCACCCGCACCACGTCCGCGGTGAAGTCGAAGCGCCCCTGGAACAGACTCGACCCCACGCCGTACATGTCGACGGGGACCTTCTCCTCCTCGAACTGGCGGATCTTCTCGACGGTAAATCCACCGGACACGACGATCTTCACGAACTGGAACCCTTCCTTGTCGAGCGCGCCGCGCACGTTCCGCACCAGCTGCGGGTTGACCCCGGTCGGCTTGAACGTGCCCATCTGAGGAATGACCGATTTGTCGACCAGAGTCTCGGACGTGTCGATGCGCACGCCGTAGAGCCGCTCGCCCAGGGCGCGGGCGACCTGAAGCGACGTATCCACGCAGTCGTTCTCGAAATCGACGAGGGTGATGAGCCGGACGCCGGGATCCATGTGCCGGGCGAACTTGCTGGAGGCGAGCACGGTGTCGCCGCCGTATGCGGCGATGAGGGCGTGGGGCACGGTGCCGACACCTTCGGAGCCCCACCACGATGCCTGCGCGTCGGTGGAGACGCCGATGGCACCGGCGATGTGTGCGGCATAGCCGTCGCCGGTCTGCACCAGCCAGTGGTCGTGCCGCGCGGGGAAGAACATCACCTGCTTGGGCCGCGCGGCCTCCACGACCCCGCGCGTGTTGGTGCCCACCTTGGTGCGGCGGGCGAGGACGCCCAGGTACAGGGTCTCCAGATGGGCGAAGGCGTCGTACGGCCCTTCGATCAGCAGGACCGTCTCCCACGGCTCGATCTCGTCGCCGTCGTACAGCGCATACACCTGGAGCTCGTCCCATTCGGTGGAGCAGAGCTTGAGGATGGCGATCGCCTCGTCGATGCCGCCGAGGAAGGCGTGCACCTTGCCGAACACCTGCATCGTCACGCAGGGGCGATGGTTGTCCTTGAGGAGCAGTTCCCGCGTCCGGACGAAATACTTGTCCGAGTAGTACCCCTCCCGCATCCGGTCCACGGGGAGGTGGAAAATCGCAGGATCGAGCCGCTTGCGACGGGGCATCGCTGGATAATACCGCGCTCACCGCACGGCCGGCCAGGCGAACGTGGCGACGAGCGTGTCGCCGTCCACCAGCGCGAGGCGCCGGGCCACGTTGTCGAGGCGGCCGCAGCGCACGCGGGCCGGCCCCGACGACCCCGGAACCAGGAGCCGCAGGCACACCACGTCCGCGTCGACCGCGAGCGCGCTGTCGCGACCGGTGCGCGGAGGCTCGGGTCGCTCGAGCGTAACGTCGAAGTCGAAGGACTCGCCCCCCAGCACGAAGCTCACGCGCCGTCCGGGTGTTTCGGGGACGAAATCGACGGTGCGCTGGCTGCTCGCGGTATCGCCGCGCACCAGGCTCATGCGCACCGTCACGCGGCGGGGCGGGATCACGGCTTGGGCGTCGAACGCGAGCGCGCTGTCGACGATCGTGACTTCCTCGCTCGCCCGTGTCTCGCCGGCCGCGAACTGGCGACCGACGGTGATCTCGACCCAGAGCGGCGGCCGGGCGGCTCGGGCCGCCACCCCGGCTCCCGTGGGTCCGAACGGATAGAGGCGAGCCGTGCCGCCCCACGGCAGACGGGTCCACCGCCGGTAGCTGTCTTCCTCCCACAGCGGCAGGCCCCGGCGCGAGCGGCCCGCCGCGCGGCGACTGAAGAACAGCGCGGCGAGATTGACGGTGTCCGGTTCCGGGAGGGTGGCGAGTAACCCGCGCAGCTCGGCTCCCGGAGCACGCAGCGAGAGCCGCAAGTTCGTCTCCGGGGGGCCGGTCACGACGCCGCTCGCGAGCAGCTGGGTGTCGGCCCCGGCCGCCCCGGGCTGGACCACGCGCAGACGATAGGTCACCCGGTAATTCGGCGCCTGCAGGGCGGCGGCCAGCAGAGCCGCCGCCGCAACGGGCAGGCTACTGCGCCACGAACGTCGCACGCGTCGCCTCGAGCGGGCCCGCACCCGGTCCACCCCAGCGCCGGTGCGCCAGCCAGCCCGCCGCAGCCCCCGCCACGAGCGCGAGGGCGACCGCGATCGCCAGCGCGCGAGCGCGGATGCGGGGGCGGGGCACGGTGCGGGCGTGGGGCTCGCCCGCCGAGCGGGCGAACGCGACGCGCATTTCGAGGTGGCTGACCCGTGCTTCGGCGCAGTGCCTGCACGTGGCGAGATGGCGTGACAGGGCGGCGCGCTCGGGCAGGCTGAGCTCGCCATCCAGCTCCAGGTCGACCTGTCGCACCCAGTCCTCGTGCATCAGGGCAGCTCCTCCCGCACGCGGTAGCGCAGCGCCCGGCGCTGCATCCAGCGGACGGCGAGTGCGTCCGCCAGCCCTCGAAACACGCGGTTCCACATGCCGTACTTGGTCTTCCCGTACCGGCGGGGGCGGTGCCGCACGGGCACTTCTCGCACGCTCCCCCCCTGCATCCGGATGAGGGTCGGGAGGAAGCGATGCATTCCGTTGAACAGCGCCAGCTCGCGCAGCGCGTCGGCGCGGAACGCCTTGAGCGAGCAGCCGGTGTCGCGGATCGTCTCCCGATTCAGCCGGTTCCGCACCCCGTTCGCGATGCGGCTCTGCAGCCGCTTCCAACCGCTGTCGCGCCGGTCGACGCGGTATCCGGCGACGGCCGTGGCACCGCTCTTGGCGAGCTCCGCCACGAGGGCCGGGATGTCGGCGGGATCGTTCTGGAGATCGGCGTCGAGCGTGACGACGACGCGACCCCGGGCCACGCGGAATCCCGCGGCGAACGCGGCCGTCTGCCCCGCGTTCGCCGCGAACGCGACGATGTGCAGCTCCGGGTGATCGCGCTTCAGGGCCTTGAGCTCGTCGAGCGAGCCGTCGCTCGAGCCGTCGTCCACGGCCACGATTTCGTAGCGCCGCCCCGGGAGCGCTCGGCCGATCTCCTCCACCAGAATCGCCAGGCTCTCGCGCTCGTTGTACACCGGCACGACCAGCGACAGCTCAACGGGGGCGGACATACGCGAGCTCGGGCGCGTCCGGATACCGGGCCACGAGCCGGGCGATCACCTGCTCCGCCTTGGCGGCGTCGTGCTGGTGTGTCCGGTAGATCTCGGAGAGCCGGATGCCGGCCAGCACGGCCCGGTGCCGCGGCGGCGGTGGATCCGCGTCGAGCAGACGCTCGAGCATGGCCGTCTCGTCGTCGATCGTGATCGTGCTCCCGCCCGACATGGCGCCGCCGGTCAGAGCGGTGCCGAGAAACCGGCCGAGCGGCTCGACAACGGATTCCAGCAGCGCGCCGAAGAAGCTCCACGCGCCCCAGAGGGAGAGCAGCAGCGCGACGAGCCGCCACTCCACATGCCCCTCGCCGATCGATACGACGACGAGCGCCAGCCCGACCACCACCGACGCGGCGCCCAGCATCCCGCGTATCACCGCACGCATACTCGGCGGATCTGCGAAGTCCACGAGCAGCAAGTTGACAGGGCCCGCCCGACCGCGCAACCTACGCACGCGTCCTTCAACCGGAGTGTGTCCGTGGCCGATCTGCTGTCGCGTCGCGAGTTCCTCGCCTCCGCCGCCGTCGGGGTCGCGGCCGCCCAGGCGCGCGACATCCCCTTCCCGATGCGGCCGCCGCGTCCGCTGCCGCCCCGCAGCCGCTGGGCCGCGAAGCCGGTGGCGGTTTCGAGCGCCAACGGGTTGCGGGCGGTGCAGAAGGCGTTCGACATGCTGATGCAGGGAGCGGACACGCTCGACGCGGTGATCGAGGGAGTGAAGATCCAGGAGCTCGACCCGAACGACGATTCGGTGGGCTACGGCGGCTTGCCGAACGCCGCGGGCGTCGTGCAGCTCGACGCGTCGTGCATGCACGGGCCCACTAGGCGCGCCGGCGCCGTGGGCGCCCTGGAAGGGATCAAGACGCCGTCCGAGGTCGCGAAGCTCGTGCTCAAGTACACGAACCACATCTTCCTGGTGGGCGAGGGCGCCAAGCGCTTCGCGCTCGAGTACGGCTTCAAGGAGGAGGACCTCCTGACCCCCCACGCGCGCGAGGTCTGGCTGCACTGGCGCGCCAACCTGAACCCGACCGATGACTACCTCGACGTCCCCGAGACGCAGGACATGTCGGTCCGGCCCACCGGCACCATCAATTGCGACGCCGTCACCCCGCAGGGCGACGTCTCTTCCGTCACGACGACCAGCGGACTCGCCTTCAAGATCCCGGGCCGGGTGGGTGACAGCCCGATCATCGGCGCCGGCCAGTACACCGACAACGACGTGGGCGCGGCCGGGTCGACCGGGCGGGGCGAATCGAACATCAAGGTGTGCGGCGGCTTCCTGACCGTGGAGTTCATGCGCCGCGGCATGAAGCCGACCGACGCGTGTCTCGAGACGCTCAAGCGGGTCGTGCAGCTCAGCGAGCCGCGCCTGCTGGGCCCCGACGGTAAGCCGACGTTCGACCTCAAGTTCTATGCAGTGAACAAACGTGGTGAGTTCGGCGCCGCCTCGCTCTACCCGGGGCGCTACGCCGCGCACGACGGCGTCGAGGCCAAACTCCGGGACATAGCCCATCTCTACGAGCGCCCCGCTGCGAGCCGCTAGCGTCGCGCTGGGGCTCGTCGCGGGCCTGGCGCCGACGCTCGCGGCCCAGCGGTACTGGCGCAGCAACCTGTACCCCTACGTCTACTACCACACCACCGACGGGCTGTGGGGCGCCGTGCATTACGGCCGCTACAGCCCCCTCGGCTTCATCGAGCGTCCCGAGGCGAGCCGCGCGTCCCTGAGCCTGGACGCGGGCGCCAGCACGCAGGGCAGCTATTCGATCGTGCTGGACGCGCACGCCCCCGCCTGGTGGGACGGCTGGCGCGTGCGCGGCACGCTCGGCGCCGGGCGGGACAACCGCCTCGGCTACTACGGTCTCGGCAACGACACCCAGTACGATCCCGACAGCGCGAGCCTCCTGGGCACGTACTACTACCGGATGAGCCGCACTCGCCTGACGGCGCGCGCGACGCTCGAGCACCGCGTCATCGGACCGCTGCGACTGCTCGTGGGCGGCGCCCTGGCACGCACCGATTTCCGCGCCCTGCCCGGCCCCAGCGTGTTCCGCGCCGACCTGGCCGCCGGGCGGGTGGATTCCGCCCAGGTACCGTTCACCGACCGTGTCGGGCGGGTGGGCATCGTGCTGGATACACGGGAAAGCGAGGTGGATCCTCACAGCGGCGTGCTGGTCGAAGTCCTGTTCGCAAGCGGCAAGGGTTACACGCGCACGACGGGCAACGGGCAGGTCCAGGTGCGCCCGTTCCGCGGGCTGGTGCTGGCAGGCCGCCTAGCAGCCGAAGGAATGGGCGGCAGCCCGCCGCTCGCCGTCCAGCGAGACATGGAGTCGAGCGAGCTGCCGTTCCTCGCGGTGGGCGGCTACCGCTCGCTGCGCGGATACTACGACGGCCGGTTCACGGGGCGCGGCAAGCTGCTCGGAGGACTGGAAGCCCGCTACGCGCTCCTCGCGGTAGGCGACGCAGTGGAGCTCAAGCTCGTGGCGTTCTACGACGCGGGGCGCGTGTTCGGCGCGGGCGAGGCGGTGCGCCTCACGACCGCCGGCCGGCACGAGAGCGGTGGTGCCGAACTGGCGCTGCGACTGCTCCGTAACTCCCTCATGGTCGTCGGGTACGGTCGCGGGAGCGAGGGGGGACAGTTCCTGTTCGGGACGAGCTGGAGCTACTGAATTGCGGATTGTGGATTGCGGAATGCGGATTGGAGGGTGCCGACACCCAGACGCTCGTCATGCCAATCCGCAATCCGAAATCCCAAATCCGCAATTAGACCTCCCGAATCTCCACTCCGCGCTTCGCAAGCTCGCTGACGTACTCCCCGAACGGCACCGCCTCGTCCGGTGTTCGCACCCCCTTCGCGGCGATACGGCCGTCGACCTGCATGAGGCCGGTGATCGCGAGCGAATACCCCGTCGTCCGCATCATCGCACTGATGCCGTGGGCTGCGTCGTAGTAATCGAGCAGCTGCCAAGCGGCCCGCTTCCCGTTGTTGGCGCGCACCTCGACACGCAAGGCGACCAGGTCGCGCCCGTCGGGTTTGGTGAGCTTGGGGGACACGGTCGTGATGAAGGCATCGCGCGGCACGACGTCGGTCCCGTTCACCCTCACGGGAGTCAGGTCGAGCAGCCCGAGCTCGCGGATGGGGCGCATGATCGCGACGTGCCCGGGGTAGCGCAGCGTCTTGTACTCCATCGTCCGGACCCTGCCCTCGTATGCCCACGGCATGGTGGAGATGCCCCCGCCCGTGTGGAACGCCTCGAGCTCGCCCACCGGCGGGGGGAAGGCGACGTGCTCGAGCTCCGAGAGCGCCTCCACGCGCGCGGGCCTGCCGTCGCGCAGCACCCATGAGGGCGTCGTGTAGTAGTCGAGCGCGCCGGCGAGCGAGTACACGATCTGGTAGTTGAGAGGGGGCTCGGGATGCTGCGGCAGGCCGCCGACGTAGATCTTCACGACGTCGGCGTCCCCCACCCGGCGGATCCCCTCCGCCGCGAGGATGTTGACCATCCCCGGTGCGAGGCCGCAGTCGGGGATGATGGACACGCGCCGCGTCTGCGCTTCGGCGTCGAGCGCCTTCTGCTGAAAGACGATCTCGGTGTTGCCGCCCAGGTCGGCGCAGTGGACCCCGGCGTCCAGCGCCGCGCGCGACACCGCGAGGTTGAAATAGTACGGCGCCGCGTTCTGCACCGCTTCGTGACCGCGCATCGCCTCGCGCAGCGCCGCCCCGTCCTGCACGTCGAGCTTGAGGAGCGCGAGCCGTCGGCCGGCATGTGGCCGAAGCACCGCGGGGATGCGGTCCGGCTCGAGATCGGCGATCGTGACGCGCTCAACACCGGGCTGCTGCAACAGATCATAGGCGCAGGCGGACCCTTGCAGGCCCGCGCCCAGAACCAACATGCGCATGACGCGATTGCCTCCGGACGACGTGAGGGAATGCGGCGCCGAAACCTAGCGAGGCCAGGCCACCGCTGGAACCCCTGGGAGGTTAGATTCGCGCCCGATGACCCAAGCCGACTTGACGCGCGAGCGCCTGGTCCGAGCGGCGCTGGAGCTGTTCACCGCGCAGGGATACCACGACACCACCACGCCCGCGATCGCGAAGAAGGCCGGCGTGGCGGAGGGAACGATCTACCGTCATTTCGCCGGCAAGCAACAGTTCTTCAACGAGCTGTACCGCGCCTCGGCGCGCTGGGCCGACAAGCTCGTCAAGGACGCCGACGCCCTCAAGGTGGGGCCACGCGAGAAGCTGGCCGAGCTCGCCCGCGGGCTCGTCGCGGGTGCGGCGCGCGAGCCGGCCGTAGCGCGCCTGTTCTTCGTGCAGCGCTACGACGATCTCCTCGACGAGGAGAGCCGCAAGACGGCCCGCGAATTCCGGGTCGACCTCGAGAGCCTGGTCGCGCAGGGCAAGGCGGACGGCTCCGTGAAGCCCGGGGCCGCCGAGATATGGGCGGGCGTGTGGCTCGGCGTCGTCACCCTGGCGATCGACCACATCTCGGCGCGGGAGTGGCCCGAGACGCACGCCGGAGTGAAGCTGGCGCTCGACGGGGCCTGGGACGCGATCGCGGCCCCGCGAGCCTGATCGCCTGCCGGAGCCGGCTGCGCGACAAGAATACGCAGTCGCTTCGCCGGCTCCGGCAGGCTCACGAAACACGCGGTGAGGTTGTCGGGGTCCCACGCAGCGACGGCGTCGTTTTGTCGCGGAGTGGGACCCCGACGACCTCACCCGCGCCGCAGCTCGAACAGCTCGATCTCCGGCGGCGCGAACACGCGGATCGGAACGCCGACCACCCCGATCCCGCGGCTCACGTACAGCTGGCTCGACCCCCGCTGAAAGTGACCCATCACGTACTTGGTGATCAGGCGTCCCGGCGACCAGCCGATCAGCGGCACGTAGAACTGGCCGCCGTGGATGTGCCCGGCGAGCGTGAGCGGAATGCCGCGCGGCGCCGCGGAGTCCCAGGCGCCCGGGCGGTGGGCGAGGAGCACCCGAAACGCATCCGGCGGTGCGGCGGCGAGGGCCGCGTCGACGTCCCTGGTCTGGGGGTCGTCCGCCGTCCAGTTGTGTGGATCGTCGATGCCGAGCAGCGCGAGCCTGGCCCCACCCCGCTCGATCACGTGGCAACCGTTCTGCACGAACACCTGTCCCGCCTCCCGGCACCCGCGAATCACCTCGCGCTCGCCCGTGTAGCGGTCGTGGTTCCCGAGCACCGTCACCACGCCGAGCGGGGCCCGCAGGTCCCGGAACGCGCGCACGTACGCCGGAATGTAGGACTGCGAGATGTCGATCATGTCCCCCGTCTGCACGATCAGGTCGGGGCGGAGCGCGTTGGCCTGCGCCACGATCTCCTGCATCTTGTCCTCCCCGAGATGTACGCCCGCGTGCAGGTCGGAGAGATGCAGCAGCGTGAGCCCGTCGAGGCCGGCGGGCAGATCGCGGAACCGGAGCGTGCGGCGCGTCAGGTGGGGAAGCCGATAGGCGCTCCAGATGCCGTAGGACGACAGGGCGACGCCGGCGCCGGCATACGTGTACGTGGCGCGGGCGAGAAAGCGGCGGCGAGACAACTGTGCGCTGTGCGCAGTGCGCGGTTGTTCCCGATTCGCGGCGGGATCGCGGTTCGCATCGGTGGCAACCGCGTACCGCGCACCGCGCACCCGGCCCCCTAACCACCACACGCCCTTACCGAGCAGGTAGACCGCGACCAGCGCGCAGAAAATCCATCCCAACAGCTGCCAGGCGATCCAGGGGCCGGTGAGCGGGAGCCGGCCGACGCTCCACATGGAACCGAACAGCGCACGTTGCGCCACGAACACCCATGGCAGGTTGAACGTCACGAACACCAGCGCCAGCACCGCGCGCACCACCCGCGCTCGATGCGGCCGGCTCGGGTCGGGCAGGCGCGCGCGCAGGTACAGATAGAGCAGCGCCTGCGGCGCGACGAACAGAAGGAGATAGATTAGGCGCGTGACCACTCGCTCCAAACTCCTGATGTATCTGGCCGCCCTGTCGCTCGTGCCGCTCCGCGCGGCGGCCGCACAGCAGCTCACCGCCCCCGAGCGCGCTCACGCCCTCGCCACGATCTGGGCCGAGGCCCGGTACAACTTCGCCTACTGGGACCGCGTGCGGGTCGACTGGGACTCGGCGCTCAGGGTGAACCTGAAGCTCGCCGCCGAACCGCAGCCCGACCTGCTGTTCTACCGCCGCCTGCGCCGCTTCGTGGCCCTGCTGGGCGACGGGCAGGCTGCGGTGCTCGCGCCCCCGAATCTGCGGTCCCGGATCGCACGGCCGCCCCTCCTGCTGACGAGCGCCGCGCGCAGACCGTTCATCATGGACTACGCCGAGAACGACGAGATGCGCGTCGCGCACCCCGATCGGCTGGCCGAGATCGTCGCCGTCCAAGGGGTCCCCGCGGAGGCGTGGATCCGCGACTCGGTGCTGCCGGAGACCCCCGCCGCGACGCCCGCCGACCGCTGGCAGCGGGCCGTCGCCTGGATGCTGCAGGGCGAGAAGGGCACCAGCCTGCATTTGCTGATCCGCGTGCCCGGCGGCGATCCCCGAGGGGTGAGCGTGACCCGCTCCGTGTCGCTCAACGATCGCTGGCCGCTCGACCCACCCGCCTTCGCGGTGGACTCGCTTCCCGGCGGCATCGCCGTCGTGCGGATCAGCTCGCTCGCCGACGAGGACGTCGTCCGCCAGTTCGACCGGACCTACCCGGACTTCGCCACCGTACAGGGGCTCGTGCTGGATCTGCGCGGCGCGAGCGGCGGCCAGACCGAGTACGCCTACCAGATCCTCGCCCGCCTCACGGACCAGCCGTTCTCGGCCGTGCGCTGGAAAACGCCGCTATACCGGGCGGCGTTCCGCGCGTGGAACCTGCCGGACTCCGCCATGACCTGGTACGGACCGGCGGCCGGAAGCGTTGCACCGCGGCGCGAGCACCCCCCCTACGGCGGCCCGATCTCGCTGCTGGCGTCGAGCGTCACCTCCGGTGCCGCGGAAGATTTCCTGGCCGCGTTCCGCGCGTCGGGCCGCGGGGTCATCATCGGCGAGCCGTCCGCCGGGAGCGTGGGCGACATCGCGACGTTCGCGCTCCCCAAGAACTGGGGCGTCCAGTTCTCGGTCACGCGCCACTCGTTCGCCGACGGGACGGAGTACGCGGGGCTCGGCGTGAAGCCCGACCTGGTGGTCGTCCCGACGGTGGACGACCTCCTGGCGGGCAACGAGCCGATGCTGGAGCGGGCGCGGGAGTACCTGAAGGGACGGTAGAACCGCCCTCTCAGCGCTCCAGACTCTCCCTGAAGAACCGCACCACATCCCGCCACGCGCTGTCCGCGACCTCGGGCCGCTCGCGCGTGCGCAGGAACCCGTGGCCGACGCCGGGATAGACCGTGTAGCGGTAGCTCTTGCGGTACGTCCGGATCGCCGCGTCCACGTCGGGCAGCCCCGCGTCGATGCGCGCATCGTTCTCGGCGTAGACTCCCAGACCCCGGGCGCGAATGCGCGCGACGGCGAGCGCTTCCGGGCCGGGCCCGTAGCAGACGACGAAGCCGCGGAGCGAGGGGTTGTTGGTGGCGTAGCGGAAGCTCTGGCCGCCTCCCCAGCAGAATCCGATCACGCCGATGCGGTCGGGCCGCGCCGCTTTCACGCCCCGGACGTACGCCACGGCGGCGTCGAGGTCCTGCGTGACCGTGTCCGGGTGGAGTCCCGCGATGAGCTTGCGGGCCGAGTCGGGAGATGGAGGCGTACCGCCCCGGCGCGACAGGAGGTCGGGGGCGATCGCCACGAAACCGTCCTGGGCGAGCTGCTCGGTGGTCTGCCGGATGAAATCCGACATTCCGAAGATCTCGTGGATGACGACCACGGCCGGGGCCCGCTCCCGGCGCTCGGGATAGGCCAGATACGCCGTGATCGTGTCGCGGCCGCTCGGCACCTTCACGTACTCCGCGTGAACGTCGCTGGAAGAGCGAACCGGCGGAACCGCGGACAGCAGCATGACCGCCGCCAGAGTCTTCAGATTCATAGGCCTCTCCTCGGTTGCACGACGCCGTTGCCGGCGTACACCCCTGCCAGCGCCGACGAGCCCGCCGGCATCCGGTCGCGGCTCCGCAGCGCTTCTTCGGCGGCCCGCTCCACCTCCGCCGTGATGTCCGCCTCGATGTCCGCGAGTCGCTGCGGGGCGACGCCCCGCTCCTTGAGGTATTCCTCGTAGAGCCCGATCGGATCCCGCCTGCCCCAGCTCTTGAAGAGCTCATCCGGCAGCGTTTCGCGTGCCTCGCGCTCGTCGTGGGTGGCGTGCCCGCCCATCCGGAACGTCTCCGCCACCAGCAGCGCCGGCCCCTCGCCCCGGCGACAGCGCTCGGCCGCGAGCCGGGTCGCCGCGTAGGCGTCGAGCACGTTGTTGCCGTCGAACTCCGCGCCGTGGATGCCGTAGCCCGCCGCCCACTCGTGAAACTGGCCCGGCAGGTGATGCCGGTCGAGCCGGGTCCCCAGGGCGACCTGGTTGTTCTGGAGGACGAAGATGGCGGGGAGCCGGCGGACGGCGGCGAAGTTGGTGCCCTCGTGAGCCGCCGCGGTGTTGGCGGCGCCGTCGCCCACCCACGTGAGCGCCACGCGGGGCTCGTGCCTCATGCTGAAGGTGAGCGCGACACCGCTGATGACCGGCACCATGTCGCCGACGTGCGAGATCGGCTGCAGCACGCCACGATCCCATGCGCCGACGTGCAGGTCGCGGCCGCGGGAGGGCGAGTCGTCGCTGCCGAGATAGCCGCGCAACATGTCGGCGACCGGCATCCCCAGCTCGCAGCACGCGGCCGCGTTGCGGATCATCGGCGCCACCACGTCCCGCCCGCGCTCCAGCGCGTGCACGGGCCCGACGGTGACGGCCTCCTCGCCCGTGCCCAGCCACGCCTTGGAGATCACCCCGGTCCGCACCCAGCGCTTGAGCTGGATGTCGTGCAGGCGGGCGCGCAGCAATCCCGCGTACAGGTCGAGAGCGGCTTCGGGCGCGAGTCGCGCGACGACGGCGGCGCGCTCGGGCTCCCGCTCGAGCGTCTCCCGGAAGCCGCGCACCAGCACGGGGTCGGGCTGCCATTCGACGTACTCCGGTGGATCGAAGGCCGGGAAGCGCTTTATTTCAGCTTCTCCTTGATCTTCGACAGGAAGCCGCCTTCGTGGAAGGTGGACAGGGCGTCGGCGAACTCGAGCGCGGTGGCGTAGCGCGCCTCGGGGTTCGACTCCAGGGCGCGCCCCAGCGTGCGTTCGAGACCCTCGGGAAGGTCGGGCCGCAGCTGCCGCAGCTTCAGCGGGTGACCGCGCAGCCGCGCGATCATCATCTCCTGCGCGTTGCGGCCGTGGAACGGGAGCTTTCCGGTGAACATCTCGAACGCGACGATCCCGAGCGCATAGATGTCGGAGCGCGCGTCGAGCTGTTTGCCGCGAATCTGCTCCGGGCTCATGAACTCCGGCGTCCCGAGGATGATGCCCGTCGCGGTGAGCTTCGCGATCGCGGGGTCGGCGCGGCGCTCCTTGGCGAGCCCGAAATCCATGACGACCGCCCGATCGCCCGCCGGCTCCCCGGTCACGAGCATGATGTTCTCGGGCTTCAAGTCCCGGTGCACGATCTGCAGCTCGTGCGCGTGGTGCAGACCGGCGCACACCTGCCGCAGCACCGCGATCCCGGCCGCGACGGCCATCGGACCGCCCTTCACTTCGCGATCCGAGAGCAGCTCGCCCTTGAGGAACGGCATCACCAGGTAGATCAGGCCGTCCTCGGACTCGCCCAGGCGCAGGATGCGGCACACGTTGGGATGGTCGAGCCGCATGGCGAGGCCCGCCTCGCGCCGCAGCCGCTCGACCGAGCTCTTGTCGGTGGCGAGCTTGGGGGAGAGCACCTTGATCGCGACGTCGTGTCCGGTCGCCACCTCGCGCGCCAGGTACACGTACGACATGCCGCCCTCGCCCAGCTTCTTCTGGACCTGGTAGCGCGAGTCCAGGACCTGCCCCGTGAGCGAGGCGGCGCGGTCGGGCCCCGGCTTGGGTTTGGTCGGTGTGCGTGCGGCGGTGCCGCTGCCGGCCGGCGAAGTGGGCGTCGCACCTTTCGACTGCACTTCCACGAGCATGTTGCCGTCGCGGGCGCAGAAGCGCGCGGCATCGGTGTACGCCGCGCCGCACTTGGGGCAACGTCGCTCGCTCATTGACGCACCAGGTTGCGGCCTTCGTTCTTGGCGCGGTAGAGGGCCTGGTCGGCCAGGGCGACGAAGCTGTCGGCGCTGCTCACGCGATCGTCGGGGAACGACGCCAGCCCGATCGAGATCGTCAGGTTGAGGGGATCCTCTCCCGGGTCGGCGAAGTCGTGGTGCATGACGCGGCGCCGCAGCCGCTCGGCGAAGATGGCGGAACCGTGCAGCGCCGTCTCGGGCATGACGACCACGAATTCCTCCCCGCCGTACCGGGCGACCAGATCGACCGAGCGCGCCTCGCGGCGCAGGATCTCGCCGACCTGGCGCAGGACGGAGTCGCCCGCAATGTGGCCCCGCGTGTCGTTGACGAGTTTGAAGCGGTCGATGTCGGCGAGCAGGATGGTGAGCGCGAGGTTGTAGCGGCGGGCTCGATCGAGCTCGGCCTCGAGCTCTTCCGAGAGGGCGCGGCGGTTCATGCATCCCGTGAGCGCGTCGGTGGCCGCCAGCTTCTCGAGCCGCTTCTTGTCCGAGACCGCGGTCTCGAAATCGTACGCCTTCTCGATCGCCGCCACCGCCGTGCGGATCACCGTCTCGGCGAACCCGGCGTCGGCGCGGGTGAGCGGCGGGTCCTCGCCCGTGGTGCGCAGAAAGAAAACGCCGAGCTGCTGGTCCTTCATGGAGAAGGGGAGCGCCACGGCGGAGCGCGTCGGCACGGTGATGCCCTCGCGCTGCCAGCGCACGCGCTCTCCCTCGTACAGCGGATCGGACGAGACGTCCTCCACCAGGACCGCGCGACTGCCCGTGAGCGCGCGTTGAATCTCGGGGTAGCGCGCCAGCTCGATCTCGAGGTTCCGGAGCATGGGGTTCTCGTACGCCGCCACCACCACGCCCAGCTCGTCCCCCGGCTTGGCGAGCACCATGGAGCACTTGGAGATCTGCAGCACCCGGGCGACGCGCCGCACCAGGATATGATAGATCTCGTCGGGCTTGAGGGAGTCGGTGACCTCGTGCAGGATGTCGACGATGGCGGCGCGGCTCTGCGCCTCGTCGCGGGCCCGCGCCAGCTCCTGCGCCGAGCGGATGTGCGCCTTCACGCGCGCCAACAGCTCGCGCACGCGGAATGGCTTGGAGATGAAATCGGCGGCGCCCAAGCCGAGCGCCTTCACCGTCGCCTCTTCGGGCGGCATCGACGAGAGCATCAGGACCGGGACGTCGCGAAACCGGTCGTCGGCCTTCATTTTCGCCAGCAGCTGCAGGCCGTCGACCTTCGGCATCATGATGTCGAGCAGCAGGAGATTGGGACGCTCCTCTTCCAGCTTGCCGATCAACCCCTCGCCGCCCGGCGCGGTCACGACGTCGTAGCCGTTCTCCTTCAGGATCCACGTGAGGGTGCGGACCAGGGACTGGTCGTCGTCGGCGACGAGGATCTTCGCGGCGGCTTCGGGGCTCACGGGCCTTCAATCCTCTAGCAGCGAGGGGTCGACGTTGCCGCCGCTCACGACCAGCACGGTGGGCGGGACGGCGCCAACCGCACCGGAGCGGAGCGCGGCGGTCGTCGCGGCGCCCGACGGCTCCACCGCGAGGTGGCACTGCCGCCAGAGAAATTGCACCGCTTCCCGCAGGGTGTCATCCTCCACCAGCACCACCCCCGCCAGGCGGTCGCGCTGCGCGGTGAGGTGAGCGAAGGGAACGGCCCCGACGCTGAGCGTGATCAGCCCATCGGCGAGGCTCGCCGTGCGCTCGAGCCGCACCGGCCGGCCCGCCGCGAGCGAGCGCGTGAGTTTGGGTGCGCCCGCGGGCTCCACCCCCCACACGCGCGCCTGGCTTCCCGCCGCCGCGAGGCCCGTCACCACGCCCGCGATGAGCCCGCCGCCGCCCACCGGCACCAGCACCGTCCGCACGTCGGGCAGCTGCTCGGCGATCTCCAAGCCCACCGTTGCCTGCCCGGCGACGATGTCCGCGTGGTCGAACGGCGGCACGATCGCGAGCCCCTGGTCGGCCGCGATAGCCTCGGCCCGCTGCTGGCGGTCTTCCGACGTACGGCCGGCAAACACCACCTCCCCGCCCCAGCGCTTGACCCCCGCCACCTTGACGGCGGGCGCGGTCTCGGGCATCACGACCACCGCGTCCACGCCCACGAGCTGCGCCGCGTACGCGACGGCCTGACCGTGATTGCCGCTCGAGTAAGTGATGACCCCGTTGCGGCGTGCGGCTTGCGGCAGGCGCCTGATCGCATTGTACGCGCCCCGCAGCTTGAACGCCCCCACGGGCTGCATGCTCTCGAGCTTGAGGTAGGCGTTTAGCGGCTCTACGAAGCGCAGCGGCGTACGCACCGCCACGCCGGCGAGCCCCGCGGCCGCCTCGCGGACCTCCTGGGCGGTGACCACGCTAGGACTTCTTTTTCTTCGTCTGCTTCGCCCTGGCCGGGGCGACCGGCTTCTTGGCCTTGGCCGGCTTGCGCGGCGTGTCCTCGTCGTCCGCTTCGTCTTCGCCGTTCTCCGCCTGGTCTTCCTTCACGACCCGGGCCACGTCCACCAACAGATCACCCGAGGTCAGGTTCATCACCTTCACGCCCTGCGTGTTGCGGCCCGAGATGCGGATCCCCTCGACCGGCACGCGGATCATGATGCCCTTCTTGGTGATCATCATCAGCTCGTCGTCTGGGAGCACTTCCTTGAGCGCGACGATGTCGCCGGTCTTGTCGGCACGTTTCAAGGTGATGATGCCCCGTCCGCCGCGATGCTGCACGCGGTACTCGTCGAGCTCGGAGCGCTTGCCCATCCCCTTCTCCGTGACGGCGAGCAGCGTCGACTTGCGTCGCACCACGACCATGTCGATCACGTGGTCTTTCTTGTCGAGCTCGATCCCCTTCACCCCGGTCGTCGTGCGCCCCATGTCGCGCACGTCCTTCTCGTGGAACCGGATGCTCATGCCGTGGCGTGTGGCGAGCACGATGTCGTTCCGGCCATCGGTGACCTGCACGTCGATCAGCTCGTCGCCTTTCTCGATGTTGATGGCCCGGATGCCCACTGAGCGCGGATTGCCGAACTCCGAGAGGACGGTCTTCTTCACGACGCCTTGCTTCGTGGCGAACAGCAGGAACTGATCCTCGGAGAACTCGCGCACCGGTACGAGCGCGGCGAGGCGCTCGTCGGGCTTCATGGCGACGCACGAGATGATCGGCTTCCCGCGGGCGGCGCGCGCCGCCTGGGGAATCTCGTGGACCTTGAGCCAGTAGCACTGCCCCTGCTGCGTGAAGAACATGACGTAGTCGTGGGTCGAGGCGATGAACAGGTGCTCGACCCAGTCGTCTTCCTTGGTATGGGCGGAGATGACGCCCTTGCCGCCGCGGCGCTGGCGGCGGTACGCGGACACGGGGAGCCGCTTGATGTAGCCGGCATGGGACACGGTGATGACCATGTCCTCTTCGGCGATCAGGTCCTCGATGGAGAACTCGCCCTGGTCGGCGACGATCTCGGTGCGGCGCTCGTCCCCGAAGCCGTGCGCCAGCTCCGAGAGCTCCTCCTTGAGGATCTTCAGGCGCCGCGGCTTGGAGGCGAGGATCTCCTTGCATTCCTTGATGAACTTGCGGACTTCCTTCAGCTCCTCCTCGAGCTTGGTGATCTCGAGGGCGGTGAGCCGGGCGAGCCGCATGTTGAGGATTTCCGCCGCCTGCTTCTCGGACAACTTGAACCGCTTGCGCAGGGCCGCGTCGGCCGTGGGTACGTCCTTCGCCTTGCGAATGATCCTCACCACCTCGTCGATGTGGTCGACGGCGATCTTCAGACCTTCGAGAATGTGCTCGCGGTCCTGGGCCCGCCTGAGCTCGAACTCGGTGCGGCGCGTGATGACGGTGTGGCGGTGCTCGATGAAGTGCTCGAGCAGCTCCTTCAGGGTCATCTCCTTGGGCGCGCCGTCGACCAGCGCCAGCATGATCGCGCCGAAGGTCGTCTGCATCTGGGTGTGCTTGTAGAGCTGGTTCAGCACCACCGCGGGGACGGCGTCGCGCTTCAGATCGATGACGATCCGCATCCCCTCGCGGTCGGAGTAGTCCTGGATGTCCGCGATCCCGTCGATCTTCTTGTCGTTGGCGAGCTGGGCGATCTGCGCGATGAGGTTCGCCTTGTTCACCTGATAGGGGATCTCGCTCACGACGATCTGCTGCTTGCCCGTGGATTCTTTCTCTTCCACCACGGCGCGCGCCCGCAGCACGATCCGGCCGCGGCCCTTCTCGTAGCACTCCTTGATGCCTTCGCGACCGTACACGATCGCGCCGGTCGGGAAGTCCGGGCCCTTGATGAACTTCCGGAGATCCTTGATGGACGCGTCCGGGTGGTCCACCAGATGATTGATCGCTTCGACCGTCTCGGCGAGGTTGTGCGGCGGGATGTTCGTGGCCATGCCGACCGCGATGCCCGACGTCCCGTTCACGATCAGGTTGGGGAGCCGCGCCGGCAGCACCGTCGGCTCCTGCAGCCGGTCGTCGAAGTTGGGGACGAAATCGACGGTGTTCTTGTCGATGTCCTCGAGCATCGTCATCGCGATGCGCGTGAGGCGGGCTTCGGTGTAGCGGTAGGCGGCGGGGGGGTCGCCGTCCACGGAGCCGAAGTTGCCCTGGCCGTCCACCAGCGGGTAGCGCAGCGAGAAGTCCTGCACCATGCGCACCAGCGAGTCGTAGACCGCCACGTCGCCGTGGGGGTGGTACTTGCCGAGCACGTCGCCGACCACCGTGGCGCTCTTCTTGTAGGGGCGGCCGGGGACGAGCCCCAGCTCGTTCATCGCGTACAGGATGCGGCGGTGCACGGGCTTCAACCCGTCGCGCACGTCGGGCAGCGCGCGCTGCACGATCACGCTCATCGAGTAGTCGAGGAACGACTCCCGCATCTCGTCTTCGATGAGACGCGGCAGGATGCGTTCGCGGGCGTTGGGTGCGGTCATGAAAGCAGGTGTCAGGCGTTAGGGGTCAGGGGTTGGAAAGCGCCTAAGTTGCCAAAAAATAATCACTTAGCCAGAGAAAGGCAACGCGAATGCGGACCCAAGCTGCGCCATGCAGGGCACTTACAAGCGCGATTGACGATCGGTTGACCGAGCCTCGCTACGATAGGGCTGCGCTGAAGCCTGGGCTCGGCAGACGCTGTGCTGAAGTACAATGAGCGAAGCGGACAGTGCCTCGCCGGGCCCACGCGCTTCAGGGAGTGATTTCCACCACGATCTTCCCCAGCTGCTCCCCCCGCTCCAACCGCTCGAACGCGCCACGCGCGTCCGTGAACGGGAACACCCGGTCCACGATCGGTCGCAGCTGGCCCGCGCCCAGCAGGCGCACGATCTCGCGGTACTCCGCGTCGTTCCCCATGGTCGAGCCCAGGAGGCTCCACTGGTGCCAGAACAGCCGGCGCAGGTCGAGCGAGACCTGGGGACCGGTCGTGGACCCACACGTCACGAGTCGCCCGCCGCGGCCCAGTGATCGCAACGACTCGTCCCACGTCGCCTCGCCCACGTTCTCGATCACCACGTCGGCACCGCGTTTCTCGGTGATGCCGCGAACCTCCTGAGAGATCTTTTGCGTGGTGTGATTGAGCGTCGCGTCCGCACCGAGTTTCTCCGCCTCATGTAACTTGGCGTCGCTGGAACTTGTAACGATCACTCTCGCCCCCTTGAGCTTGGCGATCCGCAACGCCGCGAGGGCCACGCCGCCGCCGATCCCCCAGATCAACACCGTCTCGCCGGCGACGAGCCGCGCCCGCGTCACGACCATGCGCCAGGCCGTGAGCGTCACGAGCGAGAACGCCGCCGCCTCGACCCAGGTGAGCGGTGTCGGAAGTGTCGGGATGGTGGCCACGTTCTGCTCGGGCACCACCACGTATTGCGCCATCGTCCCCGGGAAGTGCTCGCCCAGAATCCCGTAGCTGCGACACAGCGAATGCTCACCCGCGCGGCAATACTCGCACGCGTAGTCGGGGATTCCCGGATTGATCATGACCCCGTCGCCCGGTCGCACCGACCGGACCTCGGACCCGACGGCGTCCACGACGCCCGCGCCATCGGCGCCCACGACGTGGGGGAAGCGGTACTCGTGCGGCAGTCCGTGCACCACGAAGAGGTCGAGGTGGTTGAGCGCCGCCGCCCGCAGCGCCACGCGCACGTGACGCGGGCCCAGGGAGGAGGAGCTTGGACCCGGCGGGTCGGGGATGTCGCTCTGTTGCAGCTGCTCGAGGTCGCCGGTGGCGCGGATCACCCAGGCGCGCATGGCGTGGCCGCCCCCGCTACGGCATGAACGCGGGAGATAGCATCTGCTCGGCGCCGCTGGTCGGGATGGCCACGGGCGCGCCGCCGCCGCTCGCCCCGATCGGCTGGATGTACACCCGGAACACGTTTTTTTGCACCGCCACCACGAGACCCAGCAGGTCACCCACCCCCGAGACGGCGAAGTCCGTGACCATCAGATCCGTGCCCGCGAGCGGCGCGACCTTTCCGGTCGTCAAGTCCGCCTTTACCACTTGCGTCGAGGTGCGCCCCCCCTCTTTCTGCTCCACCAGATAGGCGAGCGTGCCGTCGCGCAGGAAATGGGGTACGCTTTCCTTGCCCTGCGGGCCTCGCGTGAACGGACGCTGGTTGGTGCCGTCTTTCGCCATCAGCCAGATGTGGTTGTTCCCATCGCGGTTCGACACGAAAGCGATCACCTCGCCGTCGGGCGACATGCTCGGCTGCGAGTTGTCGGCGGGCTCCTGCGTGAGCGGCACCGCCACGGAGCTGGTGATCGGCTGGAGGTAGATCTGGCGATGACCGGTGCGCTGGGAGTGAAACACCACCGCCTGGCCGTCGGCGGTGAAGGACGGGTCGCCGTCCAGCCCCGGAGAGTTGGTGAGCCGGGCGGCGTTCGACCCGTCGGCATCCATGACGTACACCTCGGGCTGGCCGTCGCGGGTCGAGGTGAACGCGATGTGGGAGCCGTCCGGCGAGAACGCGGGCTCGGTCGCGGTCGCCGTGTCGTCCGTGACCTTGCGCAGCTGCGCCAGGTTGGCGCGCTCGGCCGCGTACAGCTGCAACCGTCCGGAGCGCGAGCTCGCCACCACGATCTCGCCCTGGACGAACACCTCGGCGACCGCGCGCCGCCCGCCCGGCGCGGTGGCGGTGATGCGGGCGTGCCCGTATGCGGCGGTGGTCACCGTCCCGTCTTCGCCGACGGTCGCGACCGCCGGATTGTCCGATGCCCACGACACCCCCGTGGCCGGCCCGATCACCGCGCCCGCTTCGTCGGCGAAGCTCGCCCGCAGCGGCACACGGCGGGCGAGCGGAACGCCCAGCCGGGCCGCGGACAACTTGAGGCCGGCCGCGATCACGCGAATCGGCCAGACGACCCGGAGCCCCAGACCCGGCCCATTCACCGCCAGCGTCGTCTTGCCGGCCCTCTTACCGGTGAGGACGCCCGTCGCGGGATCGAACGTGACGAGGCTGGTGTCGCCGACACTCCATCGAAACGGCGCTTCGGGCACCGGCATCCCGTCGGCCGCGAACCCTTGAACCGTAAACTTCGCCGTGCCCTGGATCGGGAGCGCGAGCTCGGTCTTTGAGCTCGGGATAGCCGTCAGTTTTTCCACCGTTTTGTGCACCAGGATGTCGACGGTCTTGGTCTGCAGCAGCCCCGCGACCGTGAGCGTGGTGCGCCCGGGCGCCACCGCCGTGACCACGCCCGTGAGGTTGACTCGCGCGACGCTCGGGTCGGCCGCCGACCATTGCAGCGCGAGCGGGCTGACGACGCGGGCCCCCTGGGCGGGCACCAGTACGTGCAGCGTATCGATGTCTCCGGGCGAGAGGGTCAGCGGGTTGGGCTCCTGCACCGCGAGGTCGCTCTGCTGCACCACGACGGGCGCCGTGGCGGTGAGCCCGCCCGCGCTCGTCACCTGCACCGTGCCTTGTCCCGGCGCGAGCGCGACGATCACGCCGTTCTGGTCCACGCTCGCAATGTCGGGCCGGAGCGATTTCCACGTCACCACGACCGGCGCGGCGGGCGTGCCGTCGTCCTTCAAGGCCCGCGGCGCGACGCGCGTGTTCTCGGAGGGCAGCAAATAGATCGTGGGGGGCTCGATACGCAACACCGCGGCGGGACCGGTCCCAGCCGGCTGGCCCGCGAAGGCGTCCGGCGCCGGTGCCGCGGGCTCCCCGGTGGCGTGGGTGGGAGCCCCGGGTTGCCCCGCCTGGGGCGGCGGGGCGGCGGGGCTGCCGACGACCTGAACCGCCGCTTGTCCCTTGCGCGCGCCGACCCGCGCTTCGATGATCGCGACGCCGCCGCCCATCCCCGTGACGGTGCCGCTGTTGTCGACCTTGGCGACCGCGACGTTGTTGGACGACCAGATCACGCGCGCATTGGGAATCACGTTGCCGACGCGATCGAAGGCGGTGGCCAGCAGCCCGCTCCTCTCCCCGACCTTGATGGTCAGCGAGGGCGGAGCGACCTGGACTTCCGTGACGGCTTGCGCGAGCGCGACACCGGGCCACGCGAGTGCGGTGCTGACCAAGAGACGGCGAGCGATCATAGCGGCGCGAACGTAAGTGCTCGTAAGTGCCCTTGTCAAGCTAACTTGTCGCGACCGCCCCGCACCGGAGCCGCGCGCCGCGGCCCCGACGCGGCGCACTTGCGTGGCAGCATTCCCGCGGTAAGCTATAGGCCACGCGCCCACCGACAACCAGCAGAGGAGAGATCGTCCGATGCTCGAGGCAACCGATTTTTCGGAGAGCAGCTGGACCGGCCCAGGGATGATGGAGCCACTGTATCCGCCGGCCCCCCTGACGCCGCCCACCCCAGCGCCGATGATGGATGAGCCGATGGGGTCGCCGCGGCGGAAACCAGCTGCCAAGCGGAAGGCGGCGCGACCCAAGGCGAAGAAGCGGGCCGCGAAGAAGCGGCCGCGCGCCAAGGCGAAGCGCGGGGGCAAGGCGAAACGGAGGAAGACGGCGAGACGGCGTCGCCGCTAGCAGACGTCGACGGCACACTGCGGGAGCGTCTTTCGGATGGTCGGGCCCATCTCCGCGAGACGCTCCCGCGCTACGTTATGGAACCCAGCAGCCCGGAGGTGACGCGGTGCGTGGTGCGTGGTGCGCGCTGATCCTGGCGGCCTGTGCGACGCCTGCACCTGGCGACCCGCGGGGCGCGATCGCTGCGATGCTCTCCCGCAGCGCGTCCGACTGGAATCGCGGCGACCTCGCGGGCTTCATGAGCGACTACGCGCACGACTCGCTCACGAGCTACGTCTCCGCCGGTCACGTGGTGTACGGCTGGCAGACGTTGTTCGATCGCTACCAGACGACCTACTTCGCCCCCGGCAAGTCGCGTGACTCGCTGGCGTTCGAGGAGGTACGGGTGCGCCCGCTCGCACCCGATCTCGCGCTCTGCACCGCGCGCTTCAAGCTGTTGCGCCGCGACTCGGTGACGGCGAGCGGGCCGTTCACACTCGTGCTCCAGAAGCGGGGAGACCGCTGGCGGATTCTCCACGACCACACGTCGTCAGATCCGAAGTGACACGCCGACCGGCCCGCCTCCCGCTCGGTCTCCTGGCGCTCGTGGCGCTCGCGAGCTGCAAGCCCCCCGGCGCCGGTGTCATCGCGCTCGAGGGGGCGACGTTGATCGACGGCTCGGGCCGCGCTCCGGTGCAGGATGCCCTGGTCCTCGTGAAGAACGGCCACATCCAGGCCGTGGCCCGGGTGAACGAGGTCCCGGTGCCGCGCGGCGCGCGCACGGTGAGCCTGATCGGGAAGACCGTGATGCCGGGGCTGGTCGACGCGCACGCTCACGTGGAGCGCTGGGCGGTCGAGCGCTACCTCGCCTGGGGCGTCACCACGGTGCGGGACCTCGGCGCGTCGAGCACCGACTCCGCGATCGCCCTCAAGAACGACCTCGACCTCGGCTCGGTGCTGGGCCCGCGCATGTTCACCTCCGGGGCCATGATCGACGGCGCGCCGCCCACCTACCCCGCGGCCACCGCCGTCCGAAGCCGCGCCGACGTGCGCAAGGCGGTCGACCTGCGCGCCGTCGCCGGGGCGGACCTGGTCAAGATCTACACGAAGTTCACCGCCGACCTGCTGCCGGCGCTGGTGGACGAGGCGTCGACGCTGCGGTTTCCGGTGGCGGCGCACCTCGGCAAGATCGACGCGCTGACCGCGGCCCGGGCCGGGGTCGCGTCACTCGAGCACATGGCGGGCGTGGTGCAGGCGGCGAGTCGCGACCCGGGCCCCTACCTCCGGGCTCACGACCAGTTCCTGCGGGGCTGGACCTTGGAGGAGGCGGGGTGGGCGCTGCTCGACTCCGCCGCGCTCGAGCGCGTGGCCCGGGGGCTCGCCGCCACGCACGTCGCCCTCGTTCCGACGCTCGTGCTCCACGAGATGCTCTCCCGGCTCGACAACCCCACGCTGCTGTCGCGCCCCGGCATGGAGGACGTGCCCCCCGCGGCGACGAGCGTGCGCGACGTCGCGGGCCTGCTGCGACGCAGCGGCTGGCGCGCGGGCGACCTGCAGGCGTTCCGCCGGTCGCGCGCGCGCCAGAACCAGTTTGTGCGCGAGTTCAAGCGGGCGGGGGGGCTCGTCGCCGCGGGCTCCGACGCCGCGAACCAGCTGCTCGTGCCGGGGCTGTCGTTGCACGAGGAAATGAGCCTGCTGGTCGGCGCCGGCCTCACCCCGGTCGAGGCCGTCACGGCCGCCACGCGCAAGGGCGCCGAGGTGTTGCGGGCCGACTCGCTGGGTGAGCTCACGCCCGGCAAAGTCGCCGATCTCGTCGTGCTCGACGCCAACCCCGCGACGGACATCGCCGCGACCCGGCGCATCGCCTTCGTCATGATACGGGGACGCATCGTCCACCCGGATTCGCTGAGGAGAACATGGGCACGGTAAGACTGGCACTCGTGACCGCCGCGTTGATCGCTGCCTGCGGGAAAGGGGAAACGGGAAACGGGAAAGGTGGCTACGACCTGATCCTCAAGAACGGGTGGATCGTGGACGGCAGCGGTAATCCCCGCTACAAAGGGGACGTCGCCGTCCGGGGTGATCGGATCGCCGCCGTGGGATTCCTGGGGGGAGCCCAGGCGCGGGAGACGCTCGACGTAAAGGGGCTGGTCGTCGCGCCCGGATTCATCGACATGATGGGCCAGTCCGAGATCAACGCGCTCATCGACAATCGCGTGTTCTCGAAAATCACGCAGGGCGTGACGACCGAGGTGACGGGCGAGGGGGGATCGGTGGCGCCGCTGACCGATCGGCTCGTCCTGGACGACTCGGATGCCATGAAGAAGTGGCATTATCGTGAAGACTGGCGCGATCTCGACGGCTACTTCGCGCAGCTCGCGAAACAGGGCGCGGCCCTAAACATCGCCACGTTCGTGGGCGCCACCCAGGTGCGCCTCGCGGTGGTGGGAAAGGCGAACCGCGCCCCGACCCCGCCCGAGCTGGCCCACATGACGGCTCTCGTGGACACGCTCATGGAGCAGGGTGCCCTGGGCCTGTGGACGGCGCTCGAGTACGCGCCCGCGAGCTACTCCCAGACCGACGAGCTGATCGCCTTGGCCAAGGCCGCGCGGCGGCACGGCGGCATCTACGCGTCGCACATGCGGAACGAGGGTGTGCGCATCGACGACGCGCTGAACGAGCTGTTCCAGATCGCCCGCGAGGCGGACATCCCGGCGGAGGTGTCCCACCTGAAGGTGTCGGGCCGCAAGAGCTGGGGTCAGATGCCCCGGATCGTCGCGCGCATCGATTCGGCGCGTGCGGCGGGCCTCGACGTCACGGCCGATCAGTACCCCTACACGCGCGCGGCCACCGCGCTCGACGCGTCGATCCCGTCGTGGGCCGAGAGCGGCGGCTGGGACTCGCTGCTCGCCCGGCTGCGCGACCCCGCAACTCGGGCCCGGTTGCGCGACGAGATGGTGAACCCCAAAAGGACGGAGAGCTTCTACTATGAAGCGGGCGGCGGCGACGGCGTGCTGATCACGGGGACGTTCCAGGACTCGCTGCGACAGCTGCAGGGAAAGACGGTCGGCGAGATCGCCGCCCAGCGTCACCAGGATCCCGTCGAGACGCTGTTCGACATCGTGCTCGCCGAGAACGGACATCGTACCGACGCGGTGTACGCCGTGATGAGTGAGCCCGACGTGCAGACGGCGATGAAAACGTGGTGGGTGGCGGTGAACACGGACTTCGGAGGGGTGGCGCCGGACGGGCCGTTCGGCACGCAATCGGCCCACCCGCGGGCGTACGGCACCTTCGCCCGGATCCTCGGGCACTACTCGCGCGACCTGAAGCTCTTCCCGCTCGAGTTCGCGGTGCGCAAGATGACCGCGCTGGCGGCACAGCGCGTCGGGCTCGCGGATCGCGGTCTCCTGAGAGCGGGCATGGCGGCGGACATCACCGTGTTCGATCCCGCCACCGTGGCCGACAAGGCGACGTTCGAGCAGCCGCACCAGGCGTCCGTGGGATTCGCCTACGTGTTCGTGAACGGCCAGAAGGTGCTCGACCGCGGGCAGCTCACCGCGGCCCGACCGGGGCGTGGCTTGCGCGGCCCGGGGTACGTGCCGCCGGGACAGCGCGCCAAGAAGTGACGCTCACGCGGCTCTTTTTCGCGTGGCTCCCGGTCGCGGCATGGTTCGTCGTAGCGCCGCCGATCGGACATCGCGCGGACTTGTTCGTGGCCCGACAGTACTTCGTCTGGGGGTACAACCGCTGGGCTCTGACGGGGCGCCTACTCGAGGCGCTGGTTGTCACGCTCCTGGCGTCGCTGTGGTTCGACTCGCTGGGAAGCGGGGGATGGTGGCTGCTGTTCCTGCTGATCGGCGTGCTCGTCGCGTATCCGGTTCGGTGGCAGCTGCTCGCGACCCCCGTGGGCGAGCGAAAACGAGAGCTCGTAGTCGGCCTCATGGACACGGCGCGTTACGTGGTGGCCGGCGCCATTCTCGCCTGGAGACTGGGATAGGGTATCTTCGGTGGACCCCATGTCTACCATTTCCATGGCCGCCATCCGGCTGACGCGCTACTCGCACGGCGCCGGCTGAGCCTGCAAACTCGGCCCCGCCGAGTTGGCGCAGGTCTTGCGCCACGTGCCGGTCGCGACGGATCCCCGGATCCTGGTCGACGCCTCGAGCCGCGACGACGCCGCCGTCTTCCAGATGGCGCCCGATCGCGCCATCGTGGCGACGGTGGACTTCTTCACGCCCCTGGTCGACGACCCTTACGACTTCGGGCGCATCGCCGCGACCAACGCGTTCTCGGACGTGTATGCGATGGGCGCCACGCCGCTGCTCGCGCTCAACCTCGTGGGCTGGCCGCGCGAGGGGCTGCCGTTCGAGCTGTTGGGCGAGGTGCTGCGCGGCGGCGCCGAGGTGGCGCGCGCCGCCGGCGCGTTCGTGCTCGGCGGCCATTCGGTCGACGACCCCGAGCCGAAGTACGGCATGGTGGCGATCGGAGAAGTGCATCCCGATCGGATCGTGAGGAACAGCGGCGCCAAGCCGGGCGACGTGCTGCTGCTCACGAAGCCGCTCGGCACCGGGGTGCTCACTACCGCCCTGAAGCGCGATCTCCTGACGGAGCAGGACGTGGCGCCAGCCGTCGCGGCGATGACGACGCTGAACGCGGGAGCGGCCCGCGCCATGCTGGCCATGGGCACGAGCGTGCACGCCGCGACCGATGTCACCGGCTTCGGCCTGCTCGGCCACCTGCGCACGCTGCTCGAAGCGAGCGGGGTTGCCGCCGAAGTCACCGCGGCTGCCGTGCCGCTGTTGCCGCGGGCGCGCGAGGCGGCTGAGCGCGGCGCGATCCCCGGGGGCACGACGCGCAATGTCGAGGGCGTCGCCGACGCCGTCACATTCGCGGACGGGGTGGATCGCACGACTCGCCTGCTGCTCGCGGACGCCCAGACGTCGGGGGGATTGCTGATCGCCGTGGCCCCGGAGCGGGCCGATACGCTCGTGGCCGCGCTCGGCCGCGAGGGCACGCTCGCCGCGGTCATCGGCCGAGTGGTCGCCGGCAGAGCCGGCCGGATCGCGGTGCGATGATGGGGCGACCGGGGACGAGCACGATTCCCGAGTACACGAGCCTCACGCCCGACGCACTCGATGCGCTCGAGCGGGCGGTGCGGGAGCGGCGGCGCGTGGCGCTGCGACGGCGCGGCACGGAATACGTCGTCGTGGCCGAGCGGCTCGAGACGGTGGCGCGCGACGAAGCGCTCCAGGGCAGGCTGCCGATGACGGGCGAGCTGTTGGCGTTCCCGCTGCACGACCTCGAGTCGTTCGCGGTGTTGCCGTAACCGTGTTCACGCGCCTGCTGGTGGGCCTGGACGGCAGCCCCCGCGCCGACGCGGCGTTCGAGCAGGCGGTGCTCCTGGGGGAGCGGTTCGGCAGCACGCTGATCGTGGCGCACGTGCGCGAGGGCAAGCACGAGGTGGACGGCGTCGCCATGCTCGACCGGGCGCGGGAGCGCGTCCTTGCGGCGGGGTTGAAGGTCGAAACCGCGGCCATCCACGGCGACGCGGACGTCGAGCTGGCCGCGCTCGCCAAGACCGCCGACGCCGTGCTGGTCGGGCGTCGCGGGGTGTCGACCAAAGGATCCGCCTTGGGGCCTACGGTGATCTCGTTGATCCGCATCGCGGAGCGGTGCGTCATCGTGTGCGGCGGCGTGCCGTCGCCGATGCGGTCGATCGCGGTGGCGTTCGACGGGCGTGAAACGAGTCAGCGAGCACTGGAGCTCGCCATCCAATTCGCCACGGTGGTGGAGAGCACCATCCACGTCATCCACGCGAGCGACGACCGCGAAGCCGGCCTCCAGGTGGTGGGCGCGGCCGAGGCGGCGCTGTCGATGCAGCGAGTGCCGTTCGTCACGCACGTCGAGCCCGGCAAGCCCGGCGAGGTCGTCGCTCAGGTGATCCAGCGGACTCAGTGCGACGCCCTGTTCGCCGGCGCCCATATGAGCCACGTCGACGGCCGGCCCAGCGCCGTCATCGTGTCCCACGCGGAGGAGATCCTGCGGCACACCGACATCCCGGTGGTCATCCAGCCCTGACATGACGGGTGCACCCGCGACCCGCGTCCTGGTGCACGCGGACGAGAGCTGCCTCGGCAACGGAACGGAGCCCCCCAACCCGGGGGGGAACGCCGCGCTGGTCGAGGCTCCGGCGGGCGACAGCGTGGCGCGCTGGGACCTGTACGAGTGCTCTCCCGACACGACCAACCAGAAGATGGCGCTCGCCGGCGCGATCGCGACGCTCGAGTGGCTGCACCGTCAGTGGAAGCGCGCCCGCGTCGTCTACGTGTCGGACTCGGAGTACCTGATCAAGGGAATGACGGAGTGGGTACCGGGATGGATCGCCCGCGGCTGGCGCCGCAAGGGCGGCGCGATCGAGAATCTCCCGCTGTGGCAGAAGCTGGTGCAGGCCGCGGCCGGCCACAGCATCGAGTGGCGCTGGGTGCGCGGTCACGCCGGTCACGCCAAGAACGAATACGCCAACGCGCTCGCGATGCGCGCCGCGGAGCGCCAGGAACGCTCCAACGGCCTGGTGCCGTCGGGCTTCGACACCTGGCTGGTGCACGAGCGGACGCGCGGGCGGTACGCGGACTACGACCCCGACGAGGAGCTGCATGAGCGTCGCTAGAGACGGCGTGGCCGCGAACACCCACGCCCTCAACCTGCTGCCGAACGGCGCGGCGGTTCCGCCGGTCGATCGGATCCCCCTGTACGAGGTGTACATGCGCATGGCCGAAGAGCTGGCCAAGCGGTCCACCTGCGTGCGGCTCCAGGTCGGGACGGTGGTGACCGATCAACAGCTCGAGAACGTGCTCGCCATCGGCTACAACGGCAACGCCCGGGGCCTGCCGAACAAGTGCGACTCCGCGGTGCCGGGGAGCTGCGGCTGCATTCATTCCGAGATGAACGCGCTCGTCAAGGCGCCGGGGAGCGTGCGCGACAAGGTCGTGTTCGTCAGCGCTTCGCCCTGCGTCATGTGCGCCAAGCTCATCATCAACTCGGGCGTGACGCACGTGTTCTATCGGAAGGCGTACCGCGACCCGTCGGGAATCGAAGTCCTGGCACAGGGGAAGGTGACGCCCGTGCTGTACGACAAGTGGGTTCAGGAATGGCGGTAGAGCCAATGCGGAATGCGGAGTGCGGAATGCGGAGTTGAAGGACACACCTCTCTCTCCATGGAGGCTCTGTGACAAGACATGCGTGGTTCGCTCTGCTGACCATGGCGGCTGCTGCGCCGCTCGACGCGCAATCGCTCCTGTACCGCCCGCCGAACCTGGGCGGCACGTGGGTGGCCGAGGGCGGGGTCGTGCAATTCAACTTCGTGCACCGGTTTCACGTCTTCCCCGGACCCACCAACACGGTCATCAACTACCCCACCTTCACCCTGGGAGCCGGCGTGGGCCACAACCTCGACTTCGGACTGCACTTCGGAACGAGGAGCAACATTCCCTCGAGCGGAGGGTCACCGAACGAGGGCGAGCTCTTCGCACGGTGGCGCGTGCTCGGAGGGCCGGAGGGGAAGGAAGGCTTCGCGGTCGCCGTGACGCCGGCCTACAACAAGCTGGCGAGGAGCGCGGATGGTGAGGTGGGAATCGACTGGACGCGCGGGCCCTTCACGTTGTCCGGGGCAGCACGCGGGATGTCCAAGCCCTTGGGCGCGTCCCGTGCCAAGGCATCGCTCGGCGGAGGAGTCGTCGCTCGC
>Ga0209577_10000329_pt1 | contig 48174 bp, 38 predicted proteins | sample GraSoiAngelo_109_FD_185874 | JGI IMG/M metagenome (GOLD analysis project Ga0209577, IMG submission 185874) | Grasslands soil microbial communities from the Angelo Coastal Reserve, California, USA - 14_0903_12_20cm (SPAdes) (version 2) | ecosystem: Environmental > Terrestrial > Soil > Grasslands... | reverse complement strand
CCTCCCGACAAATTGCGTAGCCTTGCGCTTGATCTGAATGAGACCGCTCCACGCAGCCCGTATACACCGCTCGGAGCTTCGTTCCCTGCCGTTGCGGCTCGGCTGGTCGACAAATGCCGTGCTGAACTACTCGGCCGGGCGGGCTCGTATCATTACAATTGTCCGATGGATCGCCGGTTTTTCGCTGCCACCGGTCTCGAGCCGGCGGCGTTGCGTGACTTTATTTCCACCGGCGCCGACGATGTTGAGGTGGCGAGTTGGATGCGGGCGCATACCAAAGCGCCGCCGGGGAAGATAACCGCCTGGAGTCGCCGCTTCCGCGCGAACCCCCTCTGGCGGGTGCTTGAGTTCGAGGACTGGCTGCACAAAATGTGGCAGCGTCGCGGGCGGAACTGAGTGGATTAGGTGGTTCTGACTGGAACGTTTTTGTGCGTGCTTTGCAAAAAAGCGAAGGGCGCTCCGTTTCCGAAGCGCCCTTCATAATTTGATGGCGGTAAGCCGAATTCTGTCCGATTGATTTCTCAACCGGGACGATCATTTATCTCATCAAGATTTCTCCAGATGCCGATAAACACCCGGCGGTCATAGACCGCCGCTACAGGTTTATCTGGTGCGACGATACCCGGAGATAGACGGACCGGCTGTCCTCCTCCTGTTTTGTCTTGCACCGCATGGGGTTTTTCCTGCCGCGCGAATTACTTCGCGCGCGGTGAGCTTTTACCTCGCCTTTTCACCCTTGCCTGCGCTTTTCTCAAAGAACCGGCGGTATCATTTCTGTGACACTTTCCGTCGCCGCAATCTTACGAATGCAACGCCCGCGTTTTTTACGCGGCATGCTGCCGTATGGTGTTCGGACTTTCCTCTGGCAAGCCTCACGACTCACCAGCGATCGTCTGCCATCACGCATAATCTACCACGATCGGCACCGAAGGAAAGAAAACCACGGATATGCATTGATTCGTCCTTCGCCAGGCGCTGAAGCCGGCACGCGGGGGCGCATGTCTCCCCAATCGACACCTGTTCGATCCGCATCCGCCGCGTTCTATTTCTTTTCCTGATTGGGAGCATTTACAGTTTCAAACCAATGCGCGAGAAAAAACTTTTTCTCCGTCGGCAAAAACGTTTTTGAAGGAGCAATGATCGGGCGCAACGTCGTCGTCATTTGAAAACAGACTAGGATAAAGATGAGGCTCCAGATTCTGAGATGACCCCTGCTCCGTGCGCCGAGGAACCGGCCCGTCGCGTCGATCAGACGTAAGCCAAAACGGATTCCTATTACCCAAAAGAGCAAATGAAGCGCGCCCATGAAAGCGATGGAGTCCGTTGATTGCGAAAAAATCCAGGCCACCGGTGCAAAACCGATCAGCAAAATGGAACTTAAACAAACGGCCGCGAAAAGTGCGCCGCAAACACTGCGCAGTTGTGCGTCAATTCCGCCTAGGCAGGTGAAAATGTAAAGGCTCGGCAAGCAAATCAGCACCGCCAGCAAAGTGCCCAGTCCGAGCTTGGCTGGTGCGATCCACATTTGCGCCCCGCCCGATTGCGCGCCGACAACTGTTCCATAAATCGCAACGCCGATGAGGCCGAAAATGAGCAGCCAACCCGCCAGAACTGGCGCCTGTTTTTGATGCAGCTCATGAACGACGCGTCCCGGATGCTTCAACAAGTTTTCGAGGACGTTGATTGGGTTTTCTGGGTTCGGCATTGGCTCAAAGACGAAATTGTTGGCGAACAATGGTGGTTGTTTTGATGGAAGTGGTGGTGGGTTCATTTGGTATTTGGTTTTGCTTTTTTGTTTAGAAAAAGAGATGCTGAAACGCGCGCCAGACTGCTTCGTAGAAATTTCCGCGAAGCGGATCATCGCGGAGAAATTGCACAGTCAGACCGGGCGAGCCGATAAAAGGCCGCAAATTCCACGCGAGCTGCGCCCCGAGAAAAAGATTGCCGCCGAGCCAACTAAATAGAACCGCACGGGCTGTCGCGTCGCGGCCGGTCATTCTTCGCAACAAGTCGAGCAACCGCCGGTTGGCCATGATCCCGGCGAAGGCAATCGCAAAGACATGCGTGAGCAATATCATGCTGTGGCCGACGATCGCGTTTGCCGATCCAAGCAGCGGCGCGTTGTAGAGAACAAAGAGCGTGACCGGACTGAGCGCGCCGAGAATCACGGCCGCAATCGCGAAACTCATCAAAATTGCAAGCGCGGTTTGCTTGAAGGAAAGGCCGGAACCGAAAAGTTGCGCAAGCATTCCGTTGACCGCGCCGTTGCTGATGCAGGTCAGAAAAATCAGCAGCGGAAACTTCATCGCAGTGAAAACCGACTGCAGCGGTGCTCGCCAAAGTCCGATGGTAGCGCCGTAAACAGACGAGCCGACGACAATCGCCAGGCAATAGGTGCCAAACCAACGCCATCCCGGCTTTTCCAGTGAAACCGTGCCGACCTCGCCGCGCAACAACGTCTTGAAATGTTCAATCATGGAATTCTTCGAGCCGCTGGCGCACCGCCTCGACCGTTTCCGGTAGGGTGGAAGTTCCTCCAGTGAGCCCGACCACGCGCACGCCGCGGAACCATTCGGGCTGCAATTCTTCAGGACGTTCGATGTGCAATGCTCTTTTGCCCGCGGCGCGACAGGTTTCGACTAATTGACGCGTGTTGTTGCTCTGCCGGCCGCCAACGACAACGATGACCTCCGCCACCTCGATCAATTTTTTAAGCGCGAGCTGTCGATCTTTTGTCGGTTTGCAAACCGTGTCCGCGAATCGAATCTCGGCGCCTGGATTCGCTCGGGCGATTTCCGCGACCAGCGCGCGAACGCGATCGATTGGTTGAGTCGTTTGCGAAATAATCCCGTAACGCGGCTGCGCCGGAAGATTTTGGATATCGGCGGATTCATTGATGACAAAGGCATCGGCAAAATCTCCGACCAAACCACGCACTTCGACGTGATTGGCCAGGCCGATCACCACCGGAAAATAACCGGCCTGCACCAGTCGCTTGAGTTGTTCGTGCGCATATCGAACAAGCGGGCAGGTGCCATCAGCGACAACCAAGCCACTTTTGCTTAGGGCTTCGCGACGTTTGTCGGAAGCGCCGTGCGCAGTAAACATGACGCGGGAAGTTTGCGGAGCGCGATCGGAAGGTTCTTCGTGAACGCCCTGAGCGCGCAGCTGCTCGCGCACGATGGGGTTGTGCACCAGTTCACCGAGAATGGTGAGGGGGGCTTCCCGGGCGAGGGCCTGCGCCTGGGCGATGGCATCGCGGACCCCGAAACAGATCCCAAAATGTTCCGCTGTAATAACCTTCATTTACTTTGTGCCACAAAGCTAGTCCCCAAAAATTTTTACGCCTTCCCGCTCTTTGTCATTCCGAGCGCAGTCGAGGAATCTCACTCCTATCCGAGAAAATAATTAGAGATGTCTCGACTGCGCTCGACATGACAAAAGTGGTCATTTTCTCCCGGCTTTCACAATTTGCTCCAGTACCCGCAGATACTCCTGAAAGGCCGAGCGTCCCTTCGCCGTCAGGGCGTAGCTCGTTTGCGGGCGATCGCGAATTTCTTTCGTCACCGCCACCAATCCCAGTTTGTGCAACGTCCGGAGATGAGTGATGAGATTGCCATCGCTCATGTTGAGTTCGGCTTTGAGATCTTGAAACGACCAGGGCATCCGCGTCGCCAGCAAGGTCATGATGGAAAGACGACCTTTCTCGTGAATCGCTTTGTCGAGTTTGTCGAAGTCGGGCATTTTTCATTCGCTCTCAGCCCGTACCGGCGACTTCCAGACGCACACTGCATAAATCAAATGGTAGAGACCGAAAGTGGCACCCATCGCCAGGTTGGGGACCAGCGGCGTGGCGTAATATTCCAACTGCCGTGATGCGACCATCATTGCCGCGGCTGTCATCAAAAAAGCCCATCCCAGGAACACGAGCGATCGAGGTGCGAAATGCTGGGTAGCGATTAAAGCCAGCCCATAAAATCCGATCCAGACGCGCACCAGCAGAAGTTCATTGTCGAATTCGTAGCCGTCGTAAAAAAACCAGATGGTGGTCGCGGCTGGAAGCACCAGGCAGGGCACGATGGATCGAAGCGCGAGTTTCATCGACGGCGAAATGAAAGGGCGACCGTCGCGCTGCGCTTTTCGCCAGACGAAAAATGTGTTTAAGGCAAGCAAAATGGCGAGTGCACAGAGCCAGAGTGAAGCAAAGCCACGAGTAGAAATATGGCGCATCACTTCCGGCGCCTTCTCCGCCCAGTGATGTTCACGCAGCCAAATGAATGCGGCCAAGGTAATGGCAATGACGCCGCCGGCGAGGGCGGTAGGCGCGGAAATCGCGCGATAAATCGTCGCGCGTTCCATCAAGGTCCGAATGATCCGAAGGTGTTCCTCGGCGCGGTCGCGTTCGTGCATTAAATAACTTTGTAATACAAAGCTTGAAGCCCGGCAAGAAAATTTTTAACGCCAATTTTCCCGGCTAGTAGGGCGACGCTCCGCGGAGCCAGCCTCGCCCTACCGCGCGGGATCACAACGGCGACGGCACGTTCATCAGAAAGATCACGATCATAATGAGCCCGATAAAAAGTTTCGCGATTACGCCCGCTAGACCGCCCAGAAATGTGCCCCAGCCGGCGCGGCCGGCTTTCATGATTTCTTTCCCGCCAATAAGTTCGCCCGCAATCGCCCCGATTACGGGCCCGACGAAAAGCCCAAGCAACCCAAAAGCTAATCCGATGAGCGCGCCGGCTGCGCCGCCAATCAGACCCCATTTTGTCGCGCCGAAGCGTTTCGCCCCCATGTATCCGGCAGCAGCATCAATTGCGTAGGTTAGAAGCGTGAGCGCCAACATCGCAATGAGCGCGCTCATGCCAAGACTGCGATCTGCGCCCAGCGCCACACGATGAACCACTGCCACCGCCAGGATAATTGTCGTTCCTGGCACGATCGGGATTACCGTTCCGATCAACCCGAGAGCCATTAGCACAATTGCAAACAGCCACCAGAACGCTTCCATGGGATTGATGAATCGTGATCCGTGAGTTGTGAATCGGCAATTAACGATTCAAGCGCAACAGTTGCGCGATCTTTTTTTGACCGACGAAGTGTCGATCTTATACTGAAATTCTGTCATGCCACTCGCTGTTGGAACAAAAGCTCCGGACTTCACTCTGCCCACTAAAACGTCAGATGGACCGAAACAGATCACGTTGAGCGAAAATTTCGGCAAACGAAACACCTTGCTCGCATTTTTCCCAATGGCGTTTACCAGCACCTGCACGACGGAAATGTGTGGTATCAGCTCCGACCTTGCCGCCTACGCTGAGATGAACGCGGCGGTTTACGGAATCAGCGGGGATAATCCATTCGCACAGGAAGCCTGGGCCCGGAAAGAAGGAATCGTGGTGCCGCTTTTGAGCGACTATGAGCACAAGGTCGCGCGCATCTACGACGCCATCTACGAGTCCTTTCTTCCGCAGATCGGACTGGGCATGAGCGGTGTGCCGAAGCGCGCCACCTTTGTGATTGATCGTGCTGGGGTAATCCAGTACGTCGATTGCAACGACGACGCGCGCGTAGTGCCCGATTTCAACAAAGTGAAAGCGAAATTAGCGGAGCTGGTATGACGACAGGAACATTGTCATCCCGAGCGAGAGTCGAGGGATTCCGTTGCGAAAACTTAAGGCTAGCGCCGCGGGATTCTTCGACTGCGCTTTGCTTCGCTCCGAATGACCAAACTCGTTAATGAACGACGAATTCAAGAGCGTGCAAAAGTTCGACGCCGGCAATTGGCGTGAAGGATTTTTCCATTCCCTGCCAGAATTAGAAAAACAAGGTGTCGGCAAGATTTCGCGCCTCCCCATCAGTATTCGCATCGTGCTCGAGTCCGTCTTGCGAAATTGCGATGGCAAAAAGGTGCGCCGCAAAGATGTGGAGACTTTGGCCAATTGGGACGCGAAAAAGCCCGCCAACGAAGAAATCCCGTTCGTCGTCGCGCGGATCGTTCTGCAGGATTTCACCGGCGTGCCGCTGGTGGTCGATCTGGGCGCGATGCGCAGCGCGGTGCAACGCCTTGGCGGCGATCCCAGAATCATCGAACCGCTGGTGCCGGTTGATCTGGTAGTCGATCATAGCGTCCAGGTTGACTTTTTTGGCTCAGCCCAAGCATTGCGATTGAATTTGGAGATGGAGTTCAAGCGTAACCGCGAGCGCTACCAATTTTTGAAATGGGGCCAGCAAGCCTTTAAAACCTTCCAACTGATTCCGCCCGGAATCGGCATCGTGCATCAGGTTAACCTCGAATATCTCGCGAAGGGCGTTCTAAGCCAGAAGTCAGAGGTTAGAGGTCAGAGGTCGGAGATCTTTTATCCTGACACTTTGGTTGGCACTGATTCACACACCACCATGATCAATGGGCTTGGTGTCGTCGGTTGGGGCGTGGGCGGAATTGAAGCGGAAGCTGGGATGCTCGGGCAGCCGGTTTATTTTTTGACGCCGGAAGTCGTGGGCGTGCATTTGAGCGGGCGCCTGAAGGAAGGCGTCACTGCAACCGATCTCGTCCTGCACATCACCCAAATGTTGCGGGCGCAAAAGGTAGTCGGGAAATTCGTCGAGTTTTATGGCGAAGGCGCGGCATCCTTGCCGGTACCCGATCGTGCCACCATCGGCAACATGTCGCCGGAGTACGGCGCGACCATTGGATATTTCCCAGTCGATCAGGAATCGGTGAATTATTTGCGCGCCACTGGTCGCACTGACGAGCAATGCGCCGCGTTCGAAAATTACTTTCGCACGCAGCAAATGTTTGGCATGCCGCGCAAGGGCGAAATCGATTACAGCGTCGATCTGGAACTGGATCTCGGCCAGGTTCAGCCAGGGGTAGCTGGACCGAAGCGGCCGCAGGATCGAATCAATCTCCCCGAGCTCGGCCGAACTTTTCGGTCGCTCTTGCAAAAACCGGTGAAGGACGGCGGCTATGGGATGGAAAATGTCGATCTCGGCGCGAAACATCCGGTGCAATTAAACGGCAGCGCGCCGCAGGACGACGAGATGGCTTCGACCGACAACCGCAACCAGGGAATCGAACCCGGGGACGAACGAAACAAAGTCGAGATGGTCGCTAATCGCCCGACACCCGACACAGCTCGCGAATTCAAAGCTTCGACCGCGGATCCATTTCGACATGGTCGGAGTGAAATCGGCCATGGAAGTGTGTTAATCGCGGCCATCACCAGTTGCACCAACACCAGCAATCCGAGCGTGATGCTGGCGGCCGGTTTGCTGGCCAAGAAGGCGGTCGAACGTGGGATGCGAGTCGATCCGGCCGTTAAGACTTCGCTCGCGCCGGGCTCGCGCGTGGTTTCGGATTACCTAACGAAAACTGGACTGCAATCGTACCTCGATCAGCTTGGGTTCAATCTGGTCGGATATGGTTGCACCACCTGCATTGGTAATTCGGGCCCACTTCACCCCAAGATCGAGAAAGCGATTCACGATTACGACCTGGTCGCGGCCTCGGTCCTTTCGGGAAACCGCAATTTCGAAGCGCGCGTCCATCAAAACATCAAGGCGAATTTCTTGATGTCGCCCCCGTTGGTAGTCGCGTTCGCGCTTGCCGGCCGGGTTGATCTTGATCTGACAAAAGAGCCGATCGGCAAGGACAAAAGCGGAAAGGACATTTTTCTGCGCGATCTCTGGCCGAGCTTGAAAGAAGTGCGCGACGCCATGCAGTCCGCGCTTACGCCGGAAGTTTTCCGCAAACTTTATCGCGATTTCGCCGATCAAAATCCGAAGTGGAACGAAATTCCATCCAGCACCGGTGACATTTATCAATGGGACGAAAAGAGCGATTACATTCATGAACCGCCGTTCTTCAAAGATTTCTCGATGGAGGCCGGGAAGATCGAAAACATTGCTGGCGCGCGCGCCCTCGGAATTTTCGGAGACTCAGTTACAACCGATCACATTTCGCCAGCCGGCGCGATCAAGGCGAGTGCTCCAGCGGGTCAATATCTAATGTCCCGCGGCATCGAGCCGGAGGATTTTAACAGCTACGGTTCGCGCCGGGGGAATGACCTGGTGATGACGCGCGGCACGTTCGCCAATGTGCGGATCAAGAACCTGATGGTGCCGGGGACGGAAGGTGGCGTGACGAAATATTATGGTCCTGCCGCTGGGACAGCGGCAGCTACATCGAGCGAACAGATGTCGATCTATGACGCGGCGATCAAGTATCAAAAAGAAAACGTGCCGCTGGTTATTCTGGCTGGGCACGAATATGGAACTGGTTCATCGCGCGATTGGGCGGCCAAAGGAACACGATTGCTCGGAGTGAAAGCAGTGATTGCGGCGAGCTTTGAGCGCATTCATCGATCGAATCTTGTCGGAATGGGCGTGCTGCCCTTGCAATTTCCCGAAGGCACAAATGCACAGACGCTAAGCCTTAATGGCTCGGAAATGTTTTCTATCACCGGGCTATCCGATTCCATTGAACCGGGAAAAACCGTGACACTGGAAATCGAGTGGAAAAATGGAAAGCGCGATTCAGTTCCCGTTAAATTGCGAATCGATACCCCGATCGAAATTGATTACTACCGCCACGGCGGGATTCTGCAGTTCGTCTTGCGCCAGCTACTCGCCAGTAAGTAAGGCGCGTACTCAGAATGTAGCAGCGACGCCCTTCAAAGGGTCCGCAGCGCGCTTCTCCACGATTCGGAACAACGTGGCGACGAAGGCGTCGTCATCAACGGGCAAGATGCCCGTTGGCCCCACCGCCAGGATGCCCGTGCTACTGCTCCGGCTGTACCCGATACCGCACCGCAATTCTTTCCGGTTCGGGCACCGGACTAAGATCGGCGCGTTCCGTTGCTGTTATCCAGTCCGACCATGGTTCATCCTCCTGGCGCGGTTTTGCGCGCAGCTTGAGCTTGATAAACTGGCCTGCACCTCCCTCGCCCTCGATTGAAACGAAAAGATCGCGATTGAAGGTTTGCGAGAGCAACGACGCTTTGCCGGGAACAAAAACGTAGCCATCGCGAGTCGCAATTTTGTCGTAATCGAGCAATGCGTTGCGGTTATCCCGGTTGTTAGCATAAAGACTGGCGTGCAATGTTTGCTCGCTTGGCTGGGCGGGCAACTTGAGCGTCGGAGGAATCTTAAGTTCGAACTCGAGTGCGAGTGATTTGCCATCCAGTTTGGGTGGATGATCGGCCGCGAGATAGAGAACGCCTGAAACACCAGCAGCGAGTCCAATCGCAATTCCGAGTGCAATCCCCTGTGCCTTGGCAAAGCCGCTGAATCCGGTCCCGCGACTCCGCAGAGCGACGACCAACCCGATGATAAAGCCAACGATGAGACCGAGCGGCGCCAGCGCAAAAAGGATCAACATCCCGCGCCCACCTTCGAAATCAGAAACGTGATAGAGCTCGGTCAGATAAAGCGACGCCACGACCGATAGAACCGCGCCCGCAATCGCCGTGAAAAACGCGATCACCATAACGCGCAGCGCTCTCATTCTAGAAGCATGCCCGCCAAACGTAGCAACTGACAAGTATATTTTAGACCGAGCGTAATCGGATGATTGTAGGCCGTCTCTGCGAGACGGCAGAATTGAAGGCGTCTGACCAACACGTCCTAGTTAAAGGTCCTTCGACCCCGAAAGCTTTTGAAGACTCGGAAGCGAGACTTAAGAGGACCGGGCTTAGCCGCTTGAACGCTGGGCGATCGCTTCGGATTCCGATGGGGCGACTGGCCGGTTGTAGTATTCGGAATACTGGTAGTAGTAATACTCTGGCAATGATGTATCGACACAATTCAGGATTACTCCGGGCACGCCGACCTGGCGGTTGTAAAGTAGCTCGAGTGCCTTCTTCGTGAGCCGAGCCGAAGTATAAGAAAGCCGGACGACGAGCAGGGTGGCATCAATCTTTGGGGCGAGGCTGGTAGTATCATCGGCCGCCAGCACGGGCGAGCTATCGATGATGATGTAGTCGAATTGATGATAGATCTCCTTTAGGAATTGATCGGTGGAATCGCGGAGCAGATGTTCACTTGGCTGCGCCAGGGTTTTGCCACGCGTCACCAGGAGCAAGCTGGGATAAGCCGTTGGCATGACAACTTTCTGCCACGGTACTTCCTGCTGTAATACTTCCGCAAAACCAACGCGCGAATTACTGCCGAATTGTTCGCGTAATGCGCCGCGGCGCAGATCGCCATCGATCAAAAGAGTGCGCGCCCCGGAAAGGGCCAGGGCGATGGCAAGGTTGGCCGACACCGTAGACTTACCCTCGTTTGGGACCGCGCTGGTGACCAGTATGGTTTTCGGCCTTGGTCCTTCGTACGGCATGAAGAGGAGAGAAGACCTAATATTGCGATATGATTCGGCAAAGATGTGTCTGGGATCGTCCGGCTGCAGCAACGCCATTGTGCCTTTGACTTTCTCTTTCGGAATCTGGCCAACCACATTCTCCGAGAAATGACGTTGAAACTCGCCGTAGGAAGCCATCCGATCGTCGATCCGATCGAGCAGAAGAAGAACCATGATCCCGACCAGAGCGCCGCCGCCGAAACCGAGAAGTAAACTCTTTAGTAATCCCGGGCGAACGGAAACCGGAGTTGTCGCCGGTTCCATGATCGAGATTTGATCGCCGGTCTCGATTACCTGCGATACATCAACTGACTTCAAATCGTTCGTTAGCCGCTCATAGAGTAGTTTAGTACGATCGACTTTACCCTTGATGCGATTGAATTGTGCGAGGCGCTGACTGAGGTCGAGCGCTTTTACTTCCCACTCCTTAATGTTGCCTTGCAAATTTTCCATCTGTTTGCCAATGGATTTGCGCCGGGTTTCGAGCTTCTCGACGGCGTCGGAACGGAAAAGGTCAATCAACTTCTCCTGCTTCGAGATTTCATCGTTTAGCTTGATGATTTTGGGATGCTTCGGCCGCAGGTCCTGGGAAAGAGTGTCGCGTTCTGCTTTGAGCAACTGGACTTGTTGCTTGGCCTTGAGATAGTCGCCTTCCGGACCGACATCGGAAAACGGCATGCCTACCTGATCGTTAGCTGAAGGATTCGGTGAAGCCTCCGTCTGCGTCTTCTCTCCACGATCGAGGTTCTGATCAAGATCAAGTTTCTCGAGGAGCTCGTATTCAGTCTTCAGGCGCGCGTAATCTTGATTCAATTTCACCAGATACTGCGCGGCACTATTTCCTTCTTCCTGAATAAATCCGATGTTGTTCTGTTTTTGAAAATCAAGCATTTCATCCTCGGCCGCGCGCAAGTCTTTCTCGACTTGAATTAACTGCTCGGTAATGCCGGTAGTAAAGGTATGGGTCTGGCCCTCCCGCATTCCTCTTTTGAAGTCGAGATACTTCTGCATCACGGCATTGAGGTAGATCTGGGTGTAGTCGGGCGAGCTACCAATTGCCTGAAGCTCGAAGATGGAAGTGCGCGGGCGTTGTGCGACGCTTAGCTCAACCGGCACTGGCTGGAGTTCGGGATTAGTGGAACGGACCAGGGCGGCCGCGGCCCGGCGCACTTCGGCGCTTTGCATCAGCTGGATTTGGGTGCCGTAAAAATTGACGTTGTCTTCGCTGTAGACTGGACCCTGGTTGATGTTGAGCTTCCCGGCCAGCATCATCTTGCTGGTGGATTGAAATGAGGGTGGGGTTTGAAAAATGAGCCAGGCCTCCACAAAAAGACCGCAACAAATGGTAAGCAGGAGAATCCACCAACGCCGAAGAAGGAGCGATTTGTAGCGATAAATCCGCGTGAAAAACGCGGTGGACCACGGCGCCGCGGCGGGTCGCTCGAGAGGCGCGTTCATACTACATGTTGATCAACCGTTGCGGCACGTAGATCTGATCGTCCGGCTGTAAGACCATGTCTTCGTCGGTGCGTCCTTCTTCAATTACCCGTTTCAAATCGATCGTAAAATCCTGGCCGTTCTTCCGTGTGACTTTTACTTTTCGCTTGTTGGCAAAATCGCCGAAGCCGCCGGCCCGAATAATTGCCTTACTCACGGTATAACTTTCATCAGCCGGAATTTCCTGCGGACCCTGGCCTTTGACCGAGCCATAGACGTAAATCCGGCCGCGAGATTTCTCGCTCACTCGCTCGATCGCGAGGATGACGGTGGCGTGATAATAATACTCCTTCTCGAGCGCGGCTTTGATGGCGAAGGCCAGGTCGCGGCAGGTCCGTCCCTTTGCCGGCACCAACCCAATATAAGGAACCTCCAACTCACCATTGTCGTTCACGCGCAGGTGTTGCGACTCCTCATCGCGATCTTCCACTACGCGAAAGCTCACGTAATCATTCGACCCCAGCCGTTTCTTATCGTCAAGGACACTCATTGAATTGGTCCGCATGACGGTAGTGGTCACCGGCAGATCAGGCGGAAGCGACTTAGCCGCCGTCGGAGACGGACTGGTTTCCTGCGCTACTAACGAGAAATTGGATAGCGCGAGGATGATGATTATGAACACAATGACCTTCATCCTCTACTTCTATTCTTAAAAGCTGTAAGTGCCGTCGAACGCGATGCGGTTCTGGGTGTAATCGCGGAACGGAACATCTGAATCCTTTTCCGTAAATTGATAGCGCAACCCGAGGGTAACGTGCGGCGTCAATTGATAGCCGATGGTAATGGCGCCGCCGTAACGATGCAGGTGTTCGTCGATAAAGCCGCCGGAGTCATCGGCGTCCTCATAGAACACTTCGGTCGAAAGCAAGGTATTACGAATGATATTCCAGGTCACGGTATGCCGGACATAATTCAGGGTAATAAAGTTGGAGTTCACCCCAAGCTGACTTTCATGACCGGCAGAGAGGGTTTGCGTGATATAGGCGTTGAGCCGGTGAGAAATGAGGATATTGGCATAATAATCGTGCACATCGTTCGAATCAAAGACCGAGCCGGTGTTATCGAAGTTGATCATCTGATAACCACCTGCGACACGCACCCTCATGTAGTTGGTCAACTGGGTTTCGAGAAATGCACCGGCGGTGACGGCATTCGAGTCATTCAGCACGTTCTGATCATAATAGGTATGGACAAAACTCGATTCCAGACCAACCCCGGTAGTATTGGTTAAAGTAAAGGCGAGCGACCCGACCAGAACTTCCGCGTTACGATTGAGGTAATCGAGGTCGGAGTTAGTTGAAACGTAAAGGTAGTGATCGTAGCCGAGAGTCGCCACTGCCTTGTTCAAGTCCCACAGGACGGAAATCCCGGCGCTATTTTCGAAACGGCCATAGTCAATCACGTTACTGAGCTGCAACTCGCTGATCGGATCCTGTTGCAGGGAAAAGCGATCGTGAAAGTTAATCCGGAAATCGCCGACGAAAACGTCGAGGGCGAGTTGCGAGCCCGGGGTGAGCAGAACGCCGTTTGTGTCCTGGCTGGAGTGATCAAGATAGAAGGCATAGCCGAGGCCGATATCCAATCGCAAGGTATTGAGCTGGGTGACTGGCCAGAGAGCATTGATCGTTACTTGTGGGTGAATGATGAAGTCGCTCTCGGGCCTGTTTTCAGAAAGATTAATGTTGTCGTTATACTCGAAGCCAAGGGTCGCACTGATGCGATACTTAATGGCGCCGGTCATCAAATTGTAGGGAATGTGCTCGATGTCCTGACGGCGGGCCTCGGCCGCTTCTTCGCCGGCAAGAGAGGGCCGAACGGCATCTTGCGCCAAGGCCGACCACGCTCCGAATAATGTGCAGACAAGCAAAACGAAACCTAATCGTTTGCCACGAGGGCAGACAGAAAGGCGGACTCTCGGGCTCATTAAGACCACGTGCCCAAGTCTAAAAGATCGACCAGCAAAAGGCGGCGCGACCGCCCTGGCCCGCTCGCCCTCAAATCGATGCAAATCTGGCACTTGGTTAAGGTTTCGAATCCGCCGCCACTGACATTCCAGCTTCAACGTGGCGGTGCGGTCCTACCGACGGTTACTCAGAGATACGATGTAATTCAAGGAAAAACAGGGGCTTCGCCGGGGAGTTTTTGGCGGAAAAGCTACCAAAAAAGAAAAAGTGTGGCGCAGTCTAAGCTTTCAAATAGTGACGTATGTCGAAGCCCTGGCGTGCAATCGTTCTGATTCTGGCCACCACAAGTTCCGCGATGTGGGGGGCGCCGACAGTCAGAGCGACGTCCAATGACACTCGAAACGCTGCTCAGATGAGCCAAACGGAGAAGAACATTCTGACCCTGGACAACGACACCATTAGCTGCTCACTCCCTGAAGGCGACACCACCTTTATTATCTCGCTCGTGCGGAGTTCCCCGCTCGATCGCTTCACCTTTATCAACGAAAATACCACGGCTCGGGGCGAACTCAGAATTGCGGTCTCGAACGAGAAACTTTCGGCCGACAGCGACAAATGGACGCCGGTGGACGGCGCAACTTCATTTAAACGCAAACGTCTCTTCAGTGTCTCAGTGCTCGGGGTCGAAGCAAAATATGTTCGACTCACATTTCATGTTGAGCACGAAAACGACATCGCTGCTCTCGGATGGCAAGGCATCCGCACAGTTAGCCGTTGATCAGAAAGTTACAATCGCGCGATTTAGTTCTTCCGATCGCGAGGGACAAATGCGAGCGGTGCCAAGTTCTAGGGGTTGCTACTCGACGAAAATTTCGCTTTGGTGAAAAGAGCATTCTGATTTGAGACAGGAACCGCGGTCGGCCGTCATGTTTTCCATAAGTTTCGCGTATGTCCGCATTTTCTATCCTAAATCAAATGCGCCGTTCCCAAATCTCACCCATCTGAATTAGCGGCACGGAATTAGCTTTTTCTGGGCACGGGCGTCACCGGCGCGGCGAATGCGAGCAACCACGGCAACTCACACCCAAACGCGACGGCAACGGGAGGCGGGCAGAAAAAATTCGCCTCGGCGTAAAAGCAATGAGAACCAACGACAGACTTCGCGGAAAACCGCTGCGACGAAAAGTGCGGATCATTATCAGCTGGTTGCCCGGGCTACAAAGGATGCAATTCGGGATTGGAATTTAAACAGCGACGAGCTCACCTGGCCACAAGGCCTTGATTCCCTCCTCGGTTATTCTCCGAGCGGATCAGGTCAGACAATCGCTTTCTGGGAACAGCAGATTCATCGCGACGATCGATCCAGAATCGCAGCCTCTATTCGCGAGGCTATCAAATCCAAGGCGGAGCATTGGTCGGGCGAATATCGTTTTCGACACGCTCAAGGTCATTACCTTCAGTTGTTGGAGCGCGCCCTGCTTGTGCGCGACAAAAATGGCCGCGCCGTGCGGTTCGTTGGCGCGCTCATGGATGTGACCGCGGGCAAACAACTGCGAGACCAGCTCTCACATTCCCAGAAAATGGAAGCGTTCGGTCAACTGGCCGGCGGCGTCGCCCACGATTTCAACAATTTCCTGACCGCAATTCTCGGCTATAGCGACCTGCTGGTGGCGGAAATTCAGGGCCGCGGCACCGGCGCAAAATACCTCAGCGAAATTCGCAGTGCCGCCGGGCGAGCCGCCTCACTGACCAAGCAGCTTCTCACTTTCAGCCGTCGCCAACCGCTGGAACCCCGCGTTCTGGAAGTAAACACGCTGATTCATAATCTCGAGCGTTCAATCCTGCGACTGCTTGGCGAAAACATCTCCGTTCTTTGCGAGCTGATGCGGGAAAAAAAACACATCAAAGTCGATCCGGAGCAATTCACCCAGATTATCATCAACCTCGCAGTTAACGCACGCGATGCGATGCCGGCTGGAGGCACACTGGTACTGAAAACGGAGACGATTTCGACAAATGGGAAATCAGTGCCGGAACTGCCGTCGGGTAAATACGTCCGTATTAGCGTGATTGATAACGGCATGGGGATGAGCGAGGAAGTGAAGGAGCGTCTTTTCGAACCGTTCTTTACCACGAAAGATGATCGTCACGGCAGCGGGCTCGGCCTCGCTACTTGCTATGGAATTGTTGGTCAGAGTGGCGGTCACATCACCGTTGAGAGTGAGCTCGCCAAAGGCACCGCCGTGCACATCTACCTCCCTGAGGTTGCCGCGCCTCCGGCGGCCGCCTACCGAAAGCGGCCGAAATTGCCAAACGGCAACGAAACCATCCTGGTAGTGGAAGACGACATTAGCGTGCGGCACGTCGCGGTGAGGACATTGCGCATGCTCGGCTACAATGTTCTCGAGGCGTTCCGCGCCGACGAAGCCAAGCGTCTGATTGAGAATACCGCCATCAATCTCGTCGTCAGTGACATCGTGCTGCCGGATATGAGCGGGTGCGACTTTGCTGATTGGATGCGGATTAACAGCCCTTCGACGCAAATTCTGCTGACCTCCGGTTATTTGCCCGAAATGACGACAATCGGCACTCCATCTAGCGACCTGCCTTTTCTGTCGAAGCCCTTCGATCCACAACAGTTGGCTGAAACAGTACGGGCGTCGCTTGATGCGGTTGTTTTGACCTGAGCGAACGGAACACGGGCCTGTGGCCTGTGCGCCCTGTGGGGATTCTCCCCGCTGTTCGTTCAACCAAGTGTCAGCGGAATAGAACTCCGCTGGGCGCACAGACTTGGAAGTCTGTGTTCCTTCAATAGCTCGTAGCGAAACCGTTGCCGCAACTTTCGTCGCGGTGTATGCAACCGCGTGGTCAGTTTCGCTGACATCGAAGCAGCACGCGAGCGAAGCAAAGGTGCGGTTTATTATTCACCCTGCCTGCCTTCGATTCCATTGAGCGAGCTCAGCGGGATGGAAATTTTCTGCAAGCTCGACAACTTGCAGCGCACGGGAAGTTTCAAAGAACGCGGCGCGCGCAACGTTCTCTCACAATTGCCCGCTGACCAGAAAAAGCGCGGCGTCATCGCAGCCTCCGCTGGAAATCACGGCCAAGCCCTCGCTTACCAGGGCAAATTGCTCGGAGTGCCCGCGACCGTCGTTATGCCAAAGCATGCGCCGCTGATCAAAGTGAGCAATTGCCAGAAACTCGGCGCTCGAGTTGTCCTGCACGGCAAAGATTTTGCGGAAGCGAAAACGCGCGCACACGAAATCGCGGCGAAGGACAAGCTGGCCTACATCGATGGCTACGATGATCCGGCGATCATTGCCGGTCAGGGCACAATGGGCTTGGAAATTCTCGAGCAAGTCCCAAACGTCGATGCGGTGATTGTGCCGGTTGGCGGAGCCGGGTTAATCGCGGGCGTTTCGCTGGCAGTAAAAACCAAGCGACCGAAAGTGAAAATCATCGCGGTCGAAGCGGAAAATGTCGCAAGTTTCTCAGCCGCGTTGAAAGCGGGCAAACCGACGCGGGTCGAAATGCAACCGACGCTGGCAGATGGTTTGGCCATTCCGCAAGTAGGCAAAAATGCATTCGAGATCGCGAAGTCGCGCGTTGATCGGGCTGTCATCGTTACCGAGGAACAAATCGCGCTTTCTATTTTGCGGATAGTGGAGCTGCAAAAAGGCATGGTTGAAGGCGCGGCTGCCACTCCTCTGGCCGCATGCCTGTCCGGCGAGCTTCGGAATCTTGCCCGCAAACGCGTCGTCCTTCTCCTTTGTGGCGGAAATATTGATCCCAACGTCTTGAGCCGGGTCATCGAACGCGGCCTTGTTGCCGATGGAAGGCTGTCGCGTTTCGTCGCGGTCATCAGCGATCGGCCCGGCGGATTGGCCGATTTGACCACGCAAATTGCCGCGAGCGGCGCAAGCATCAAACAAGTGGTGCACGATCGCGCCTTTGCCGGCTCGGACGTTTCAGCGGTGCATGTCCTGTGCACGGTGGAAACACGAAACCGCGAGCATTTGGCCCTGCTGCGCAAAAAATTGCGCGAACACGGCGTGGAGACGTACGACTCGCGCTAACGGTCATCCCGAGCGTCAGTCGAGGGATCCCGATGAAGATAGCTTTAAGGTTTCGCGGCGGGATCCCTCGACTTCGCTCGGGATGACCGTTTCGTGGGGCCAGCGGCACTTCGCCTCACTTGAAGCACCCATCGCGCTCCGTAATCTTTCACAATGCATTCGGGCGAGACGGAGACGATTGAAAAACCGGTAGCAAAAACGCAGAAAAAATCGGCACCGGGTAACTTCGTCGCGACGCCAAACACCGTTGCTACTTTCGCCGATCGTCATATCGGCCCAAGCACAGAAGAGACGGTGCAAATGTTGCGCGAGCTGGGCTTCGAAAATCTGGACGCCCTGGTCGATGCCACCGTTCCGAAAAACATTCGGCTGGATCGGCCACTCGAATTGCCAAAGGCGAAAAGTGAGAATGAAGCGCTGGCGGAATTGCGCGCCCTGGCGTCGAAAAATAAGGTTGCGCGAAATTTCATCGGCGCGGGTTATTCCGACACCATCACGCCGCCGGTGATTCAGCGGAACATTCTCGAAAACCCCGGCTGGTATACCGCTTACACACCCTATCAGGCTGAGGTTGCCCAGGGCCGGCTGGAAGCGCTCGTAAATTTCCAAACCATGGTGACCGATCTCACCGCGCTCGACATTGCCAACGCCTCGTTACTCGATGAAGCAACTGCAGCTGCCGAAGCAATGGCACTATGCTATCACGCGGTCACCGGACCCAGCGTCAGGAATAAATTCTTCGTCGCGGATAATTGTCATCCACAAACCATCGCCGTTGTGCGGACCCGCGCGAAACCGCTTGGAATCGAAATCGTCACCGGCAATTTCTCCAATTTCAAATTGGATGATACGATTTTTGGCGCACTGGTGCAGTATCCGGCGACGGACGGCGCGATTTATGACTACGAAAAATTCGCCAAGGCCGCGCACGATGCCGGGGCTTTGTTCGTTGTCGCTGCCGATATTCTGGCGCTCACGTTGTTGAAACCGCCTGGAGAATTCGGGGCCGATGTTGCGGTCGGTTCCACCCAGCGTTTCGGAGTTCCGCTTGGCTTTGGCGGCCCGCACGCGGCTTACATCGCGACGCGCGACCAATTTAAACGTCACCTTCCCGGCCGCCTTGTCGGCGTCTCTCATGACGCTGAAGGACGTCCGGCCTACCGGCTGGCACTGCAAACGCGCGAGCAGCACATCCGACGCGACAAGGCTACCAGTAACATCTGCACGGCCCAGGTCTTGTTAGCTGTGATCGCCGCGATGTATGCGGTTTATCACGGACCAGAAGGATTGCGCGCTATTGCGCAACGCGTTCACAATTTCACGGCTAAACTCGTGGAAGGTCTGCGCCAGCTTGGTTTCAAAATCGCATACGAAAATTTCTTCGACACTATCCGGGTTGAACTCGGTCAGGCCTCTAGCAACAATTTGATCGAACGTGCCGGGCGCGCCGGGTGCAACCTGCGTGCAGCAGGCGATCACGCGATCAGCATTTCACTCGACGAAACCACCACCGATTTCGATATCGAAACGCTGATGTCGATCTTTCGCGGCACGCAGGTACGCGATTTTGCCGACGCGGATATTGAGTCTTCTTCGTTCTGGATTCCGCAGTTCGCAATCCGCCACTCCGATTTTCTCACTCATCCAGTTTTCAACACCTATCACAGCGAAACTGAAATGTTACGTTATCTGCGGCGACTGGAATCACGCGATCTCTCGCTCTGCCACTCCATGATCCCGCTCGGTTCCTGCACCATGAAATTAAACGCCACCGCGGAAATGTTTCCGATTTCGTGGTCGGAATTTGCCAGACTGCATCCATTCGCGCCGAATTCGCAAACGGCCGGCTACCTCAAAATGTGCGACCAACTCGAGCGCTGGCTCGCGGAAATCACCGGCTTCGCCGCCGTCTCCTTACAACCTAATGCCGGTTCCCAAGGCGAATTTGTTGGCCTGCTCGCGATTCGCGAATACCACGCCTCGCGCGGGGAAGCGCATCGGAATGTCTGTCTCATTCCGCAATCAGCTCACGGAACAAACCCCGCCAGCGCGGTCATGGCCGGCTTCAAGGTCGTGGCCATCGCAACGTTAAAAGATGGTGACATCGATCTGGCCGATTTGCGGGCAAAGGCCGACACGCATGCACGCGATCTGGCAGCGCTGATGGTCACCTATCCGAGCACCCACGGCGTTTTCGAGACTACGATTCGCGAAATCTGCGACATCGTGCACGGTCACGGTGGTCAGGTTTACATGGACGGCGCGAACATGAACGCGCAAGTCGGTGTTTGCCGGCCAGGCGACATCGGTGCCGACGTCTGCCATTTGAACTTGCACAAAACTTTCTGCATTCCACATGGCGGCGGCGGCCCAGGCGTCGGCCCAATCGGTGTCGCGCAACACCTTGCACCGTTCCTGCCTTTGCCTTCTGCAATCAGCAATCAGCAATCAAAAATCAGCAATTCTTCCGTTGGTCCCGTCGCTGCTGCTCCCTACGGCAGCGCCAGCATTCTCACCATCTCGTGGATGTACATTCGCATGATGGGTCCCGAGGGACTGAAACGCGCCACGGAAGTCGCGATACTGAACGCGAATTACATCGCAAAACGACTCGATCGTTATTTTCCGGTCCTGTTCAAAGGCAAACGGGGTCTCGTTGCCCACGAATGCATTCTCGATCTGCGCGATTGGAAACACGCCGGCATGGAAGTGGAAGATGTGGCCAAGCGATTGATGGATTACGGATTCCATGCGCCAACGATCTCCTGGCCAGTCGCAGGAACGATGATGGTCGAGCCGACAGAGAGCGAACCGAAAGACGAGCTGGATCGTTTTTGCGATGCCATGATTTCGATTCACGCGGAAATGAGCGCAATCGCGAACGGCACCGCTGATAAACAAAATAATGTTTTGAAAAATGCTCCGCACACGACCGGGCAGATCGCCGCCGATAAATGGGACCGGCCCTATTCACGCGAGCAAGCGGCCTTCCCCGCGCCATGGCTGCGCCATCACAAATTCTGGCCGAGCGTCGCTCGAATCGACAACGTTTACGGCGATCGCAATTTGTTCTGCTCGTGCGTGCCGCTCGAGGAAGTTGGAGAGTCCAAAGAATAAAGCGATATTCCTCGCGTTGGCCGGAACACAGGCATTCCTGCCTGTGCGCCCAGCGGAGATGTTCTCCGCTGTTTTTGGTTCAGCGGGTTACAAACCCTCTGGGCGCACAGGCTAAAAAGCTGTGTTCCGCCGGCGTTCCGCGAAGAAATGGGCTGTCGCCCCTGAATGTAGAGTTCGAACGAGAAAGTGATATTTTGCGTTGGAGGTGACGCATGAAAATGCCGAAACGGCTGATTGATTGTTTGGACGAGAACAAGGCCAGTTATGAAATTCTGCGCCATCCGGAAGCAGTTACCGCGCAAAGAATCGCTCAAGCCGAGCATGTGAAAGGGCGGCGTCATGCCAAAGTCGTAATGGTAAAATCGGGAGCAGAGCACCTGATGATTGTCCTTCCGGCAGAACATCTGATCGATCTCGAGAAGTTAGCGAAGATTGTCGGCCAAGACGTCTCCTTGGAGAGCGAACGGGAATTCGAGTCCCTCTTCCCGGACTGCGCGGCCGGAGCGATGCCGCCGTTTGGCAATCTTTACGGTGTGCCCACGTATGTGGACAAGAGTTTGGCTGAGGAAGATTACATTGTCTTCGAAGCAGGCACTCATACCGAGGCGATAAAAGTTAGCTATCGCGATTACGAAAAAATTGTGAAGCCGCAGGTAAAAGATTTGGCGATCAAGATTCACCCAATGAAAGGAGTGTAAGATTGCGCGCAGCTCTAACAGGCCTGGCGTTTTGGCTGGTGTGCGTGGCGGCGATGCCGGCGGCCGAGAGGGTTTCGCTTATCAAAATCGATGGCGCGATTGGTCCGGCGACAGCGAGTTACATTTCGCGAAGCATCGATGAAGCGCGGGCGGAGAACACGCAATGTCTCATCATTCAACTTAACACCCCGGGAGGTTTGCTCGATTCGACGCAGACGATCGTGAAAAGCTTTCTTGGTTCGACGGAGCCGGTGGTGGTCTACGTGGCGCCAACTGGCTCGACCGCGACCAGCGCTGGTTGCTTCATCACCGTCGCCGCAAGCGTTGCGGCCATGGCACCAGCCACGACGATCGGTGCGGCGCATCCGGTGACAATTGGCGGGAATCCGACCGGCGGCGAAGAAAAGCTCGATGATACGATGAAACAGAAGCTCGAGAATTTTTCCGTGAGCTACATCGAAGCGATCGCGGCCAGGCGGCACCGCAACGTCGAGTGGGCGAAATCAGCCGTGCGCGAGAGCGCTTCGATCAGCGCGGAAAAAGCGCTCGAGTTGAAGGTTGTCGATCTTATCGCGAACGATCTACCGGACTTGCTAAAGCAACTAAACGGGCGCGTGGTCGATGGCAGGACGCTCAAGACCGCGGGCGCTGAGGTTTCCGAGATCAAAATGTCGCCTTCCGAACGCGTTTTTCAGAAGATCTGGCGACCTGAAGTCATGTTCATTCTCATGCTCATCGCCATGTATGGCATCATTGGTGAGCTAACGACGCCCGGCGCAATTCTTCCGGGGGTGGTAGGCGCGATTGCGCTGATCCTTGCCCTTTATCTGGCGGCGATCCTGCCGGTAAATGCAACCGGACTGGCATTGATCGCTCTTGCGCTCATGCTTTTTGTTTTCGATATCTATGCGCCGACCCACGGAGTGCTCACAATCGGCGGAATCATTTCGTTTTTGATCGGTTCGCTCATGCTCTTCAACCGTGCCGATCCGCTTTTTCGTTTATCGCTCGGCTACATTATTCCGGCTACGTTGATCACAGCGCTGTTTTTTGTTTTCGTCGTCGGCAAAGGTTTGCGCGCGCAGCTTTTGCCGGTGAAAGCGGGAACAGAAATGATGGTCGGAAAAACGGCAACCGCGTTAATGCCAATCGACTCGCGCGGCGGCAGGGTTTTCGTCGAAGGTGAGTATTGGAACGCGGTCAGCGATACGCCGATTGGAAAAGGTGACGTAGCAGAGATCGCGGCTGTGCAAGGATTAACTTTAAGAGTTCAGCCGGCGAAAGGAGCATGAGATGCACTCGCATTCGAGCTTGTTTTGGATCTCAAAGTTCGAGCTTCGGATTTTGGCGGACTTCGATTAGAAATTGGGTATGCCATTACTTGAAGGCCTCGTGAGGTTAGTCGGCTGGGTCATTCCGCTCGTCGTCCTGGCCATCATCATTCTGCCGCAGGCGATCCGCATTCTGCGCGAATACGAGCGCGGAGTGATTTTTCGCCTGGGAAAATTGCTTGGCGCGAAAGGGCCGGGATTGATTTTTCTCATCCCGATCGTGGATCGAATGGTGCGCATGGATTTGCGCGTCGTGACTATCAGCGTCGAGAAGCAGGAAGTGATGACGCGCGACAACGTGCCGGTGACGGTCGATGCAGTGGTTTATTTCCGCGTGGTGGATCCGCAAGCGGCAGTCGTGAAAGTGGAGAACTTTCTCAAAGCCACCTCGCTGATGTCGCAGACCACGCTGCGAAGCGTCCTCGGCCAGGCCCCGCTCGATGACCTGCTTTCGCAGCGCGAGAGCATCAACCTGAAGTTGCAGGAGATCATCGACCGGCAAACCGAACCGTGGGGCGTCAAAGTCACGGCGGTCGAGGTAAAGGACGTGGCGCTGCCCGACACAATGAAGCGCGCCATGGCCAAGCAGGCCGAAGCCGAGCGCGAGCGCCGAGCCAAGGTCGTTAACGCCGAGGGCGAATTCCAGGCCGCGGAAAAAATGGTGCAGGCCGCCGCGATGATGAGCAAGGAACCGATTGCGCTGCAGCTGCGCTTCCTCCAAACCATGCGCGAGATTTCGAGCGAGCATAACACAACCACATTTCTTCCTGTGCCGATCGATTTGTTCACGCCCTTCATAAATAAAAGCGAACCGCCCAAGTCGTAGCATTCTTCAGGACTCAGCCTGGCATTAAAAATATACAGACCGCTGAAAGCAGGGCATAAGAGCGGATTTGTAATCGTGAGCGGAAACGCCAATCAGAAGCTGGCGGCGCGGAAAAAGTCGCCGTCCACGAAAAGGCAACACTCGCAAAAACTGATCAATTTCCTGAAATCGCCGGCTTCCTATCCGCACCGGCCGCGACGGGTGTTGTCGATGCAAACCCACATTTCTTGGGTCTTCATCGCCTCGCCCTTTGTTTTCAAAGTAAAAAAACCGGTCAATCTCGGCTTTCTCGACTTCAGTACCCTGGGAAAGCGACACCATTTTTGCCAGCGAGAGCTTGAGCTAAACGGCAGACTCTGCCCGGACGTTTACCTGGACGTCCTTCCGATCTACAAGACGCCTTCCGATTTTTCCTTCAAGGCCAAAGGAAAAATCGCCGAGTTCTGCCTGAAGATGAAAGAACTGCCGAAAGGCGGGTTCCTGGGCGAATTGGTGGCAGAGCGGCGAGTGGGCGAGGGCGAGATCGATCGCATTATTTCCCGTTTACGACACTTTTATGAATCGCAAACACCGAACAGGGACATTGAGCAATGGGGAACGCCCGAAAAACTGAAGATCAGCACGGACGAAAATTTCACGCAGGTTGAACCGTTTGTTGGAAGAAAGATTTCGCCCGCTGCCTTCGAAGCAATTCGGCATTTCACCAACGAATTCTATGTCCGGAACGAGAAATTATTTTGCCGGCGAATTCAGCAACACTGGATCCGGGATTGCCACGGTGATGTCCACCTGGACCACATTCATCTGACTCCTGAAGCGACAACCATTTTTGATTGCATCGAATTCAACGATCGTTTCCGCTTCATCGACGTTGCTAATGATGTCGCGTTTCTGGCGATGGATTTTGATTTCGAAGGCCGAAGCGATTTGGGAAATTTGCTCCTTCGAAATTGCGCACGGGAATTTCATGATCCCGAAATGCTGAAGTTATCGGACTTCTACAAATGCTATCGGGCGCTGGTGCGGGCAAAAGTCGAAACCATTCAGGCAACCTCAATGAAAAGAATGAAAGCCCGCGAGCATTCCGACGCAGCAGCGCGCTATTTTCGTCTCGCCCTGCGCTATGCAGTAAGCGGCTCCGAGCCGTTGCTCCTCGCCGTCATCGGACGAGTCGGGACCGGCAAGAGTACTGTTGCTCGCGAACTGGGGAATGAATTGAATTGGCCGGTCTTTTCTTCCGACCAGATCCGCAAGACGCTAGCTGGCGTGCCATTGACCAGGCGGACCCCGGCAAGAAAGCGCGCCGAGGTCTATTCCCGACAGATGACTGGGCAAACCTACAAGGAGCTTTTAGCACGCGGGCTTCTTGCAGCGGAAACTCACGGAGGAGCAATCGTCGATGCGACGTTTTCCAGTGCGGCAAACCGCGAATCGTTTCGTCAGAAATGCGAGAAAGCTCATGTTCGTTTTCAGGCCGTGGAACTTGAGGTCGAGCCGGGCGAGATCGAGCACAGGTTGAGAGCGCGTAACAAAAGTATCGGTGTAATTTCGGATGCTCGCCTTGAAGACCTCGAAAAGTTGCTTGCCGCTTACGAAGCGCCCTCACAGCTGTCTCCAAATTTGATTACGGTCCCAGCCGACACTGCGATTGCCAATACCGTGAAATCAGTGCTCCTGCGATTGACCGAGCTACAACTTCGCCGTTTTCAGGCCGAGCCTAACTTAATCTCATAATTGTTGTAGCGGCGCTCTATGAGCGCCGAATCCTAAGAAGTTCGGCGGTCATAAACCGCCGCCACAGAAGACTGAGTCAATTGAAACGACTCGGTATACCGTTTTGGGAGTTGGAATTTGGGATCTATTTTTCACCTACGTCTTTTCTTGTGCGGCGATGTCATGATCGGTCGCTCTGACACTGCTTCTAGATGAAACTGACCTTTCTCGGCACACGCGGCGAGATCGGGGCCCGGACCCGGCGCCATCGCATGCACAGCTCGCTCTTGGTTTCCCTTCGCGGCAGAGAGGTAATGATCGATTGCGGACTCGATTGGCTCGGAAACTTTGAGCGACTGCACCCGGATGCAATTGTCTTAACGCACGCGCACCCGGATCATGCCTGGGGCCTGCGAAAGGGCGCGCCCTGTCCGGTGCACGCGCCGAAAGAGACATGGCGTACCTTACCAAATTACAAGATCGATCATCCTCACGTAATCGAAGAAGGCGGGCCGACCAAAATTTGCGGCATCAACTTTCAACCTTTTTCCGTTGAACACTCGATCCTGGCGCCGGCCGTCGGATACCGGATCAGCGCGGGCCACGCCTGTATTTTCTACGGGCCGGATCTGCTTTTTATTCACAATCGCGCAGCAGCATTAAAGGATGTCCAGATCTACATTGGCGACGGCGCAGCCATCACGCGCTCATTCGTCCGCAAACGTGGCGACCGACTCATCGGCCACGCCAACGTTCGCACCCAACTGGGGTGGTGCGCAAAAGAAGGTGTTCCGCTTGTGATCATTACTCATTGCGGCTCCGAGATCGTCACAGGTAACGAGACTAAGCTTGCCAAGGAACTTCAGAAGATCGCCACCGACCGTGGGATCGACGCGTTCATTGCCTGCGATGGAATGATGTTAGATGTGAAATGACCATGGGGCGACTTAGTTTTGACTCCCGACACGCTCTTTTGTGGCGCGAGTAGCGATTGAAATTTGGGCAATTCGTGCGATGCAAAAACCCAAAGTGGATGACAGCCTTACGTTGCTGACCGACTTCGGTAAAACCGAAGCGATCTGCGCCGAAGTGCTCGCTGATCCGACGAGGGAAGAGGGTATTCTGCTTAAGGTACTCGCGCGCGGCCCCTTCCAGGAGGGTCAGCAGTGCTGGATTGTCGATCGCGACGGATCAAAAATTGGCGCGAAGGTGGAAAACGTCTTCAAGCAAACCATCGATAGCGAAGTAACACTTTCAACCGTGTTACCCGCGTAGCGCCGTCCTGTTCGTATCCGCATTCCTGCTCTTGCCCACTTCTTCTGTAGCGGCGCTCTGTGAGCGCCGATCTTCTGAATTCCGGCGGTCACAGACCGCCGCTACAGGAGTTGCACAGGTGCGCGAGGGTTAACCGAAAAACACCCGATTGCACGTTGCGCTGCGTTCGTTAGTTGAAGGTCAATGAAATCGAAGAGTCGAAAAGTCGAGCGGAGTTTTCCGTTTCTGCGCCTGAACGAACGCGAAAGCAAACCGCGCAAGCGCGGCTTAACCGAAATCCGCGGACCCTATTACTCCGCTTACGGCCGACGCCATCTTGAAGATCTTTTCGAAACAATGGGCCGCTACATTGATTCACTCAAGTTCGCCGGCGGTTCGTTTACCCTCATGCCGGAGGGAGTCGTAAGAGATATTATCGATCTTTGCCATAAACACGGCGTGCTCGTTTCCACCGGCGGATTCATCGAGCGCGTCCTTACCCAGGGTCATGATGTCGTGCGGCAGTACGTCAGGGAATGCAGGAATCTCGGCTTTGACATTATCGAAATTTCCGCGGGGTTTCTTTCGATCCCGACGGATGATTGGTTGCGTCTGATCGCACTGGCGCGCAAATGTGGATTGAAAGCGAAACCGGAGGTGGGAATTCAATTCGGCTCCGGCGGTGGAACTAACACTTCGGAACTCGAATCCGAAGGCACTTCCGATCCGACGTGGACCATTGCACAAGCCAGCCGATTTCTCGATGCCGGTGCCGACATCGTCATGATCGAAAGCGAAGGCATTACCGAAAATGTGAGGTCGTGGCGAACAGACGTGCCGGCGCGATTTATTAACGAGCTCGGCCTGGACCGGCTGATGTTCGAAGCGTCCGAACCAGATGTGTTTGCCTGGTACATAAAAAATTACGGCGCGGAGGTAAACCTCTTCATCGATCACAGCCAGATCGTGCAGCTCGAATGTTTGCGGGCGGGTATTTGGGGCACCAAAAATTTATGGGGTCGCGTGATAACGTACAAAAACGGGCGCGAGTAATTCGCCTATCGGAAAAGCGGCTGCGAGTTCGCCCCTCAGCAACTGCAACAAATCAAAAGGCTAATCGCACTTAATTCTTTTCGGCCACAGAGAAACTTGATGGCTTAACGCAGTCAAGTTTCCCGCTGACGAGAATTCACAATTCAATACTCGTCCAGCTTCCGCTGAGACGTGCTCGCCGGTCCCCGCGCTTCGTCATCCGAGCAAAATGCCAGTCGGGCTCGGACCTACCCGACTCCCTGCGGCACCACTTCTCTGACCGATTTCACGCTCTCAGGTGCGGTGTCGGTATGAACGATGGCAGCTCCGTCGCGCGGAATTTTTCTGGCAGCAAATGAGCGGCCTTTGAAAACGCCGTCCAGAATTTCTTTCACCCGAAAAGTAAGACCGTCGGTTTTGGTAAAGCTTTCGATCTTCGGCTCGCAGTAGCGCGCCCGCAAAATGATCGCGAGCTGGCCGAAGCCATAAACTCCCTGGTCGTTCATTTCGACAACGACGATCCGTTTGAACTTTGCGAAGATTTTTTCAATGCCGTTCGGTAACGGATGAATGTGGCGCAAATGAATCGCACCGGCTTTTTCTCCATGATCGCGCGCCTGTTTCACCGCGTCGTGGATCGGGCCATAAGTCGATCCCCAGCCGACCAGGAGGACGTCGCCTTCGTTGTCGCCATAAATTTCCGGCACCGGAATTTCCTCGGCGAGTTTGCGCAATTTATTGCGACGCTTCGCCGTCATCACCATGTGCAATTTCGGACTGCCCGTGGGGTGACCCATCTCGTCGTGTTCGAGTCCGGACAAAAGCGGATATTTGCCGTCGAAAATCCGCGTACCCGGAGGAATATGCTGAGTAATCGCGTCGACCGGGTATGGCTTAAAAGTCTGCCGCGGCGAGAGGTCCGGTTTCGGATCGACCATCAATTTCGACAGATCCGGTTCATCGAACGCTTCAATCCGCGTCGCCAGCGAAGTATCGCTCAAGATAAAAACCGGGGTGCTGTATTTGCGCGCAATCCGGGCCGCTTCGATCGCGATATAAAAACAATCTTCCACCGTTTTGGGCGCGAGCACGACACGAGGGCTGTCACCGTGTCCGCCATAGATCGCCTGATGCAAATCGCTCTGCTCGACGTTGGTCGGCAATCCGGTGCTGGGCCCACCGCGTTGAATATTGCAAATAATGAGCGGGATCTCCGCCATCGACGCCCAACCGATTGCTTCCGTCTTGAGCGAAATTCCCGGACCAGCGCTGCCAGTAACAGCGAGATAGCCGGAATACGAAAACCCGAGCGCTAACGAGACCGCGCCAAGTTCGTCCTCGGCCTGGACAAATATGCCGCCGTATTTCGGAAGTTCGCGCCGCAACGTTTCCATGACCGACGACCAGGGCGTGATCGGATAACCAGCGCCGTAGCGCACGCCCGCAGCGATCAATCCGTAGGCGAGCGCCTGGTTTCCATCCATCGTGATCTGGGCGCGGGCACCGGCTTCTTTAGGAATATGTTCGAATTGATACTGATGCGTGAGCACCTTTCCGACCGGATAAGCGTAGCCGGCCTGAAACGCCATCAAGGCGGTGTTGACGATGCTCTCATCCTTCCCGGCAAATTTTTCGGTGATGATTTTCTTTAGCTTCTCGACATCAAGACTGAAGATTTTCGTGATCAGACCGAGGACGAAAATGTTTTTGCCTTTGTCCTTTGCCGTTCCGCCAAGAGCCTCAACCGTCAATCCAGTAATGGGCACGCCAACGTAAACGAACCGTTTGTCGTCGAGATTCGGCTCAACGTTATCCGAATCGTAAAGCACCACGCCACCCTCGCGCACGAAACCGATGTGGTCCTGGTAACTGTGCTGATAGAACGCGACGAGAAAATCGGCTTCATCACCGGCCGATAAGACTTCGCCCGAGCCGATGCGTACTTGAAAGATCGAGGGCCCTCCGGAAATGGTCGCGGGAATCGTCATGTAAGTCATGACATCCTGATCGCTGCGCCCGGCGAGTCGTGCGAGAAATGCGCCGGCGGTTTGAATTCCGTCCTGCGAATTTCCCGCCAGCCGAATAACAGCGTCTTGAATGTTTTCCGGGCGGAGATCGGCGCGCTCCGGCCCCGGCGTGTTAGGCGCCATGCCCGCTTCGGGAGCAACAGGAGATGGACTGATCGGGTCGGCCATAGCTAAAACTCAACCGTCAATTTCAGGCAATATTCCCGTTTTGCCAGAGCAAATTCCTGTAGCCGCTCTCATTCTTCCGTCATCCCGAGCACAAGCGAGGGACCTCGCCTACACTCGTTGATCACAAAAGCTATCTCGCGTGATCAATACCGCGTTTGTCAGGTCCCTCGCCGTTTAGGCGCCTCGGGATGACAATCAGCAAAGCCAAAGAAATACGCGATCTCTGATCGCGGTCCGCGTTTGCTACGGCTTCACCGCCTCAGCGGCCGACTTGGAATCATCCGCCGCAGGCTTCCCTTCCAGTCCGCGCCGTTTCAGCAACGGCTCGATGTAAGGATCGCGCCCGACAAAATTTTTGAACAAACCCAACGCATCAGCCGAACCACCGCGACTGAGCAACGTTTGTCGGAAGCGATCGCCATTTTCGCGCTTCAACCCTCCATGTTCTTTGATCCATTCCACGCTGTCGGCATCGAGCACTTCGCTCCAGATGTACGAGTAATATCCCGCGGAATATCCTCCGGAAAACGCGTGCGAGAAGTACGGGCTGCGATAACGCGGAGGCACTGGCGGAAAATCGACCCCGGCTTTGCGTAGCGCCATCACTTCAAAAGCCATCGCATCCTTAGGTACTTCTGACGGATTGATCTGATGCCAGGCTTGATCAAGCAGGGATGCGCCCAGGTACTCAGTCGTCTTGTAACCTTGATTGAACTTCTCCGCCGCAACTACTTTATCGAAGAGTGCCTGTGGCATCGACTCTCCCGTCTTGTAATGTTTAGCGAAGTTCTTCAGCACCTCTGGCCAGCTTGCCCACATCTCGTTAACCTGTGAAGGATACTCGACAAAATCGCGCGGCACGCTTGTTCCGCTAAATCGCGGATACTTCACAAGCGAAAACATTCCATGTAAGGCGTGGCCGAATTCATGAAAAGCGGTCCGTACTTCATCGTGAGTGAGCAGGGTCGGTTCGCCTGGTGGCGGTTTCGGAATGTTCAGATGATTGGCCACCACCGGTCTGGTGCCGAATAATCCGCTTTGTTGCACATAGGCGGTCATCCAGGCGCCTCCGCGCTTCGAAGGACGCGCGTAGTAATCACCGAGGAAAAGCGCGAGTGGTTGACCATCGGCGTCATACACTTCCCACACGCATACGTCAGGTTGATATACCGGAAGGTCGTGCCGCTCCTTGAAAGTCAGGCCGTAGAGCTTGCCCGCGGCAAAGAATACGCCGTGGACTAGGACATGGTTTAACTCGTAGTAAGGTCGTACGTCCGACTCATCGAATTGATAGAGCGCTTTGCGCACTTTCTCGGAATAGAAATACCAGTCCCAGGAGGCGATCTCGAAGCCACCTTTTTCCTGATCGACAATCTTCTGCATGTCAGCCGCCTCGCGGCGAGCATTGGCGACTGCGGGCACCGTCAGGTCGGCCAGAAGCTTGTTCACGGTCGAAACATCTTTCGCCGTCTGGTCTTCCAGCTGATAGGCGGCGTGGTTTTCGTAACCGAGCAACTTGGCCCGCTCCGCTCGCAGTTGTGCGGTGCGGATAACAATCTCACGAGTATCAAACGGTCCGCCCTTACTATTACGCGCGAGTGAGGCCTGCATGATGCGTTCGCGCAAGGCACGGTTTTGCAAGGAGCCGAGCAGCGGCTGGCCAGTCGTGTTCTGTAGTCGCAACACAAACTTCCCTTCCTTGTGCTCGTCTTTAGCAGCAGCGCTCGCCGCGGCGATTTGGTTATCAGATAGGCCGGCCAGATCTTCCCGGCGATCGACGACAATCGAGGAGGCGTTTTTTTCCTTCAGAACATTCTGGTCAAACTGGGTTTGGAGCGTCGCCAGCTCGGCGTTGACCTTCTTCAGCTTCTCCTTGTCAGAATCGGACAGTTTCGCGCCTGCACGCACGAAATCCTTATAGTAACGCTCAAGCAGATAGCTCGACTCCGGGTCGAGTCCGAGCTTTTCACGATTGGAATAAAGCTCCTGGATGCGCGCGAAAAGTTTGCTGTTCAGAAGAATGGCGTCGCGATGCGTCGATAACTTCGGAGCTAGCTCAGTGTCAATTTTCTGCCGAGCCGGATTGGTGTCAGCGGCATTAAGGTTCGAAAAAGTTCGCTGCACCCGATCGAGCAACCTTCCCGTCTGTTCCAACGCCACCACGGTGTTATCAAAAGTCGCTTTCTCCGCATTTGCCGCAATCGCATCGACTTCCTTGAGTTGCTCCTGCATCCCGGTTTCTGTCGCAGGCACGAAATGCTCGTCCTTAATCTTATCAAAGGGAGGAAGGTGATAAGGCAGGGCGCTTTCGACCAAGAATGGATTATCAGAAGGCATTGGTGAGGAATTCTGCGCGGCAACAGCTATAGCCGCGATTTGCATTGCTGCGAGGAGCGCGAACACACGCAGTCCCGACAATTGGATTGGGAAAAATTGTGAAAGCATAATGGATTGGAGTGCGAATGAGCGAACATTCGAGTGTTGCAGGTGCAACACACTAAAGTTCACTCGGAATATTCGGTTTCTGATTCGAATAAAACTCGTCTGAGCCCGCTGACAAAGCGAGCATTATGAAGGCGGACACTGGCTCGGAAGTTTCGCTGTTTATCTCACCACCCAACGTGGAATTGCACATCTCAGATCGCGCGATCAAGGAGCGGCGCCTTCCCAGTCGCCGACTCAAACACACGGCGGTCTGGAGACCGCCGCTCCTCGAACGTCGTAGTGTTCAATTTTTGCATTCGCACATCGCCGACGTCGGTAGGGATGGCTCTCCGAGCCGTCCCAAAAATAAAGCGAAGTTGGGAACGCCTTGGCAATGCGTCCCTACCACGTTTAGACAGTCGCAAGAGTTGTCCCTCACGTTTGTTCGACCCATCGCGGGAAATTACGGAGTATAGTTAATGCCTTTTCTTTCAGCTTGCTGGTGGATTGTCTCCGCCACTTTCTCGTCGAATCCATCGCCCTTCCCCGCTTCGGCGAGCCGCTTGTTTTCCGCCTGGATATAGGCGTCGCGCTTCTTGGCTAGGTCTTGGACTTCCTTTTGCAGACTATCTCGTTCTGCCCGCGTTTTGGCGATGCGAGCTTCCATCTCCTGTTTCGTTAGTTTCTGAAATTCCATTGGCAGATCTTTCTTGTCGATGGCATCTAGTTTGACTTCGTTGTTTGCCAAAGCATCGAGAAGTTCGCCGCGACCTTGAACAGCTTTACCGGTCTTGGCGTTATAGCTCAGGCGATCGGCGGCGGCACTGGCCGGCGCGCTTTCCGCGAAAGCTTGTTTGGCGGCTACTTCGCGCTGCAACGCGGCATTGCCATATGGAATCAGTGTAGCGCCGATCTTCTTGTTTAACCGCGCCAGCTTGTCGTCCATCGGCGTCGCGATCACGGCTACGCCGCCAGATTGAGCAATCGCGGCATAGCTGCCTTCAGACAACTTCGCGATCTCCTTCCAGATCGGCGTGGTCTCAGCAATGTTCCCGCATTGCACGGTGTTGATGATTAAATCCTTTTTTGCCGCGATCCGGCAAAGCTCAGGATATTTAGGGCCATCGGCATAATCCAAGTGCGGCGGCGCATCGCCCACCAGAAAAATAATCTTCAGAACTTTGCGGTCCTGACTCCACGGCATCTTCTCAATTGTTTCGGCAAGAGCTTCGTTCACGCTTTCGGGCTCGTCCCCGCCGCCTTCTGCCTTGAAATCGCGTAGATGGCCATAGATCGAATCGATGTCGTCCGTCAGTTGAAACGATTTAACAACATATTCATCGCCGCGGTCGCGGTAGCCAATCAGGCCGAGTTTTAATTCCGGTGTCGGCTTTGCGCTGATCATTTCATTGGCGATCGACCAGATCTTTTGTTTGGCGCCCTCGATCAGGCCGCCCATCGAGCCCGTGGTATCGAGGACAAAACAGACTTCGATCCGCGGCTTCGCTTCGCTGGTCTTGGTTTTGGCGTTAACTATTTGTGACCACCCAATCGCCATCGCAAGGGTGAGGAATGTAACGGTTTTTTTCATAGTGTTATTCGGTGATTTCATAAACGGTGTCGTCGAGCGCGAGCAGGACGTTTTGGCCAAGCGCCATCCAGGGCGCGGCCTCGGGATGTTTCTTGAGCAGGTCGAAATAGGCCTCGGAGTTGAACTGAATGCGTTCTCGCTTGGTCGCGTTTTGCGCGTTCGTATCGACCCATTGCTTGCCGTTTTGGAAAAACGCGCGGCCATTCACGAATTTTGATTGCTGGGTGTATTGCGTGACGCGATCCGACTCCGCTCGCGCGGCCGGAGCAGCGAACGCGAATCCGCGCAACGATTCCGCTGCCCCGGAATAGATCGAGGCCGCGGATTGATCGGCGAACTTGAATGCGTTCTGACTGCGCGCGTTTGCCACCGCGTCTTCGCCATCCTTCTTTTCCTTGAATCCGCCCCAGGCTTTCGAAACTTCAGCTCGCGCAGCAGTATCCCCGCTCATGCTTTGCATCGAACGCTCGGTCATTGGCACTCGCCGCCGATCTTCGTCTTCGACGATCAAGTAGGCGGTGTAGGGAGTTACTATCCCGTATCGCCGCGCCAGATCGGTTGCTTCATCACGCAGCTCATTGGTTTCGCCGTGAAGTCGAATTTCATCGAGTAAAAATCCAACACGACGCGTCGCCCAAAGCCGCGCCACATAATCGTTGGAAGAATCATTAAACTTTACCTTGTAGGTAAATATTTGTTCGCGGCCGTTTGCGATGCCGGTGAGTTTTGCTTCTACTTCGCCGGAGCCAGTGTAGCGCCCAGTTACGACAAGTTGATCGCCTTTGAACAAGTCCGGCAATTGCGCCGGATACAATTTACTGGTGCGCACGCCGCCACCGAATTCCAGGCGCACATTGGTCAGCGCTGGTTCTTTGATCCGAGTATAGAAACTCGAAACCTTTACTTCGAGATCTTCATTCGCCAGCACATACTGGCTAAAGGCACGCGTCCCTTCTGCAATCTGATCGAGTAGTTGCGTGTTGACGTCTGACCCGATTCCGAAGGAAAAGATTCGCGCGCTCCCAGCTTTCTTCACTTCGGCCACGATTTCGTCCGGATTCCGCGCTCCCACAGTCGGCAATCCATCCGTCAGAAAAATGATGAGGAATGGCCGCTCCGTTTTTTCCGTGCGCGCTTTGAGCGCGCTTTGCAACGCATCGGCAATAGCGGTGCCACCGATTGGCTTCAGATCGGCGATGAAATTCGAAGCGCGCTTGCGATGTTCCGAATCGGCATCTACCAGCTTGCCGAAAAGCGGCTCCGCTTCGGTGGAAAACCGCACGATCTCGAAGCGATCTTCGTTGTTCAAATTCTCGACGCAGAATTCCAGCGCCTTCTTTGCCTGTTGCAATTTCGGGCCAGCCATTGAGCCCGAGGTATCGACAACAAAGACGATGTCCTTCGGAGCGGGCTTGGTTTCCTTCGCAGTAGTCGGAGCGGCGAGGAGAAGGAAATAACCATCTTCGCCCGCCGGCTTGTGCGTGATCAAACTCAGCCCGACATCGCGCGCTTCCGAGTTGTAGACGAGCTGGAAATCGGTGTCTGGCGTTTCGTCTTTCGACTCATAACCAATCACCGCGCGATTGGCGCCATCCCGTTTGATTTCGACCTTGTGACTGGGCGAATAAATTGAAGCGAGTGGTTGCTCAGTCTTCACTTCCACTTTTACGCTCAGGCTCTTAATTGGTTGCGCGGAAAATTTCTCCGTGCTCAGCGGATAGCTGTAGGTCACGGTGCCGGCGTCAGAGCGCAGCAATTCGGTGTAAGAAATTTTGATCGGCTTGCGACTGCGCGGTTCGATCGGAAAAATGCGAATCTTAAAGAGGTCGCGTCCGGCGTATTCCAGCAGCGCCGGATCGCGCATCCTGCGGACGATATCCTCGTAAATTTGGCGCGCCTTGTCCGCGCGAAGTAATTCGGCGTCCACCATTTTTCCGCCAATCTCCATGCTGAACTTGTCGATATGCGCCCCTTCCGGCACCGGATACATGTAGGTTCCCTCCAGTCGCTGATCGTTCGGGTTGTAGAATTCCTGATCGATGGAGGTAACCGCTACCTGGCCGTCGATTTTGACCTCGACGTGGTGGCTGGTCACTTCCAGCGGCGCAAAGGGGAAGTGCCCAGGCCGGACCAGAAATGGGCGCTCGACCACGATAAAGCCATCCCCGCGCGCATTGGAAAGTATGCCGAGCAAACCGACTGCGAGAATCAGGAGCGATCTTTTCATCGCCCTGTTAGTCGGCATCCCTGCGGAAATGCTCCCGTTTTTTTCTGAACCGGAGAGAAACTGGACAGGTCAGATGCGGTGGGAATCGCAAGCGCCGACTAGTACCGCCGCAATCTTGTTTTCCTGCGAAGATCTTTCATGAAGCGAAACCGACCCGCGCGCTCTTGGGGCCTCGATGGACGCATTTTGTCATGTCGAGCGAAAGTCGAGACATCTCTTGCCATTCCTCTGCAAAAAAATTAGAGATTCCTCGACTGCGCTCGGAATGACAAAATGGGCGCTAACCCGAGATGAACGTCTCTCGTGCCGCGGCTTCGCCGCTCTCAGTATCGAATGCCAGAAATTAGAATGCTGTCTGACCGATACGGCCCTACATTCATTGTGTTAAATTGGTAAAGCCGATCTAGAATGAGCGAACCTCAAGTTGTTGTCTCTGATCCGGGAAAGGTCGATGCTGACTTGATTGTTCGCTGCCGGAGGGGTGACGCCGGCGCGTGGGATGCGTTGTTCGACAAGTATTATCCGGTGGCGGCGCGCTTCGTTTTCCAGTTGTCCGCCGACTTCAGTCACGAAGACACGGAAGAAATCTGCCAGGAGACCTTCCTCGCCGTGGTGCGAAACCTGGCATCATTTCAAGGCAAGAGTTCTTTTCAAACGTGGTTATTGCGCGTGGCCGCGAACAAGGCGCTGGATTTTCGCGGAAAAAGTCGGGCCGAGAAACGCGGTGGCAGCATGGTTCACTTCTCGCTCGATGGCGCGCATGAACAGGACAAAATCGATCCGCGATCACAATGCCCCGGACCGGACACCGTGCTGGTAAACGCCGAAACTTCTCGTCTCATTCGGCAAAGCCTCGATCAGCTGGACGATCCATGCCGGGAAATCATCGAGCTGCGTTATTATGGCGACCTGAGTTACACCGAAATCGCGACCGAGTTGCGATTGAATCCGAAAACGGTCAGCTCGCGCTTGAGCAAGTGTCTTGATCGCCTCTGCATGATCGCGAAAAAAATCTTTCCACCAGAACATTCATTTGCCGTCTAACTTATTGCATCATGCCGCTGGAACCGAAAAACCCAATTGAAGAGCTGCTGGAGGCCTCCGCCCGAGCGCGCCGCGCCGACTTCGGGGCCGATCCGAAAATGCCCAATCCGATGCGGGCACAGCTGCATCATGAGATCGCACGTTTGGCCCGAAGCGACGAATGCCAGTCGCGCTGGCGCGCATCTGGAATTTCATGGCCGCGGCTCATGACCGCCACGGCTTTGGCTCTGGTTCTCGTTAGCGCTTCGGCCATCTGGTGGTGGCGGGAACACGAATCTGCCGGAGGCGAAACCATGAAGCTGGCCATGCAACAGCCGGTGGCTCCGCCGAACGAAGCCGCCGCACCCGAAAAAGTATTCGAACAAGGTGCAGCCGCTGCGGCCGGACGGTCCGCCGAAAGCTTCGCCGACAACAATATGGGCGCCGTGCAATCCGCGGATCAGGCCAAAGCTTCAGATACGTTAAGTAAATTCGCAGAGGCGACGCCCACCCCACCTCCGCTCGCGCCGACGACAAAAGATTTTATCAGCGCCGGCAAAAAGACAGATAGATCATTATCATCCGACATCTCGTTAGCCGCTAAAGAAGCAACCCAGTCAGCGCCAGCGGCGGCTTCGCTGGCGCAAAATCGGCAGACGACTAATTTCCGTCAGCAATTTTCGCAGAACGCTGCCAACCAAGCCTTTCGCAGCAAACCCAAACAAACGCTCAACATTTTGAATGAGTTTCAGGTGGAACAAACCGATCACGAAATTCGGGTGGTTGACGCCGATGGCTCGACTTATTCGGGTAAGCTCGAACCATTGGCCCAGAACGATGCGCGCAGCGTCTTCAACCAAAAACAGAATTACACCGCGCCCGCACCACGCGCGGCCGGCAGTTTTGATGACAAAGCGCAGGCGGCCAATGCCGAGTTCTATTTCCGCGCCACCGGGTACAACAGCAGTTTGAAGAAGCGCTTGGTCTTCGAAGGCAACTACATCGCTTCGTCAGTGTCCGCGCAAAAGAAAGTAGCCAAAGCCGAAGCCGAGGAACGAGACGAACAAATTCCAGCTCGAATCACTGGCACCGCAAAAATTCGCGGCGAGTCGCCCGTTCAAATCGATGCTATCGCAGTGTCCCAGTAACTTTGCGGGGTTCCATCCGCTTTCCCCTTTCTCTTCATCTCAAATCCCAAGCGCAGCATTGGGATCACGACCGAATTGAAACCCGGCAAGCTTCTCGTGAAAATCTTTGCCAAGGGCGAGGACCTGAAAATTTCGGCCGAGCATTTCCGGATGTAGCAAGGTTTGGAGGGCGCGCTTTTCAGAAGCGTCAAAGTCGGCCTCTGGAAAAAATTTCGAAATAATCCCCGTGAGAAAATGATGTTGGTCGGTAAAACCGGTTGGTCTTGTCCCGGATGATTGCGCCGCTTCGGCCAGGCTGGTCCACTCGACATGCGCGGAAATATCGGCCAGCCCGATCTGCTGGAACGGCGACGATAGCTTCTTTTGTTTCGCCCGGACCTGGAGAGAACCCTGGCTGCGATGCAGCGAGTAGAACTCCGTCCGGGGAAAACCGTAGTCGATTGTGAGAACGAGTCCGCGCGAAAGTTTGGCAGTGATCTCGCTCATTAGTTTCGGCGCGGCCAAATTCACTTCCGCTTCAAAGCCAGCCGGGAAAAATCCGAGATGATCAAGCTGCAAACCGGAGCGGCTAACGTTCGCAATCGCAAATGCAAAATTATCGGCAGCAACGGTGACGAATTTTTCGTGCCACACCGTGGCGCCGTTCGCAACGCCGCCCGAAACGATGAGATGCACCGGCAGCGAATCGAATAGTTCGTTGGAAAAATGAATTCCGACGAAGGGCGCGATTTCGTCAATCGACGCGACCCAGGAAGTTTTTTCGGCGAACTCGTGCAGATTTTTTTCCTGTCGCTCCTGCCAAATCGGAAAGGGCTCGACGATGCAATAGGAAGTTGCGGCAAAACACTCGCCGGCTGATTGCCGCAGCGCCCTCAGCGCATCGGCCGCAAAAACGCCATCATGCGCACCCTGTTCCACGATTTCGAAATCGCCCGGCCGTCCAAGTTTCTCCCAAATTTCCACGAACTGGGCCGCGAGAAGTTTTCCGAAGAGCGGTCCCACACTCACGCTAGTAAAAAAATCGCCGCGCCGGCCAATGTTCGCCCGCCCACTGGCGTAATACCCGCGGTCGGGATGATAGAGCGCCAGCTCCATGAAGCGCGCGAAGGAGATCGGGCCGTTCGCGCCAATTTCAGCACGGATAATCTGGATTAGTTCGGAGTTTGCCACGCCTCTTTGGCCTTTGGATTTTCGGGCGAATTGCGCCTAAGCTCTGCCTCCAAGTCTATTTCTCTTTTTTACGTCCCTGCATGCCTGTTTCGTTTTTGATCCCAACCTCTCCGCACCGTTACCCGCGACCGTGGTACGCCCGGCCCCAATTTTACCTGCCCGTATTGATTGTGCTGCTCGCAATAATTTTCAGCGCCATCTATTTCGGAATTGTCTCGTCGGAATTGAAGGCGGAAGCCGCGACCTACGATCTGAGCAAGCTAGAACAGATGGAATCGGCCAGTGTGATTCTGGATCGAAACGGAAAAATTTTTGGCCAGATCTACGTCGAAAACCGCGAGACCATCCCCTATGATCAATTGCCGCGCGACCTGGTGAACGCCGTGGTCGCAATGGAAGACACCAAATTTTATCAGCACAGCGGCTACGATCTCTTTGGCATCGTGCGCGCGGCCTTGAAAAACTTTGTCGCCGGCCACGTCCGACAGGGCGCTAGCACAATCACCCAGCAACTGGCGCGCAACAGTTTCGCTCTCAAAGAGAAAACGTATCGGCGAAAACTTCTTGAAATCTTCGTCGCTGAACGAATCGAGCAGCATTTCGACAAGCAAAAAATCATGGAGCTGTATCTGAACCGAATCTACTTCGGCGGCGGACTCTACGGGGCCGAAGCAGCCGCGCGCGGTTATTTCGATAAACCGGCGCGCGAGATGTCGCTGGTGGAATGCGCGACTCTGGCCGGCATCATCAGAAGTCCGAATCGGCTTTCGCCCTGGTCGGACCGGGCGGCGGCGCGTGAATCGCGCAATGTCGTCCTGGGCCGGATGCGCGATCTCAGTTTCGTCGATCGCCAGCGTTGCGCCGCCGCACAATCGGAAGATGTCCTCATCGGTAACCGGCAGAATGCTCAGGGACAAACATACGCCGTCGATTACATCCGGCAGAAGGTGATCGAGGCGGTGGGATGGAACCGCGCGATGAACGAAGGTTTCCGCATTTACACCACAATCGATTCCGATTTGCAAAAAGCGGCCGAGGACTCGTTGCGATCACACCTCGATCGTGCGGAAAAGCATCCTGACTATGGGCATCCGACCTATGCGGAATACACCGCGACGTTCCGCAAGACGCGCCCGGGAAGCAGCCCGCCAGCGGTCCCCGACTATTTGCAGGGCGCGGTGATCGTGCTGGATAACGCGACTGGCGGCATGCTTGCGCTGGTGGGCGGCCGCGACTTCGAGCATAACCAATACGATCGTGCGTTGCAGGCCCGGCGTCCGGCGGGAACGGCGATGACGCCGTTTGTTTTCGCAGCCGCCTTTGAGAACGGAATGTTCCCTGGATCAGTGGTGGAGGATTCCGCGCTCGATAATCGCGCGGTCATGATCGGCGGGACGACTGGAATTCTCGGTGAATGGGGACCTGAGAGTGCGGAGAACCGCTACGAGGGGCCAATCACCGCACGCGAGGCACTCTCGAATTCGAAAAATGGTGCGACCGTGCGCCTCGGGATGAACCCCGGAGTCGACAATGTGATCCAGCTTTGTCGTAACGCCGGAATGAAATCGCCGCTGCGCCCTTATCCGGCGACATTTCTTGGGAGCAGTGAAGTTACTTTGGCGGAACTGGCACTGGCCTACACCATTTTCCCGAACGGCGGTTGGCGACCGAAACTGCCGCATGTTCTGGAACGGATCGAAGAAAAGGACGGGACGGTTTGGCACGCGCAACACGATTACGGCAAGCAGAACGTAATTAAACCTGAGATCGCCTACGAAGTGCACTCGTGTCTGGTTGACGCGCTCGACAAGGGGACCGGTAAGGCCGCGCGCCCGAACTTCGGTTTGAAGAAAATGGAAGCGGCCGGAAAAACCGGGACCGCTTACGATTTTACCGACGTGCTTTTCGCAGGATACGATAATGCGATTACCTGCGCAGTCTGGGCTGGGTTCGACAAGCCGCAGAGAATTTTTCGCGGCGCCTTCGGGCACGACATCGCATTGCCGGTATGGGTGGATGTGATGAACGCCTCGGCCGAGCATTATCCGCCGAAGGACATTTTGCAGCCGCGTGGTCTTGAGCGAGTGAGCATTTGCGCGAAATCCGGATTGCTTGCGACCGATAAATGCGTTGAGAAAATCAAAACGAGTGCGGGCGAGACGGAAGAGAAAACAACCTATCTCGAGCTCGTAACGTCTGACCAAAAACCAACCGAACCATGCGATGTTCATGGAGAACTGCACGCTTCGCTCACCCGCGATCTGCCGCCGTCGGAATTTCCGCGGGCGGCCTTGGCGGTTGACACGAACGCGGTGACGCCGATCACGCCGAAAGGGCCGACGCTACTGGCCGCGCGCGACCCATATAATTCCGTGCACGCGATGGTCTATCCGAAACCCGCGTCTTCGCCGCCCGAAGCCGAAAAAGCGGCGACATCAGAAGATATGCCCGATCCAACAAAACCGGTTTTGAAAGCGATACCGGTGCAACCCGCGGAAGGGGAAGCGAGCGCGCCGATTTCTGCACCCGTACCGACGGACACGGTAACAACGGTGGTGAAGCCATCCGGGTCACCCGTTGAAGTCCGTCGCGCGATTCCGGTAGCGCGACCAACCCCGCAAGCTTCCGAGCCAGAAATCCGCCGGGCAAACCCAGTCGACGAAGACGAAAGCAATTAGTGTTGTGTCACAATGATTTCCCTACCCCTACAATTGGCGCTACTCTCGCCCCTCACCTCAGTCCTCTCCCCTCCAAGGGAGAGGCAGGTTGACGCAGTACCGACCCAGCAATGCTTGCGCCTCTCCCTCTTTCAAAGGGAGAGGATTAAGTTGAAGGATTTCTGGAGGCGCTGTTACAAAGAACTGGTAGGAACGGGACATTAGAATGGCGTCAGCAGACGCGGAAAATTTTCGGCTGGCGGTACTGAATCCGGACGGTCGCGATCAGGAGCAGCATTTTGGTGAGAACAGGAATGCGACAGCCAACGGGCATGCGCCGGTGAATTTTCATGCCTATGCGGCGTGCACGCACGGTGCAGTTTTTCGTGAGACGAAACGCGCGATCGCGACTGAATGGCCGGTCCTGCTGCTCTTGCGCGGCGATTTTCGCGCGAGCGAACGCGCGCTGGCGGAATTGAAGAAATCGAAACGCAAAACTGTAGTGGCGTTGAAAGAAACCGGCGCACATCAGATTGCACACCAGCTGAGCGATCCGGTGCGATTCGCTCGCTTTCTCAAAATCGTGCGTGAAGCGAATGGTGGCATCGCGACCACACCGGAAGCTGCCGACTTCTTTCGCTTATTTCGCGATAACGGAATCGAGTTTGTCCCAACGCCCTATCCCGTCGAGGACGAGAACTGGAATTGGGCAATGGAAAATCGTTCGGGAATTTTTGTTGGAACACGTGAGTTCGCAGTGCCTTCGCGGAATCATCTCGCTGCCCTCGTCGCTGTAAAAAGGTTGAGCGATGTGACCAAAGAGCCGGTGACGGTTTTCAATTTCGGTCGGCGTCGCGAGGCGAAGCTCATTAGCGAAATGGGCTTTCGAAAAATTCGGGTGCACGAAAAAAGGATGAACTATCGCGCCTATTTGGGCGAAGTCGCGCGTCATAAAATTATTTTCCAACTCGATCGCAGCCGCGTTCCAGGACAAGTGGCAGGTGACGCTCTCCTCGCCCGCTCGGTTTGCGTGGGCGGCGATGGCGCGATTGAGCGGATCGCGTTTCCGGAAACGTGTGGCGAAAAACGTAGCGACGCCGAGTTGGTCGAAATTGCACAGCGTTTGCTGACAAATGAGTCCGAGCGACGAGCCATCGCCGAGCGCGCAACCAATATCGCGAAGGAAAAGCTTTCCTTTCGCGCGGGTCGCGAAACGCTCGCGCATTTCTTTGCGGCGCTCTAACCCGTCATCCCGAGCGACAGTCGAGGGATCCCGAGAAAGTTACCTTTAAGCTTTCGCAGCGGGATCCCTCGACTACGCTCGGGATGACAAGGCAGCGGACCCGATCTCACGCAAATAAATCGCCTCGAGTCGGCGCGTTTGTTCAGTCTGGTTAAATTTCTTCGCGACGCTTTCCGATGCGGCGCGGCCCATCGAGGCGAGGCGAGCGGAATCTTTTGCGCAATCGATCAGCCCATCAGCTAACGCCCGATGATCGCGTTCACTTACCAGAATACCGCTAATGCTGTTTTCGACTGCTTCGGGGATTCCACCATGCCGGGTAGCAAAGACCGGCAGTCCGCTCGCCATCGCTTCCAACATGGAATTGGGAATGCCCTCCTGATTTCCATCGCGGCCGGTTTCGCTCGGATGGAGGAAAATATGCGAAGAATAAAAAAGCTCGCGCAATCCTTCTTGCGAGACGAAACCCGGAAAATCGACAGCGTCGACGATCTGAAGTTCGTGGGCGAGCGATTGCAGTTCCTCGAGTTGCGGTCCTTCGCCGGCGATGGTGAGTCTCGCGGCTGGAAATTCTTTCCGAAATTTTGCGAACGCGCGCAGCGTCGTTTTCAATCCTTTCTTCTCAATCAGCCGACCCGCTTGCAGCAACCGCCATTGGCCCTCGTCGGGCAGAGGACGTTCGCGAGACGGAAAATCAGTGAGCGGAATTCCGGTGCGCTGAATTTCGATCTTCTCCGGGGCGCAGCCGAGATCGATCACCCCCTGCCGGAGTGATTCGGAGCGAACCAGGACGCGTGTGACCAAAGACAACATTTCCTCCGTCGCGCGCCGATAGGCCGGTTTGTGCATGTCGACCAGAACATCCGCGCCATGAAACGAAACCAGCGATGGTTTTTGCCATTGGCGAATCAGCAGCCGCAGCAACACAGCGATGTGCCCGAAATAAATATGTAGCAACTGAACCTTCGTTTCATTCAATACCCGCTCGATCGCGCGAACTTCAGCGGGAGAAATTTGCCATGGCCGATCAGCAATTTGTTTGAACCAGATCCGTCGCAGAAAATGGAACGTCGGCTTGCTGATGACGTGAATGTCGGGAAATGGAAAGCGCTCCTTGTTTTCTAGTTTTTGCGCGATCACCACCGGCCGTACCCGTCTGAGCGAAGTTATCTGCCGGTAGATATGTAGCATCTCCGGTTTTAGAAAGGTCGCGCAATACGACGCGACCACGGGGCCGTCCGAAGTCCGGTCTTTCAGGAGACTGTTAAAAATAAATTTCGAACAGCTTAATGCCGTTCCATTTCCCGGGATCTTCCGGCTTGACCGTCACACTCTGTTGCGCCGTTCCATAACGAGCGGGTGCGCGCGGGTTCAACATTTGTAGCGGATTTCCACCGCGAACTGCACGCGGGATCACTCCGCCAGGCTCCCGCGCGGGTAACGGCGGAGGCGGTTTTTGCGGCCCCGTGGCTTTCCGCGGAGCAACCGGCGCGGTGTAAGTCTGGGCGAAGGCGGCACTTGCGATCAATGTCATTCCCACAATTGCGAATAATTTTTTCATAACGATCCCTCCTCTAACGAAACAGTCTTGCCCGGTTTCATCCTCCGGCTCAATTATATTTCGATGGACTACCTTGAAAAGGCCGCACGCGTGCTCGAAATCGAGATCTTTGAGCTGCAAAGATTGCGGCAGCGTCTTGGGAAAAGTTTCGGTGACGCCATCGAATTGCTGAAAGCGACGGTTGATGCGCGCGGAAAAATTGTCGTGCTCGGGGTGGGAAAATCGGGACACATCGGCAGCAAGATTGCCGCTACTCTTACCAGCACCGGTTCGCCCGCGGTCGTGCTCGACTCGCTCAATGCGTTGCACGGCGATCTCGGAATGGTTGCGGACGGTGATGCCGTTCTGGCCTTGAGTGCGAGCGGCGAGACCGAGGAATTGCTGCGGATTTTGCCGGCGATCGCGCGCTTTCAGGTCAAGATCATCGCGATTTGCAGCGACGCCGATTCGACCTTGGCGAAAAACGCCCACGTTTTTCTCGATGTGAACATCGAACAGGAAGCGTGCCCGCTAAACCTGGCGCCAACCTCGAGCACAACCGTGATGCTGGCGCTGGGCGATGCGCTCGCGATGGTGCTGCTCGAAGCGCGAGGATTTCAAAAGGAAGATTTCGCCAAATTTCACCCTGCCGGCATGGTTGGGCGCAGTTTGCTCATGCGCGTGCATCAGGTGATGCGGCCGCGCGAGGCGCTCGCGCTGGTCGCATCGGACACTCGGATTCGCGACGTGCTGAAATCGATGACGACGGTGCGCGCCGGTGCCGCCGTGATCGCCGACACCGACGGGAAACTGCTCGGTATTTTTACCCACGGCGATTTCGCCCGCCATTTTCAAAACGATCCGAAAGTGGGCGAGCGTTTGGTGGCTGATCTGATGACATTGAATCCGGTAAGCGTGCATAAGGACAAACTGGCCGTCGAAGTTCTCAATCTTCTGGAAAGCCATCGCATCGACGATCTGGTCGTCGTTGACGATAACAACGCGCCCGTCGGGATCGTTGATTCACAAGATCTGACGCGACTGAAGTTATTGTAATTTCCCGTCATCCCGAGCGAAGTCGAGGGATCCGTGGAAGTTAGCTTAAAGGTTACGCAACGGGATTGCTCGTCTGTCGCGTGGGATAACCCCGGGTAGTTGCGCTACGGAATTCCTCGTGGCACAATCCGCCTCTTTTCACGCTTTAACTCTTCAACGCTTCAACGAACCAAATGGCTGCGGCAAACGATCTCCGAAAAGGGATGGCAATTAAATACAATGGTAACACTGCCATTGTGCTCGAAGTCCATCATCGCACTCCGGGAAATTTGCGGGCGTTCGTGCAAGCGATCATTCGCTATATCAACACCGGTAAAAGCGCTGACGTACGTTTTGGTTCCACCGACAAGGTTGAGCTGGTCGATATCGAGCGAAGGCAAGTCGAGTTCAGTTACAAGGACAACAACGGATACCATTTCATGGACCCTGAGACCTACGACACGGTCGATCTACAGGAAGATTTGCTGGGTGAGGCAAAAGATTTCCTGGTGGAAAATCTCTCGGTGCAGGTCCTCTATGCCGAAGGCAAAGCGGTGCAGGTGGAATTGCCGGCGTCGGTCAGCCTGAAAGTGATCGAGTCAGCCGAGGGCGTGCGCGGCGATACCGCCAGCAACGTGACCAAGCCGGCAAAACTCGAAACCGGTAAAACCATTAACGTCCCGCTCTTCATCAAAGAAGGCGAAACCATCAAGATCGATACCCGCACCGGCGCCTACATGGGCCGCGCGTAATTCTTTTTTGTCATTCCTCGCGACTACGCCAGTCCGGCTCGAAGTCGAGGAATCTCTCGCGATTCCTCCGGAAATATTTAGAGATGTCTCGGCTTCGCTCGACGTGACAAAATAATTTCATGCCGCATCGCAGGTCATCCGGTCAACGTCGTCGTCGAAAACCGCGCCGCGTAAAAATCGTGCGCTATGTCGTGCCGACGACGCGACGTGCGACAGCGGATCATCCGATGGCGCTGACGGTGCCGACGCGCTGGGTGAAAAATATCATCGCACTCTTTTTGCTGCCGTGGTGCGCAGTTCTTACCCAGACATTTTTTACCGCCTTCACCCGCGCGACAATTCACCAGCAACTTTGGGCGGGCACGGAATTTTGGTTTTTTACCCTCGGCGCAGTGCTTTGGCTGATTGCGTTCTTCGGTTTGCCTCGACCAGTCATTATCTACGTCTTCGGTCATGAGCTGACGCATGTGCTCTGGGTTTGGTTAATGGGCGGCCGAGTGAGCAAATTTCGGGTCAGCGGCGACGGCGGCCATATCGTGACGAACCGGACAAATTTTTTGATCGCGCTCGCCCCTTATTTTTTTCCGCTTTACAGCGTGCTCGTGATCGCAGCCTACGGGATCGGGAGTTTATTCTTCAACGTTGCTCCCTATGGCCAACTGCTCTACGCGACGCTCGGTATTACCTGGGCCTTTCATCTCACCTTTACCTGCTGGATGATTCCGAAGAACCAGACCGATCTGAGCGATCACGGGACATTTTTTTCTCTCGTTTTTATTTATGTGATGAACCTGGTGCTTTTAAGCGCCTTGCTCGTGATCGCATCGCCGCAAATTACCTTTGCCAGTTTTGGCGCCGATCTGGTCGAAAATTTGCGCAGTTTTTCGGAATGGGTCGGCAGTTTGATGAATCGGTTTACGCGGGGTCATGGCGTGCCGGTGAACTTGCCGAATCAATGAGGCAGCGCATGTCTCTTTGGCTCCGGGGACCGCAGGCAGCTTGCCTGCGGTGTTTGGCAGCCTTGCCAAACACAACATCATCGGCAAGCTGCCGACGATTGCAGGCTGGCAGCCTGCGTTCCCCAGACAAGACTGTTTCGGCGAGACGCCGAAAATCCGAGGCCGGACGGGCGGCACACGCGACACGCATGCGCTACCCCGGAGTTCACGTGGCACGGCCCGCAACCTTTGGTTCGATCTATCACCTACCAATTCCGGAAAACCGCAAACGGAAGCTGCGACATTGCTTCCGTCAATCTCAGCTGCGAATCCTTGAGGCAAAGTTCGCGATCGCAGAAAACATCGCGCAAACCAGTCAGTTGGGATGATAGAAGGACATGGGTATCCTGCCATCTATCACCA
>Ga0209577_10000328_pt1 | contig 48198 bp, 64 predicted proteins | sample GraSoiAngelo_109_FD_185874 | JGI IMG/M metagenome (GOLD analysis project Ga0209577, IMG submission 185874) | Grasslands soil microbial communities from the Angelo Coastal Reserve, California, USA - 14_0903_12_20cm (SPAdes) (version 2) | ecosystem: Environmental > Terrestrial > Soil > Grasslands... | reverse complement strand
GCGACGGCAGTGCTCCTGCTCTTGATGCCGGTGGCGGTCACCTTCGTCGCCCGCCGTCTGGAGGAGCGCCGCTCCCCGGCGCGGCGAGCCCCCCAAAAGAAGGAGCCCCTCCGAAGAGGGGCTCCCTGAAGCTAGCTCTATAAGAACAGAACCTACATCATGTCGGGCGGCATGCCACCCGGCATTGAGTTCTTCTTGTCTTCGGGGATCTCGGTCACGACTGCCTCGGTCGTGAGGACCATGGCCGCGATCGAAGCCGCGTTCTGCAGCGCCGAGCGGGTGACCTTGGCCGGGTCGACGATCCCGGCCTTGAACATGTCCACGAACTTGTCGTTGAGCGCGTCGTAGCCCTCAGCGCCCTTCGACTTGCGGACCTCTTCGACGACGACGGACCCTTCCTTGCCGGCGTTGTGGGCGATCTGGCGGAGCGGCTCCTCCAGTGCCTTGCGCACGATGGCGACGCCGGTCGACTGGTCGCCGTGCAGCTTCAGGTGGCCGTCGAGCACGCTCTGGGCCTTGAGTAGGACCACGCCGCCGCCGGCGACCATGCCCTCCTCGACACCGGCCTTGGTCGCCGAGAGAGCGTCCTCGATCCGGTGCTTCTTCTCCTTCTGCTCGACCTCGGTCGCCGCGCCGACCTTGATGACGGCCACGCCGCCGGCCAGCTTGGCGAGGCGCTCCTGGAGCTTCTCGCGGTCGAAGTCAGAGGTGGTCTCCTCGATCTGCGCGCGGATCGCCTTGATCCGGCCCTGGATGTCGGCCGCCTTGCCGGCGCCTTCCACGATCGTGGTGTCGTCCTTGTTGACGGTCACCCGACGAGCCTTGCCGAGCTGCTCGATCCGGGTCTGGTCGAGCTTGAGGCCGATGTCCTCAGAGATGACCTGGCCACCCGTCAGGATCGCCATGTCCTCGAGCATCGCCTTGCGGCGGTCGCCAAAGCCAGGGGCCTTGACGGCGACCGCGGTGAAGGTGCCACGAAGCTTGTTGACGATCAACGTCGCCTGCGCCTCACCCTCGACGTCCTCGGCCACCACCAGCAAGGGCTTGCCCTGCTGGACGACCTTCTCCAGCACGGGGAGCAGGTCCTGGATCGCCGAGATCTTGCGATCGGTGATGAGGATGTAGGGATCCTCGAGGACCGCTTCCATCCGATCGGGGTTGGTCACGAAGTAGGGCGACGTGTAGCCACGGTCGAACTGCATGCCCTCGACCACCTCGAGCTCGGTGCCGATGCCCTGCGAGTCCTCGACGGTGATGACGCCGTCCTTGCCGACCTTGTCCATCGCCTCGGCGATCAGCTCGCCGATCTTCTCGTCCTGGGACGAGATGGCCGCGATGTGGGCCACGTCGTCGTGCCCTTTCACGGGTACGGCCAGCCTCTTGATCTCCTCGACGACCGCCTCGACGCCCTTCTCGATGCCGAGCTTCAGCTGCATCGGGTTGGCCCCGGCGGCGACGTTCCGAAAGCCCTCGGTGATCATGGTCTGGGCCAGGAGCGTGGCGGTGGTGGTGCCGTCGCCCGCGACGTCGTTCGTCTTCGTCGCGACCTCGCGCAGAAGCTGCGCGCCGGTGTTCTCCCAGGGGTCCTTGAGCTCGATCTCACGGACGATCGTCACGCCGTCGTTGGTGACGGTGGGCGCTCCGAATTTCTTCTCGAGGACCACGTTGCGGCCCTTCGGGCCGAGGGTGATCCGCACCGCCTGGGCGACGGTGTCGATCCCTTTCTTCAGGCCCTGCCGGGCCTCTACGTCGAAGGCTACTGCCTTAGGCATATTTGCTTATCTCCTTTCCTACTCAGCTTTCTTACTTGGACTTCTTCTTGCCGTTGCCGGAAAGCACGGCGAGGACGTCCTTCTCAGAGATGATCAGGTACTCGTCCTCTTCCAACTTGAACTCGTTGCCGGCGTACTTCGCGTAGAGAACGCGATCGCCGATCTTGAGCTCGAGCGGGATCTTGGTCCCGTTGTCAAGGATCCGGCCCGTGCCGACCGCCTCGACGATGCCCTCCTGGGGCTTCTCCTTCGCCGTGTCGGGCAGCACGATGCCGCTCTTGGTCTTCTCTTCGCGCTCGACCGGCTTCACCATTACCCGGTCGCCAAGCGGCCTCAGGTTCATACCAAACGCCCTCCTGAATTGATGTGAAGTGGACTGGCAGTCGGTGGTGCCGAGTGTTAGCACTCCCCGACCGCGACTGCTAATTCTAAGGAAGAGGGTCCCCGATTTCAACCTGTCTCGGCGACGATTTTGCGAGCCGCCTCAGCTTCCTCCTGGGGGACCAGCACCCGGCTCTGCACGATCGGCCCGTAAGCCGTGTCCGAGCCGACCGTCAGGGCGTGGATCCCGGCCGCTTCGAGGGAGGCCTGGACCACGTCAGCCGCGAACTGTGGCCCTTCGAAAACCACCTCCCAGCCCTTCAATCGGGGGGGCACTCCCCCCCATCGCGGCGGCCGGGCGAAGCCCTTCCCCCACCGCTCCCCCCTGTCACCAGCCAAGCCCCGGATCGACGGTCAGGTCGTTGACCGGCGCGTAGGTCGCAGCCGCCGCGATCATCGCGCCATTGTCGGTGCAGAGCTCGAGCGGCGGGATGGTGAGGCGGGCGCGGGCGCCGACCACCTCGCCGGCCCGGCGCCGGAGCAGGGTGTTGGCAGCCACGCCGCCGCAGACGACGACTTCGGTCGCCGGCCGGCGATCCAGCGCCTGGTCCAGCTTCTCCATCAACGCGCCGACGACCGATTCCTCGAAGGCGGCCGCGAGATCGGCTCGATCTTGTTCCGTGACCTCTCCGCCGAGGTCGCGGAGCCGGTAGAGGAGCGCGGTCTTGAGACCGCTGAAGCTGAATTCCAGGCCCGGCAGGGCCGGCTTCGGCAGCGCTTGCCGGCGGGCGTCTCCGCCACGGGCGAGGCGGTCCAGGGCCGGGCCCCCTGGGTAGCCGAGCCCGAGCATGCGCGCCGCCTTGTCAAAAGCCTCGCCGGCGGCGTCGTCCCGGGTCCGGCCGAGCACCTCGAAGCGGCCGTGCTCCAGCATCCAGACCAGGTCCGTATGGGCGCCGCTCACCACCAGAGCCAGGAGCGGCGGCGAGAGCTCCGGCCTGCCCAGCAGGGCCGCATAGACGTGGCCCCAGAGGTGGTTGACACCGACGACCGGCTTCTCCCAGGCCGCACCAAGGCCGCGAGCCAGTCCGACTCCGATCAGGAGGCAGCCGACCAGGCCCGGACCGCGCGTCACGCCGATCCTGTCGATTCCGTCCGGTTCCTGGCCCGCCTTCTTCAAAACCCCGTCGACCAGGCCGGGCAGCTTCTCGAGATGGTCGCGGGCGGCCAGCTCGGGCACCACACCGCCGAACTCGCCGTGCAGCGCCTCCTGGGAGTGGATCAGGTTCGCGACCACCTGGCGCCCGTCAGCGACGAGGGCGACCGAAGTCTCGTCGCAGCTGGTCTCGATGCCGAGCGTCAGCAGTTCTAGCGCGTTGTGGTTGTCGAAGGCGGATCGCGGCGCAACCCGTCGACCTCGGTCGCGATGCGCTCCAGGTTGGCTTCGAAAGCGCTTCGGAAGCGCGGCGAGAAGATCGAGTCGGACCACATCACGATGGCGTCCTCGCCGTTGTCGGTGTAGTAACCGCGCCGCCGCCCGATGACTTTGAAGCCGAATCCCTCGTACATCTGCATGGCGAGGTCGTTGGAGGTGCGGACCTCGAGGGTCACCCACTTGGCGCCCAGGTCGTAGGCGGCCTGGACCAGGCCCGCGAAGATGATGCGGCCGTAGCCGTGGTGCTGGAGGTCCTTGCGCACCCCGATGGTGGTGACGTGCGCCTCGTCGTACATGCGCCACATCCCGCCGTAGCCGACGATCTCTTCGTCCTTGCGCAGGACTATGTAGTGGGCGGTGTTGCGCGAGGAGAGCTCCCGGTAGTAGGCGTTGCGCGGCCAGGGCGTGCTGAAGATGTCGCGCTCGATCTCCTGCACCGTCGGGACGTCCGCCTCCCGCATCGGTTCAAGTGCGAGTCGCTGCCTCAACTGGACCATCAGAGAAGGCCTCCGAACGACTGCATGTACTCGGGGCTGACAGTACCATAGCCAACCTCCCGAGCCGTTCGGACCAGGCGCGCCGCCGCCTCGCCGAAGGGAAGGAGGCCTGCCTCCGGTAACAGCTCCACGCCGGCGGTCTTGAGCCAGCCCACCGCCGGCCACTCCTTGGGCAGGCCTGGCGGTTCCGTCAGGCCGGTCCGTCCGTCGGGCGCCAGGAAGTAGACGCGACCCCGGCCCGCGTCGGAAACGCCCATCGCGGGCCTCGGCGCACGCGCCGCCTGCAGCTCCAGGGTGCGGAGGCCGTAAAGCGGCGCTGCCAGACCCATGGCCAGGCCCAGGCCATAGGAGATGCCCTGCCGGAGACCCGTGAAGGAGCCCGGTCCCAGCGCCACCGCGACGCCGGCCAGCCACCGCAGCTCGGGGACGAGAGCGGCGACCTCGCTGCCCACGTCGTACTCGCGCCCTGACGGTTTGACAGACTCGGCGACGAGCCTGCCGTCCTCGACCAGCGCGACAGCGCTCCTGGCAGAGGAGGTGTCGATGACGAGTATCACGACCGCAGAATGCGGATCCGCCGCTCGTCGGGGCCGGTCACGTCGAATTTCAGGCGGCGCGCCCGCGCGTCATCGGCCGCCAGGCGGTCTCCCCACTCCACCGCCACCACCGCCTGGTCGAGCAGCTCTTCCAGCCCCAGGTCCGCCAGCTCGGTCGCGCTCTGCAGCCGGAAGAGGTCGACGTGGGCGAGCGGGATCCGGCCCTTGTAGATCCTGACTAGCGTGAAAGTCGGGCTCTGGACCGCGTCGACCGAGCCCAGGCCGCGCGCCAGCCCGCGCACGAAGGTGGTCTTGCCGGAGCCGAGCTCACCTTCAAGCAGGAGCAGGTCGCCCGCCGTCACGAGCGCCGCGAAGTCTTCGCCGGCCTGCTCGGTCTCAGCCGGGGAACGGGTCAGCCAATCAGCGGAAATGCTCGTGCCCGCGGTCCGCGACCGTCACCTCCTGGCCGCTCTTGTCGACCACCCGCACGCGCCCGTCGGACGTCAGCGTTCCGAACGGGACGAGCCCGGTGGCGGCGATATCTTCCGGCGGGCCGACGCAGACCAGCTCCACCTCTTCCCCACTCGCGAGGGCCTGCGCCGGCGTCGCGCCCTCCGCCCGAGGAACCGCCTCGATGTCGACCACACAGCCGGCCCCGCTGGCGGCGGCGAACTTCTCCAGCTCGCGCAGGAGGCCGTCGCTGACGTCGCCGCAGGCCAGGCCGGCCTCGTTGAGGTGCCGGCCCTCCGCGAGCTTCGGCAGCCGGCGCTGGAAACGCTGGGCCGCGAGCGCGAGGGCGGCGCCGCCGAGCGGGCCGGTGACGGCCGCGGTCCAGCCGGCCTTGGCGGCGGCGCGGGCGAGCGGGGCGCGCTGCGTGGTGCCCAGCACGGTCAGAGCCAGCATCGCGGGGCCAGGGGTCGAGGTGGTATCCCCGCCGGCCAGCCTGAGGCCGACGGTGGCCGCGAGCTCGGCGAGCCCAGAATAGATGCCGAGAACCCGCTCGGAATCCCAATCACCTGGCGCAGCGAGGGCGACCAGCCCGAAGGTGGGCTCGGCACCCTTCGCCGCCAGATCACCCAGGGCGAGGGTCAGCGCCTGCCAGCCGACCTCCTCCGGCGCCATCCAGCCGAGATCGAAGTGAACGCCTTCGACGCTCGCGTCGCAGCTGGCCACGGTGAAGCCACCGCCGGGCTCCGACCAGACGGCGGCGTCATCGGCGCCCGGGCCGATGACAAGTCCGTCATGCGCCAGGTGCGGCAGAAGCGACTTGATCAGCGCGGCTTCACCGAGCCGGTCCAGGCGCGTCATCAAGAAGCAAGTACACGGAGCAGATCTCGCGCGGCTTGCGCCGGGTCTGGTGAGCCGGCCAGTCCCCGGATGACGCAGGCCCGACGAACCCCGGCGGCGACGAGCTCGCCGGCGTTGCCGGCAGTGACGCCGCCGACGGCGAAGACCGGCACCTCCACTGCCGCGGAGACCGCGGCGACGCCGGCTGGGCCGATCACCTCTTTCTCGGGTTTGAGCGGAGTTTCGAATGCGGGGCCTGAGCCGAGGTAGTCGGCGCCCTCTGCGACGGCTCGGCGGGCCGCCTCCGGCGTCGAGGCGGAAGCTCCGATCAGAAATCCCTCCCCGGCGACTCGCCGTGCGGCTTCGATCGAGAGGTCGTCGGGTCCCAGGTGGACGCCATCAGCGGCGGCCAGGAGCGCGATGTCGAGGTGGTCGTTGACGATGAAGGCCGCTCCCGCGGTGCGCACCATAGGCGCCAGCCGCTTGGCCAGGTCGAGCAGCTCGGCCCGGCCGAGCAGCTTCTGGCGGAGCTGGACGCAGCCGGCGCCGCCCTCGAGGACGGCGCCGACCAGGTCCGCGATGCGGTCCGGGTCCTCATCAGGTGTGATGGCGTAGAGGCGAACTCCGTCGAGCACCGTGGCTAAGTTACAGCGAACCCCCCACCACATCCTCCCCCCGGAGCGGGGGGAGGGAGGCAAGCGCCCCTAGAGCGCTAAGTGGCGGCGCCACCTCCAGGCCAGGTAACCGAAGGCCAGCAGGATCAGGAACGGGGCCGCGTAGCCGAGCCCGACCAGGAAGTAGTCGATGTCGTAGACGAACCCGTGGAGCGCGGCTGAGGCGGCGTCGCGGAAGCCCCAGGTGTCGGGAGCGGCAGCGGTGACCGCGGCCTCTCGGAGGTCGACGCTGATGCTCGAAAACGCGGTGGCGTGGTCGAAGTAGTTGATCTGGCCCTGGAGCTGCTCGATCTGGAGCGAGATCTGAGTGATCTGCGTCTGGACCGCGATGATGTCCTGGATCGAGTGCGCCTGCTGGAGGAGGGTCAGCATCTGGTCGCGCTGCGCCTTGGCGTTGTCAAGGCGAGCCTGCAGGTCGACGTACTGGAGGCTCACGTCCTGGCCGCCGACGTGGATCTGCTTGACAGTGCCGAGCTTGCGAATGCGGGTTAGGGCCTCCTGGAAGCTGGCCTCGGGCACCTGGAAGGTCAGCGTGCCGCTGCGCAGCGCCCCGGTGTCAGCCTGGGCGTCGGTCCCGGAGACGTAGCCCTTCAGGTCCAGCATCGTGTTGACGAGGTTGTCGTAGGCGGAGTCGAAGGTCCCGTTGCGGACCTCGAGGCTGAGGTTGGCGGTGCGGATCACCTTCGGGCCTTCGCCAGGGACCGGCGTGGTCGCGTTCTGGGTCGTGAGGGAGGTCGCCGCCTGCCCCGTCGTTGCCTTGCCGCTGTAGCCGCTGCCCGAGCTCGTGCCGGTGCTGGAGGAGGAATGGCCGGCGCCGGTTGCGGCGCCGGCGCAAGCCACGACGAAGGTTGCCGCGCCTGCGGCGAAGAGAAGTCGGAGGAGCTTTGTTTTACGCATCATGCGTGACGAAACGCGCTTGGACGCGCGAAGTAACCGGGAGCGTGATGCGTGATGCGTGGGACCCGGTTTAGAACGTCAAGGCCCTTCCTTATAGGCTCGGGCGCCGCAGCGCGCGGCAGGCGGCGCGCCTGCGCCGCTCCAAATAAAGGAAATCACGGCCGCGCGCACGAGCTTGTGGCGTTGGTCCCGGTTCAGAACGTAAAGGCCCTTCCTTATAGACTCGCGCGCCGCAGCGCGCGGCAGGCGGCGCGCCTGCGCCGCTCCGAATAAAAGGAAATCACGGCCGCGCGCACGAGCTTGTGGCGTTGGGTTCGGTTTAGAACGTAAAGGCCCTTCCTTATAGACTCGCGCGCCGCAGCGCGCGGCAGGCGGCGCGAGTGCGCCGCTCCAAATAAAAAAAGAAAGGGCGGCCCTGATCAGGCAGCAAACCGGGCGATGGAGTTAGGCGGTTAGGTCTTCTTCACCCTCGTAGGCGGGGCGCGATGGGTCCTTGGCCCGGAACACCAGCTCCTGGGCTCGGAACAGCGTGTCCATCATCGCGATGACCCGATACCGGATCCGGATCTGCTCCGGGTCTTCCGTCGGCACCAGATCCAGCACCCGCGCCGATCGCTCGCGCAAGCGCGTCGGCACATGCTGGATTCCGTGCAGGTTCAGCTCCTCGAGCTCGAAGAGCAGCTCGTCGATGGCCTGGATGAGCGCCGGATAGCGCTCCGTCGCAGCCCGGCGGCGCCGGGCTCGGGTGAAGGCCGCCCAGATCGCGCGGTTGGCGCTGTCGATCAACTCGGAAGTGTCCCCCTGTGAAGCGAATGGCCCTACTACTACGCATATACGCAGGCGGGCTACTTCAGGGTTACACCCCGACCCTTAATGGATGCTTAGGGCTTTTAGCAGGGCACTGAAGAGGGATTCCAGGGCCCTAGGTGCCCTGCTGGGCTAGCGAAGGATCTGGCGGAGCCGCTCGCGCAGCTCGGCGGGGGCGTGGCCCTGCTCGCAGGAGACCTTGACCAGCCGCTTCAAGCCCTCTTCGAACTTGTAGCGCTTGGTGCAGTCACCGCAGCCATCGAGGTGGTGCTGGACCTCCTCCAGCTCGAGACCGCTCAGCTCGCGATCGATGAGCTGATCCAGCCGGCGGACGCAATCGTCACATTCCATCGGACTAAGCCGACCTCCCCATGCCGGGGACGATCCCCGACTCAACCGCGTAATCGTAGAGCGACTTCTGAAGATGTTGGCGGGCTCGATGCAGCCGCGACATGACAGTCCCGATCGGCACGCCGAGGATCTGGGCGGCGTCCTTGTAGGCGAAACCCTCGACGTCGACCAGGAGCACCACCTCCCGGTGCAGCGGGCTCAGCTTCTCGATGGCCTCGACCACCTCGCCAGCCGCGATCCGGTCCAGCACGGTGTCCTCCGGTCCCTCTTCGGTAACACCGTCGCGCATCCGGTCGTAGAGGCTGAACTCGCCCACGTCCTCGATGCTGAGCGCCGGAGGCCGGCCCTTCTGGAAGCGGTCCCAGAAGAGGTTGCGCATGATCGCGAAAAGCCAGGCCTTCATGTTCGTGCCCGCCTGGTAGCTGTGCTGGTAACGGAGCGCCCGCGCGTAAGCGTCCTGCACCAGGTCCTGGGCCTGGTCCGGGTCGCGCGTCAGGCGGAGCGCGCCGCGATAGAGCGCGTCGAGGTGCGTGATCGCTTCCGCAGCGAATGCGTCCTGTCCATCCGGGACCGTGGTCATGGGCATCCAGTCTATTTGCGCGTAAGCGGCCACCGCCATAACGCTTGTGGATAACCCGGTCCGGCCGGCGATTAGTCCCTGTGGATGCGGACGACCCGGTTCCCGATCGAGGTCAGGACCTCGTAGCTGACGGTCCCTGACCAGGCCGCGACCTCCTCGGCCAGGATCCGGCCTTCGCCGTCGCGCCCGACCAGGGTGACCATGTCACCCACCTGGACGCCCGGAACGGCCGTGACGTCGAGCGTGAAGGAGTCCATGCTCACCATCCCGACGAGCGGGGCGCGGCGTCCCCGCACGAGCGCCCAACCGTGCCCGGAGCGGGCGCGGTGGACTCCGTCGGCGTAGCCCATCGTGACCGTGGCGATCTCGGTATGGCGGTCGGCTGCCCAGGTCCGCCCGTAGCCGACCGTCTCGCCGGGCGCGACGGTCTTCAGGTGGGCGATCCGGGCCCGCAGGCTCAGAACGGGCCGCACGCGGGCGTCCTCGCAGCCGTAGAGGGCGATGCCGACCCTGACCGCGTCCAGCGCCGCCTCGGGGTGCAGTAGGGCACCGCCGGAGTTGGCGATATGGCGAAGGCCAGGGTCGACGCCGAGGCTTTGAGCAGCCGCGAGGAAGCGCTGGAGTTGGACCTTCGTGTAGCGGCGGTCCGAGTCCGACGACGAGAAATGGCTGCAAGTGCCCGCCAGCTCGAGGTGTTTGGAGGCGGCGATAAAGCCCGCGATCTCGGGAGCGTCCTCCGGCGGGCATCCGAACCGTCCCATCCCGGTGTCGATCTTCAAGTGGACCTGGACGCGATGCCGGTCGGCGGCGCGCTCGAGGGCGAGGGCAAGGCTGAGCGAGGAAACGGTCAGCGCGGCGCCGGACTCGACCGCCGCGGGCGCCTCCTGCGGGAGCAGGCCCCCCATCACGAGGATGCGGTCGTGAGGGCAGAGGTCGCGGACCTCGATCGCCTCCGCGACGGTGGCGACGCCCAGGCCATAAGCCCCGGCGGCGAGAGCGGCCGTCGCGGCCGGCCTGGCGCCATGGCCGTAGCCGCCGGCTTTGACCACCGCGAAGAGCTTGACCCCGGACGGCAGCAGCCCCAGGACAGTCCGCACGTTGTCGGCGATGGCACCGAGGTCGACCTCGGCCCAGCGCTGAAGGTCGTCTACGGCGCCGCCCTCCCCGCTCGCAGCAGCTTGAGAACGATCGGGATCTCGTCCAGGAGGTCGGAGGCGAGCAGTCCGGCGTCGCCGATCCGCTGCGAGATCCGGCGCCCGGCTTCGGCGTGGACGTAGACGCCGGTAACGGCGGCGGTATACGGGTCGAGGCCCTGGGCCAGGAGGGCGCAGATCATGCCGCCGAGCACATCTCCCGTTCCGCCGGTTGCCAGCGCCGGAACCTGGTGGGAGTCTTCCGAGACCCGCCCGTCAGGAGCCGCGACTACCGTCCGGGCCCCCTTCAGCACCACCACCGCCCCCCACTCCTCGGCCTTCCGCCTGGCGAGCCCGGCGCGGTCGGCCTGGACCTCCTTGACGGGCTTGCCGGCGAGGCGGCCCATCTCGCCGGGATGCGGCGTCAGGACACGGTCCCGGCCAAGCTTGCGCAGCGCCCGCTGGTTGTCGGCAAGCGCGTTCAGCCCATCCGCGTCGACGACCAGCGGGCAGCGCAGCTCCTGGGCCAGCTCGGTCGCCAAGCGCCAGGTCGAATGGTCCCGGCCGAGCCCAGGGCCGACCAGGCCCGCACCGGCGCCCTCGAAGTGCCGGGCGACCGCCTCGTGGTGGGCGTGGCCGACGGCGCCCGGAGCCACCTCCGGCACCGGCGTGGCCATCACCTCCACGCACTTGGCCGCCAGGATCGGGTAGATCCCCTCCGCCACCAGCAGCCGGACCAGGCCCGAGCCGGTCCGGGCGGCAGCCATCGACGAAAGGTAGGCGGCGCCCGTCAGCCCCCGGCTGCCGGCCAGCACGACTGAGGTGCCGAAGGTGCCCTTGTTCGCGTCCAGAGGGCGGTCGGGCAGCCGCACGGCCGCCGGTGGCTTCTCCAGGCGTTCCGCCTGCTTTGGCATCTCGAGCGTGGCGGCCGCCACGGCCAGGCCACCGTGATGGGTGATGCTCACCTCGATGGTCGCCGGGTGATCACCGCCCAGCAGGGTCACCGCAGGGGCGCCGTTCGGCCCGGGCAGGACTTCGATCCGGCGCCGCGGGTAGCAGATCCCGGTTCCGTCGAAGCACTTGATGACGGCTTCTTTGGCCGCCCAGCGCCCCGCCAGCCGCTCCGCGCGGCCGGCGCAGTAGTCGAGCTCAGCCGGCGTGTAGCTCTTCAGCAGGAAGCGGCGGCCCGACCGGCTGGCGGCCAGCGCCAGCCGCTCCACTGCGACGGCGTCGATCCCGACCTTACGCACGCCCGAATTGTGCCGTCTACGGAGCCGGAAGGAGCGCCTAGGCGGCCCGCTACTCGACCGTGACGCTCTTGGCCAGATTGCGCGGCTGGTCGACGTCGGTGCCCAGCGCAACCGCGACGTGATAGGCGAAGAGCTGCAGCGCCACCGTGTTGAGGATGGCCGAGGCCGGCTCGTCCGCGGGTGGCATGACAAGGAGGTCGGCGGCGATCCCGTCGAGCGACCTGTCGCCCTCGGTCACCAGCGCCAGCGCCGGGGCATCGCGAGCCGCCATCTCGTGGACGTTGCTGACCATCTTCTCCCGGACCGGCGACTCGGTGCAGATGGCGACGACCGGGAACTGCTCGTCGAGGAGCGCGATAGCGCCGTGCTTGAGCGTGCCGCCGGAGGTGCCCTCCGCGTGCACATAGGAGATCTCCTTCAGCTTCAAGGCTCCCTCCAGGGCGACCGGGTAATTGATGCCCCGGCCGACGAAGATGAAGTTCGAGTAGCGGCTGTACTTCTGCGCCAGCTCCTTGATCCTCGGTTCGAGGGCGAGGACGCTGCGGATCGCCTCGGGTAGGCCGCGCAGCGTCGCGACCAGCTCGGCCACGCGCTCCTGCGGCAGCCGGTGGCGGACCTCCGCCAGGCGCATGGCCAGCAGGTACTGGCTGATCACGTGGCAGATGAAGGTCTTGGTCGAGGCGACGCTGATCTCAGGGCCGGCCTGGAGGTAGATCACGCCCTGGGCCTCGCGGGCGGCGCTGCTGGCCACCACGTTGGTGACGGCGACGGTAAGGGCGCCCCGCTCCAGCGCCTGGCGCATGCCCATGATGGTGTCGGCTGTCTCGCCCGACTGGGTGATCACGACAGCCAGCGTGTCTTCGCCGACCAGCGGCCGCCGGTAGCGGAACTCGGAGGCGTCGTCGGCCTTGGCCGGGATGCCCGCCCAGTCCTCGATCACGTACTCGCCGATCATCGCCGCGTGCAGCGAAGTGCCCATCCCGAGCAGCTTCACGTTGCGGATCCGCTCGAGCTCGGCGTCGCTCGCTTCGAACTCGTTGAAGTGCACCGCTCCGTCGTCACCGATCCGTCCTCGGAGCACGTTGGCCGCGGCCTCCGGCGACTCCTGGATCTCCTTCAGCATGAAATGGTCGAAGCCACCCTTCTGGGCCTGGCTCACGTCCCAGTCCACGTGCACGATCTTGGGGTCGACGGCGACCCCGTCCAGGCTCGAGACCACGGGGCCCACTGGGCTGATGGCGACCATCTCGCCCTCGCCGAGAACGAGCACTCGCTTGGTGTAAGGGATGATCGCCGTGATGTCGGAGGCGACGAACCACTCGCTTTCGCCGAGCCCGACCACCAGGGGCGCGTTGAGTCGGGCGCCGATCAGCAGCTCCGGATCGTCATGCGAGTAGAGGGCGACCGCGTAGGCGCCCCGGACCTTCTGCAGCGCCTGGCGCACGGCCGTCACCAGGTCGCCTTTGTAGAGGTCCTCGACCAGGTGCGGGATGACCTCGCTGTCGGTCTCAGAGGTGAACTCATGGCCCTTGCCTTCGAGCTCCGCCTTGAGCTCGGCGAAGTTCTCGATGATCCCGTTGTGGACGACCATGATCCGGGCGTAGCAGTCGGAGTGCGGGTGGGCGTTGACGATCGTGGGCTTGCCGTGCGTCGCCCAGCGGGTATGCCCGATGCCCAGGTGGCCGGTGGGCTCGTTGGCCTTGATCTTGGCGATCAGGTCGTCCACCTTGCGCTCGCTCTTGGTCAGGCTGGAGTGGATGCTCGTCTCCAGGACCGCGACCCCGGCCGAGTCGTAGCCGCGGTACTCGAGGCGCTTGAGCCCATCCATGAGGATGGGCGCCGCCTGCTTGTCTCCCAGGTATCCGATGATTCCGCACATAGGCGTAGCCGCTCGAACTCAGCTTACGAGAAGGAGAACGGGATCCCCCGGGAGGAGGTTACGGCCCGCCCCCTCCCTGCCCTCCCCACCAAGTGGGGAGGTGTCGTGCCTCACGGGGAAGGTGAGGGCTGGACCGCCGGGTTTTTCTGGATGCGGACGGTGACCAGCGCGGTGTTGTTCTTGGGGTCGGTGCTGACCCCGGTCGGGAGCGGCACCTGGACCCGCTGGGTCACGTCGCCGGTGGCGCCGTCAACCCCTACCGGGGGCAGCGTGATCGAATCCAGCCCGGCGATCGTGCCGGCCGGACCCGAGACGTCGATGAAGAGCGGGTTGATGATCACCGCCGTGATCCGGTAGCCCGCGGCCGGATTGCCCGTCGGCGTCTCGACCAGCGTGGTCTTGCGACTCTGGTTGGGCTGCTGGGCCTGGATGTCGAGCGTGGCGATGGCGGCGTCGGCCGTGCTCCGCGGCAACGTGACCGGCAGCGTCACGGGCTTGCCCGCCTTCTCGAACGTGATGTCCAGGTTCGGAATTATCGAGTTGCCCTGGACCGGCGAGGCGCTCGGGGCTGTGACGTAGGCCTGGAGATCCTTGATGAAGCTCTCCGTCGAAACCACGTGCACGATGCCCGGGGTCACGGTTTCCTTGACCGGCTGCCAGCCGGGGGCGTATCGGACCCGCGGCTTGACCTGGACGTCCGCGTCCTTCTTCAGCTCCACGTCGACATAGAAGGGCACTCGATTCTCGTTGGCAGTGATCCCCTGCGGGGTCTTGGGAACCGCGAAGACCTGGATCTGCTGCCCGGGCTTCTTGATGCCCGAGAGGTCGACCGAAGCCACCACCCCGTTGTTCACCTTGGCGGCGTTCACCTGGTCGGTCAGCCCGAAGATGGTCACCCGCACCTTCTGCGGATAGCTCGTGAGGATCAGGTCGGCGGGGGGATTGTTCCATTCGACCTTGGCGTCGACAGGCGACACCGTGAACGGGTTTTGCGAGAAGGCGATGCCCGTGAAGAGACCCAGACTCAAGAGCAGCGCCAGCACCTTCAACTGCCAGTTACTGGTCAGCCACGCCATCGCATCACCTCAGCCAGGCGGCCAGTTTGCCGGAGCACCCGGCGGCTGCGGCCGTCCGAGCGCTTCTTCGCCGGGAGGCCGCCGATCAAAAGAGTGCGCAGCTTGTCGGTGTCGAGATTGCGATTGATCACGCCGTCCTGGACCGCCGAGATCGCTCCCGTCTCCTCCGAGACCACCACGACAATCGCGTCGGAGACCATCGAGAGGCCGATGGCGGCGCGGTGCCGGGTTCCGAGGCGCTCTCGCACACGGCCTTCTTCCGGTAAGGGCAGGAGGCAGCCGGCCGAAACTATCGAGTTGCCGCGAACGATCACAGCGCCGTCGTGGAGCGGTGAGTTGGGGAAGAAGATCGTCTGCAGGAACTCGGCGGTCAGCTCGCCGTTGATCCGGATGCCCGTGGCCGCGTAGTCCTCGAGTCCGACCTCGCGTTCGAAGACGATGAGCGCGCCCGTTTTGCGGGCCGCCAGCCGCTCGATGGCTCGGATCGCCTCCGCCACGCCCCGGTTGAAGAGCGTCTGGTCGAACGGTGTCAGCTGGATGTTGATGTGGCTCAGGCGGCCAACCTGGTCCAAGGCCCGGCGCAGCTCGGTCTGGAACAGGACGATGATCGCGATCACGATGAAAGGCGCCGCGTTGCGGAAGAGCCAGCCCAGCAGCACCAGGTTGAGCGCGCCCGCCACGAGCCCGACGAAGACCAGCAGAACCAGCCCGACCATGAGCTCGACTGCCCGCGTGCCCTGGACCAGCTTCAAGAGCTGGTAGAGAACCACCGCCACGACCAGGATGTCGATGATCTCGACCCAGCCGACCTTCTGGAAGAGCTCGATGATCCTGAGCAGGAAGGTCTGGAGGAACTGGTAGACGACGTTCATTCGAGGATCAGCGCCAGCAGCGCCATCTGAGCATAGAGGCGATTCTCGGCCTGGTCGAAGACGACCGAGGCCGGGCCGTCGATGACCTCGTCGGTCACCTCCTCGCCGCGGCGGGCAGGCAGGCAGTGCATGAAAATGGCCTGGGGGGCCCGGGCCATCAGCTGGGCGTTGACCTGATAGGGGGCCAGGGCCGCCGTCCTCTCGTCGCGTTCGGCCTCCTGCCCCATCGACGTCCAGACGTCCGTGTAGACGACGTCCGCCCCTTCGACGGCGTCCAGATCGTGGCTCACCAGAACCAGGCCGCCGGCCGCCGCAGGCTCGTAGCCGGCTGGCGTGATGACGCGGAGCTGGAAGCCCACGCTGGCCGCCGCATGGCTGAGCGAGACGGCGATGTTGTTGCCGTCTCCGACGTACGCCACCTTGCGGTTCTCGAGGCTGCCGAAGCGCTCCCGGATGGTGAGCAGGTCGGCCAGGATCTGGCAGGGGTGCTCGATCTCGGTCAAGGCGTTGACGACCGGAATGCGGGCGAACCGGGCCAGCTCGCTGAGGTCGGCGTGATGACGCAGCCGGGCCACCACCAGATGCACGTAACGTTCGAGGACGCGGGCCGCGTCCGCCACCGTCTCGCGCACGCCTATTTGAACGTCCTGCTCGCCGAGCGCGATCGCTGTTCCGCCCAGCCGCGCGATCCCCACCTCGAAGGAGACCCGGGTCCGGTTCGATGGCTTCTGGAAGAGCATGGCCACGAACTTGCCCGCCAGGGGCCGCTGCTGCCAGCGACCCGCTTTGATCTCGCGGGCCAGGTCCAGAACGGCGAGGAGCTCAGATCGATCGAGGTCGGCAACGCTCAGGAAGTCGCGTCCCCGGAGCGTCACCGCGGTATCCACCCTTGGAATGCTAGTGGACCCTGCCGGACGCCCCACCCTCCATCCTCACTCCCCCCGGCGCGGGGAGGGAGGCAAGCGCCACCAGGCTAGGTCAGAGCCTCGGGGTGATCAGCTCTCCCGCATAAACGGGCCGCTCGGAGAGGTCCAGGGCGGAATCGAACTCCGGCAGCCTGGACCGCACCTCCAGCTCGTCGCGCAGCTTCAGGATCAGGTCCCGGCACCCGGAGGGGGCGAGCCCGAAGTCGGCCGGCCGGAGCACGACGGGCCGCCCGCGGCGGAGCGTGATCGTCAGCCGGTCCGAGATCCGGACCTCCGGCCAGCGGCTGCCGGTCCATTCGACCGGGAGGGCGAGAGAGGCGGTCTCGATCCGGTCCCAGAGGGCATGCTGCTCGATCTTGCCCGCGACGATGACCAGGCGGTCGCGGAAGAAGGCCAGGCGGCAGGGCGGCCAGCTCCGGAGCTGGACCAGCGCCCAGGTCAGCAGGCCCAGGCCGAGGCCGGCGCCGATGCCGAGAGCCAGGCCGGCAACGTCGGGCCCGTGCTCCGCGAAGATCACAGCGGAGACGCCGCCGAAAATCGTGGCGACCACCAGGCCGCACCCGGCCACCAGGACAGACGAGCGCCGGGAGCGAGCAAAGATCATGCGGACCGAACCACCCCTAATCGAAGTGTACGTCCGGGGGTTTGGAAATAATCCTCAGTGGATTTAGTTGACCTGCCGGCCGGTCTCCGCCCAGTAGGGCTCGCGTAGCTCGCGCTTCAGGATCTTGCCGCTCGGGTTGCGCGGGATGGCCTCGGCGAAATCGACGGAGCTCGGCCGCTTGTAACCGGCCAGATGGGCGCGGGACCACTCGACGATCTCCTCACCTGTCGCCGCCGCACCCGGCTTGCGGACGATGATCGCCTTGACGCGCTCGCCCCAGGTCTCGTCCGGCACGCCGATCACCGCGACGTCGGCCACGGCCGGGTGTCCGGCGAGCACGCTCTCGATCTCGGCCGGATAGATGTTCTCGCCGCCGGAGATGATCATGTCTTTGATCCGGTCCTTGACGTAGAAGAAGCCGCCCTCGTCCTCGGTGCCTGCATCGCCCGTGTAGAACCAGCCGTCCTTGATCGAATCGGCGCTGTCCTTCGCCCGGTTCCAGTAGCCCTGCATCACGCCCGGGCCGCGGTACACGATCTCGCCGATCTCACCCTGCGGCACCTCGACGCCCGACGGGTCGACCACCTTCATGTCGGCGCCGAACGTCGCCCGGCCGCAGCTCAAGAGGCGCTCTCCGGTGTGATCCTCGTGCTGCAAGAAGGTGATAGCGCCGGTCGTCTCGGTGAGGCCGTAGACCTGCGTGAACCGGCAGCCGAACGTCTGGATCGACCGCTCCAGCACAGCCTGGGAGATCGGCGAGGCACCGTAGAGGATGTTCCGGAGCGCCGAGTAGTCGCGGCCCTGCGACTCGGGAATGGAGGTCAGGAAAAGCAGCGCGGCGGGCACCAGGAAGGCGGTCTCCACCTTCTCTCGCTCCACGACGTCGAGCACCTGCTGCGGGATGAACTCGCTCATCACGACCGCGCAGCTGCCCATGAACATCGAGGCCAGCGCCCAGCCGCAGCCGCCGATATGGTAGAGCGGCATCGCCACCAGAGAGCGGCCACCGACCCGGCTCTCCGGTACCTCGATGGAGAACACGGTGCAGGTGCCGCCCAGAAGGTTGCGGCCGCTGATCATGGCGCCCTTCGGCAGCCCTGTCGTGCCGCTCGTGTAGAGCTGCCAGCTCACCCTCGACTCGTCGTCCAGGTGCGGGTCCGGGCCGCCGTCCCTGGGCAGCTCGTCGAAGCCCACGACGCGGACACCGGCCGCGTCGGCCTGGCTCCGGAAGGCGTCGCCGGCCACGATCGCCTGAGCCTCGGCGTCGCCCACGACCTTGGCCACCTCGGGGCCGGTCAGGCGCCAGTTGACCGGCGTGGCGATGGCGCCCGCCTTGTCGAGCGCGAACATCAGCTCCAGGTATGCGTCGCTGTTCTTGTCCAGGATGGCGACGTGGTCACCGGGCTTGACGCCGAGCTTGCTGATGAGTCCAGACGCCAGCTTTGTGCTGGACTCGTCGAGCTCCGCCCAGCTACGCGTGCGGCCTTCGAACCAGGTCGCGGGCAGTTCAGGCCGCCGCCGCGCCCACCAGCGCGTGAGCTCGGCGACGGTCCTCATGCGGGCATCTTAGGCGCATACTGCCGGTGATTCCGTCAGCCCGCACACGGAGGGAAGCGACATGGGCGAGGAAGAGAATCGCAAGGTCATCGAGAAGGCGCAGAAGTCGATGGAAGCCGGAGACTATCGCGGTCTCGAGGACCTGATGCACGAGGACGTCGTGCAGGAATGGCCGCAGTCAGGCGAGCGGATTCGGGGCAAGCAGAACATCAAGGCGATCAACGACGCCTATCCGGGCATGCCCGACGCCAAGCTCCGCCGCATCACGCTGGGCGGTGATGTGGTGGTGGCCGAGATGCTGCTCAACTACGGCGGCAAGACAGTCCACGGCTGCAGCATCATCGAGATGAAAGACGGCAAGGTCGTCAAGCAGACCGACTACTTCGCCGACCCCTTCGAGGCGCCGGAATGGCGCAAGCAGTGGGTCGAGAAGATGGAGCCGGCCCAGGCTGGCAGCTCCAAGAACTAGCGAGTAGGCCTGCCGGGGACCCCCACCCTAACCCTCCCCCGACGCGGGGGAGGCGAGTTGGCGCCCTCCCCCGACGCGGGGGAGGCGAGTTGGCGCCCTCCCCCGACGCGGGGGAGGCGAGTTGGGTGGCGAGGTCAGCGCTTCGTGTACTGAGGAGCTTTCCGGGCTCGTTTCAGCCCGTATTTCTTGCGCTCCTTCTCGCGCGAGTCGCGCGTCAAGAGCCCGGCTTTCTTGAGGGTCGGCCGGAGGTTCGGATCGGTGTCCAGGAGCGCCCTGGCGATGCCGTGCGCCACGGCCCCCGCCTGGCCGGAAACGCCGCCCCCGACCACCTTCACGGTGGCGTCGAAACGGCGCACCTCGGCGACCCGGAACGGCGTCAGCACCTCCATCTCGAGGACTCGCCGGCCTAAGTACTGAAGGGCGGGCTTCTCGTTGATCGTGACGCGGCCTTCGCCCGGGACGAGGCGCACGCGCGCCACCGCCGTCTTGCGGCGGCCGGTGCCGTAGCCGGGGCTCGCCTCAGCCAAGCTCAAGATCCCCCTTCGCATTGAATGTGACGGCCTTGGGCTGCTGGGCCTGGTGGCCGTGATCGGGCCCGGCGTAGACGCGGAGCCGCTTCAGCATGTCGGCTCCGAGCGTGTTGCGCTGCAGCATGCCACGAACCGCGTTGTAGATGGGAAAAGTGGGGTCGAGGTCCTGCGCCTCGCGCAAGGTGCGCGACCTGAGCCCGCTCGGATAGCCCGAGTAGCGGGTGTAGAGCTTGCCGTCAGCCTTCGAGCCCGTCACCAGCACCCTGGCGGCGTTGATGACGATGACGTGGTCTCCCGTGTTGAGGTGCGGCGTGAAGATCGGCTTGTGCTTGCCGCGCAGCAGGCGCGCCACACTGGAGGCCAGGCGGCCGAGCGCCACACCGGTGGCGTCGACGAGGTACCAGTCCCCTTTCAAGTCTTCCTTCCTGGCAGTCCAGGTTTTCTGCTTCACGTTTCTTCCTCTGCCTAATAAACGACTTCGATCAGCGTCAGGCCCCGCGCGGGGGCGGTCTTGACCAGCTCTCTTGCCGCAAGCTTGCGATCGCGGGCCGCGAGGATCTCGCCGATCCAGGCCGGCGGCCGGCGGCCGCTTCCGACTTCCGCCAGGGCGCCGGCGAGGCTGCGCACGAGGCCGCGGAGGAAGCCCTCCGCCACCAGCTCCAGATCGATGAAGTCGCCGGACCGTTCGACCTTCGCCGTCCGCATCTCGCGGCTGCGCTCCTGGGCAGGCTCGGAAGCTGAGCAGAAGCTGGTCCAGTCGTGCCGTCCGACGAGCGCCGCCGCCCCCCGCCCCATCGCCGCCTCGTCGAGCCGCCTGCCGACGTGCCAGCAGCGGTTCCGGTCCAGGGCTGGGCGCGCGCCCCGGTCCAGGTAGCGGTAGCCGTAGCGCCGCCAGCGCGCGGAGAAGCGGGCGTGGAACTCGTCGGGTGCCGCTTCGGCGGAGACCGCGCTCACGTCGCCCGGAAGGCGCGCGTTGAGCGCCGCCGGGAGCCGGGACGGCGGGATCCGCCGGCTCGCCAGCCGGAAGTTCACGACCTGCCCCAGCGCGTGGGCGCCGGCGTCGGTCCTCCCGGCCGCGTGGACCGCGACGGCCTCCCCGGTCAGCTCCCGCAATGCCCGCTTGAGCTCACCCTCGACGGTGCGCCGGCCGGTCTGCTGCTGCCACCCGGAGAACTCGGTCCCGTCGTACTCCAGCACGACCTTGATATTCACTTTTGAACCGAACGGAGGACCAGCTGCCTCAGTCGACGATCTCGATGATCACCATCGGCGCGGCGTCCCCCAGCCGCGGCCCTTTGCGCATGATCCTGGTGTAGCCGCCGGGCCGCTCGGCCAGCCTGGGGATCAGGTTGGCGAAGAGCTTCTCGCGGACCTCCGGCTTCAAAACCTCCTGGGCCACCATCCGGCGCGCGGCCAGGTCGTCGGCCTTGGCAGCGGTGATGAGCCTCTCCACATACCGCCGGACCTCTTTGGCCCGGGCCTCGGTCGTGGTGATCCGGCCGGATTCCAGCAGCGACGTGCAGAGATTGCGCATGAGCGCTTTGCGGTGGTCGGTGTCGCGGTTGAACTTCCGGCCGCTCTTGAGATGGCGCATCAGTGGAAGACGGTGTCCAGCTCTTCCGGCTTGATGTAGCCCTTCTCGACCAGCTTCTCCTTGATCTCGTCCAGCGACTTGCGGCCGAAGTTCCGGAGGGCGAGCAGCTCCTCCTCCTTCTTGCCGAGGAGCTGGCCGACGGTGGAGATGTCGTTGGCCTTGAGGCAGTTGAACGCGCGGACCGAGAGGTCGAGCTCCTCGATCGGGACCTCGGCCAGGCGGCCGCCCCGGCCGGGCACCTGCTGCTGCGCCGCCGCCTGGGGCTCGACGATGGACTCGGCGAAGCTGACGAAGAGGGCCAGGTGCTGCGTGAAGAGCGAGGCGGCCTGGGCAACCGCGGCTTCGGGCCTCAGGGTGCCGTCGGTCCAGACCTCGAGCAGCAGCCGGTCGTAGTCGGTGGTCTGGCCCACCCGGGTCTTCTCAACACTGAAGTTGGCCTTGGTGACGGGCGAGAAGATCGCGTCGATCGGGATCACCCCGATGGGCTGGCCCTCGCGCTTGTTGCGCTCGGCCGGCACGTAGCCCTTCCCGCGCTCGACGTTGAGCTCCATCCGCAGGTGGCCGTTGCCAGCCAGCGTGCAGATGTAGAGGTCCTTGTTGACCACCTCCACGTCGGAGGGGGCCTGGATGTCGGAAGCGTGGACGGTCGCCGGTCCCCTGACGTCCAGGGTGAGCATGACCGGATCCTCGGTGAAGCTCTTCAGGTTCAGCTGCTTCAGGTTGAGGATGACCTCGGTCACGTCCTCCTTGACGTGGGCGACCGAGGTGAACTCGTGGGCCACGCCGTCGATCTGGATCGAGGTGACCGCAGCGCCCCAGAGCGAGGAGAGCAGCACCCGTCGCAGGGTGTTCCCCAGCGTGGTGCCGAAGCCCGGCTCCAGAGGCTCGATCTCGAACTTTCCGTAAGTGTCGGTGCCCTCCAGCTTCTTGACTGTCGGGGCTACCGGAACGGGGGTGTCAATCGCCAACTGTAAAAAAACCTCCTCCTGGAATCAGCGCGAGTAAAACTCGACGATCAGGTGCTCCTCGACGCCCATCTCCATCTCCCCGCGGTCGGGAAGGGAGAGCACCTTGCCACTTTTCTCTTCTTCGTTGAAGCTCAGCCAGGACGGCACCACGCGCGACTTGGAGGCGTCGAGCGCGATCTCGATCACGCCGTCTGACCCCGAGTCGCGGACCTTGACCTGGTCGCCGACCTTGACCTTGAAGGACGGGATGTTGACCACCCGTCCGTTGACCTCGAAGTGACGATGGCTGACCAGCTGGCGGGACTGCTTGCGCGAGGAGCCCAGACCGAGCCGGTAGACCACGTTGTCGAGGCGCATCTCGAGGTGACGGAGCAGGTTCAGGCCGGTCACGCCCGGCTCCCGCTCGGCCGCGTCGAAGTAGTTGCGGAACTGCCCCTCGAGCAGGCCGTAGAGCCGCCGCGCCTTCTGCTTGGCGCGCAGCTGGAGCCCGTAGTCGGAGGTCTTCCGGCGGCGGGCCAGGCCGTGCTGCCCTGGCGCGAAGGCGCGCCGGTCGAGCGTGCACTTCGTGTAGCACTTCTCGCCCTTCAGGTAGAGCTTGGCGCCCTCCCGGCGGCAGAAGCGGCAGACCGGACCGTGGTAGTTAGCCATGCGGGTTCTCTATACCCTCCGCCGCTTGGGCGGGCGGCAGCCGTTATGAGGGATCGGGGTCACGTCGGTGATGGCGGAGACCTCGAGGCCGGCCGCCTGGAGCGAGCGGATAGCGGCCTCGCGGCCGGCACCCGGTCCCCGGACGAAGACCTCGATCGAGCGCATCCCGTGCTCCATCGCCCGGCGCGCGGTGGCTTCGGCGGTGACCTGGGCCGCGAAGGGCGTCGACTTGCGGCTGCCCTTGAAGCCCTGGGCGCCGGCGGAGCCCCAGGAGATCACGTTCCCCTCCAGGTCGGAGATGGAGATGATCGTGTTGTTGAAGGTGCTCTGGACGTGGGCCTGCCCCACCGCGACGTTCTTGCGTTCGCGGCGGCGTGTGCGGACCACTTTCTTCTTGGTCATCTCTGCGCGCTAGGCCTCTACTTGCCCTTCTTGCGCCGTACGCCGACCGTCCGCTTCGGGCCCCGCCGGCTGCGCGCGTTGGTGCGCGTGCGCTGGCCGCGCACAGGCAGGCCGCGCCGGTGCCGGAGTCCCCGGTAGGTCCCGATCTCGGTCAGCCGCTTGATATTCATCGCCACGTCGCGGCGGAGGTCGCCCTCGATCAGGATCTCCTTGTTGGCGGTCATCCGCTCGATGACCTGGCGGAGCCGGGCCACCTCCTCGTCGGAGAGGTCCTTCACCCGCGTGTCGGCGTTGACGTTGGCCATCTTCACGATCTTCTCGGCGGTCGTGTCGCCGATGCCGTGGATGTAGGTGAGCGAGATCACGACGCGCTTGTCGCGGGGGATGTCGATGCCGGCGATCCTGGCCATAAGCGGGCTACCCCTGCCTCTGCTTGTGCTTGGGGTTGCTGCAGATCACTCGCACGACTCCTTCACGCCTGATCACCTTGCAGTTCACACAGATCTTCTTTACCGAGGGTCTGACCTTCATCTCCGGATCTCTTTTATCCTGCCTCGCGACCTGTCCGTCTCCGCCAGCTCGACCCGCACCCGGTCCCCCGCGAGGAGGCGTGGAAAGTGCGTTCGGAGGCGGTCGGCAACGTGTGCGAGGACTTTCACCCCGTTTTCGAGCTCAACCCAAAACATGCCGTCTGGGAGGGGCTCGACCACCACCCCGTCAACGAGGTCTGGCGGCCGGGGCACGAACGGTGATTGTACCTCATCCCGCCGCCCTTAAACCTTCGGCCGCGGAGGGGGTCGCCGTCAGGATGCGCGGCCCTTCGGCCGTGACCGCGATCGTGTGCTCCGAATACGCGGAGAGCGACCCATCGGTGGTGCAGACCGTCCAGCCGTCCGGCTTGATATAGACCTCGAAGCCACCCGCATTGACCATCGGCTCGATGGCCAGGGTCATGCCCGGCCGCAACTCGGGTCCGGTGTGAGGAGCTCCGAAGTTGGGCACCTGGGGGTCCTCGTGCATCTGGCGGCCGATCCCGTGGCCCACGAACTGGCGGATCACGGAGAATCCCGCGGCCTCGACGTGCTGCTGGATGGCGCTGGAGACGTCACCCAGCCGATTCCCGGGCCGGGCCTGCTCGATCCCCGCGTAGAGCGCCTCGTCGGTCACCCTCACCAGTCGCTGCGCCTCGGACGAGACCTTGCCGGCCGGAACCGTGATGCCCATGTCGGCCCAGAAGCCGTCGAGGACCAGGCCCAGGTCGAGGCTCACGAGGTCGCCCGCCTCCACCCGGCGCCGCCCGGGGATGCCGTGAACAGCCTCGTCGTTGACCGAGATGCAGATCGACTTCGGGAAGCCCTGGTAGCCGAGGAAGCCGGGCCGCCCGCCGGTTGCCCGAATCAGGCTGTCGGCCAGCCGGTCGAGCTCCTCCGTCCTGATGCCCGGTCGCACCGCTTCGCGGAGCTTCTCGGCGACCTCGCCCAGCAGCCCACCGGCGCGAGCCATCAGCTCGATCTCGTGGTTGGTCTTGAGGTTGATCATGCGAGGCTAGGCCGCCCGGGGCTCTCCCTGGAGGGCAACTTTGACGCGGTTTCTGACCTCCTGGATGGGGCCGTTGCCGTCCACCTCGACCACGAGCCCGCGGGGTCGGTAGAAATCGAGGATCGGGTAGGTCCGCTCGAAGTAGACCTGGGCCCGCCGGCGGGCGGTCTCGGCGTTGTCGTCCTCCCGCCGGATCAGCCCGGCGCCGTCGGCGTCGCAACGCTGGTCGTCGCGGGGCGGGTTGCTGGCGGGATGGTAGGTCAGAGAGCAGCTCGGGCAGGTCCAGCGTTCGGTCAGCCGTGTCACGAGCTCCTCAGCGTCCACATGCAGAGAGAGCAGGCGGTCGATCCGTTGGCCGATGGAGTCGAGCATCTGGTCCAGAGCCTCGGCCTGGGGCACCGTCCGCGGGAAGCCGTCGAGCATGAAGCCGCCGCTGCAGTCGGCGCGCCGGATCCGCTCGCGGATCATCTCGACCATGAGCTCGTCCGGGACGAGGTCGCCGCGCTTCATGAACACCTCAGCCTGCTTGCCGAGCGGGGTGGCGCGTTTGACGTCGTCGCGCAGGATGTCGCCGGTCGAGATCTGCGGAATGCGGTACTCCACGGACAGGAACTGGGCCTGCGTCCCTTTGCCGCTGCCCGGTGGGCCGAACAGCAGGAGGTTCACCTGATGAAGCCTCGATACTGCCGCATGATCAGCTGAGTCTCGAGCTGCTTCATGGTGTCGAGCGCGACGCCGACCACGATCAGGATGGCCGTCCCGCCGAGGTACATCTGCTGGTGCGGAATGCCGGTGATGCGCGACGTCGCAATGGGCAGGATGACGGTGATCCCGCCCAGGAAGATGCCGCCGGCGAACGTGACCCTATTCATGACTGAGCCGAGGTATTCGGCAGTCGGCCGGCCCGGTCTGATGCCGGGAATGAAGCTCGAATATCTCTTCAGGTTGTCGGCCACGTCGTTCACATCGAACGTCACCGCCGTGTAGAAGTACGTGAACGCAAACACGAGCCAGAAATAGATCAGGTTGTAGACGACATCCATCGTGATGTTGGGCCCGTCGGGCTGGAAGTTCGTGGTGATCCACTGCGAGATCCGGTAGTACACCGACGCGGTCGGGGCCGCCGCCATGTAGTTGGCGATGATCGTCGGGAAGAACATGATCGAGATCGCGAAGATGATCGGGATCACGCCCGCGGTGTTCACCCGCAAGGGCAGGAAGCTGGCCCGGGCCTGCACCGTTCGCGACCCTCCAGCGACGCGCTGCGCCGACTGGATGGGCACTTTCCGGACCGCCTGCTGGACCTCGATGATGCCGGCGGTGACGATCAGCGCGACGATCGCGAACACGATGAACGGCACGTAGTCGGCGATCGTTCCGCCGCCTGCTTTCGACTGGATCGTGTTGATGAGGGCGGCCGGGGCGCGTCCGATGATGCCCGCAAAAATGATCAGCGAGATGCCGTTCCCGATGCCGTGCTCGGTGATCAATTCGCCGAACCACATCAGCATGATCGTGCCGCTGGTCAGGGTCAGGATGATGACCCCGCGCTGGAACCAGTCCAGGTCGGGCGAGAGGATCGCCGGGTTGGAATGCTGGAAGAGGACGGTCAGCCCGTACGCCTGCAGCGCGGCCAGCGCGACAGTCAGGTAGCGGCTCCAGCGCGTGATGCGGCGGCGGCCCTGCTCACCCTCTTTGGAGATCTCCTTGATGCGTTCGGAGACCACCTGCATCAGCTGCATGATGATCGTGGCGTTGATGTATGGGTTGAGACCCATGGCGACCACGCTGAAGGTGGACAGCCCGCCGCCCGAGAAGAGGTCGAGGAGGCCCAGCAGCGCGGTCTTCCCGAACAGCGCCTGGAGCGCGGCGGGCGTGGGGCCGGGAATCGAGATGTTGGCGAAGAAGCGGAAGACGATGAGCAGGAACCCGGTGAAGAGCAGCTTGTTCCGGAGCTCCGGTAGCCGCAACGCGTTGTAGATCGCCTCCAGGAGGTTCAACTGTTACTCCTCGGATTGCTCTTGGTCCGGCTGCTCCGGCGCTTTCGCCTCAGTCTCTTCGCTCTTTTGAGCCGGTTCGGCAGCCTCGGCCTCTTCCGCTTCAGCCGCTGCCGGCTTCACCTTCGGCCCCTTGGTCTTCTTCCTTTCCTTCTTGGGTTTCGGCTCCAGCACGACGACGCTGCCGCCGCGCGCCTCGATGGCCGCCCGGGCTGCCTCGCTGAAGGCGTGCGCCTCCACCGCCAGCTTGCGGCGGAGCTTGCCGGCTCCCAGCACCTTGATCTTTCTGCCAGGCTCGGCCAGGCCCGCCTTCTGGAAGGCCTCGGGATCGAGCTTGGAGCCGTCTTTGAAGACAGCCAGCTTGCTCAGGTTGACCAGTGCGTACTCGACGCGGAACGGGTTCTTGAAGCCACCCAGCTTCGGCACCCGCTGCGCGAACGGCATCTGGCCGCCCTCGAACCCGACGCGGAAGCCGTCGCCGCGCGAGAGCTGGCCCTTGGTGCCCCGGCCGGAGGTCTTGCCGCGACCCGAGCCGTGGCCGCGGCCGACACGCCGACGGTCCTTCCGGGCGCCTTCCGCGCCCTTGATCTCGTGGAGCTTCATTCCTCTGGTTCCTTCTATTTACCCCTCGAATGCTTTTTCGCCGAGCGCTTCGTCCAGATCTTGTAGCGGGCGCGCTTGGGCGGTTTCCAGGGCACGCCTTCGACCGAGACCAGGAAGCTGACCTTGCGCAGCATGCCCCGCACGGCGTCGGTCTCGGGCAGCTCCCGCGTCTGGTTGAGCTTTCGGAAGCCGAGCGAGCGGACCGTCTCCCGGAGGTCGACCGAGTAGCCGATGGTGCTCTTCCGCCAGGTTGCCTTGATCACGTGGCGGCTCCGGGCGCTGGCTCGCCGGCGGCTTCAGGCTCGGGTGCGGCGTCGTCAGGGGTTTCGATCTTGCCCTCGGCGGCCGCGTTCCGGTAGACCTGGGAGAGGCGGCGCCCGACGATCTCCTCGACGGTCTTGCCGCGGAGATCGGCCACCTCCTGGGCGGTGCGCAGGGTCTGGAGCGCGGCCATCGTGGCCCGCACGGTGTTGATCGGGTTGTTGGTGCCGAGCGACTTGGTCAGGATGTCCTTGATCCCGGAGAGCTCGATCACGGCTCGCATCGCCCCGCCCGAGATCACTCCCGTGCCGGGCGCGGCCGGCTTCATCAGGATCCGGGCGGCCCCCCACTTGAAGCGGACCTCGTGAGGGATGGTCGTCCCCACCATCGGCACCGTGATCATGTTCCGCTTGGCTACGTCGACGCCCTTGCGGATCGCCTCCGGCACCTCGCGAGCCTTGCCGAGGCCGGCGCCCACCCGCCCGTTGCCGTCGCCGACGACGATGAGCGCGGAGAAGGAGAACTTTCGCCCGCCTTTCACGACCTTCGCCACGCGGTTCAGGCTGACGACGCGCTCGCCCACGTCGGAGCGGTCACTGCTTGTGTACGGTCCGCGAGATCCCAAATTCCTGTCCTTAGAACTCCAATCCTGATTCGCGGGCGGCCTCGGCCAGCGCCTTGACCCGCCCGTGGTAGAGGTAGCCGCCGCGGTCGAAGACGACCTGCTTCAGGCCCGCCTTGACCGCCTTGCCGGCGATCGCCTTGCCGACCGCCTGGGCGGCCGCGAGGTCGTTCTTGTCCAGCTTCAGGTCGACGGTCGAAGCCGACGCCAGAGTGCGCCCGCTGGCGTCGTCGACGAGCTGGACGTAAGTGTGCGCCAGGCTCCGGAACACGGTCAGGCGCGGGCGCTCGGCGGTGCCGCTGACCTTGACCCGGACCCGGCGGTGGCGCTTGTGCCGCGCAGTCTTGCGGTCGACTTGTTTGATCATGCCTTGGCCTTGCCGGCTTTGCCGGCCTTGCGACGGATGCGCTCGCCGCGGTACATGATGCCCTTGCCCTTGTAGGGCTCAGGCGGCCGGTACTTGCGCAGGTCGGCAGCCACCTGGCCCACCAGCTCGGCGCTGATGCCGCTGACCGAGAAGTGGGACTGGTCGGCGACGTCGATGGAGATGCCGTCCGGCGGCGTCACCCGGATCGGATGCGAGTAACCGAGGCTCAAGACCACGTCGGAGCCCTGCTTCTGCACCCGATAGCCGACGCCGACCAGCTCCAGGTTCTTCGTGAAGCCCTGGCTCACGCCGGTCACCATGTTGGCCACCAGCGTCCTGGTCAAGCCATGGAGCGAGCGGTGCTCGCGCGACTCGGTCGGCCGTTCGCAGACCACAGTCCCGTCGTCGACGCGGACCTTGATCTGCGCCGGCAAGGTCCTGTCGAGCGTCCCCTTCGGGCCGGTCACCGTGACCAGGTTGCCTTTGACCTCCACGTTGACCCCGTTCGGCACCGGGATCGGGAGCTTGCCGATTCTCGACATGGGGTTAGAGACTCCTACCAGACATAGCAGAGCACCTCGCCGCCGAGTCCTTTTCGGAGCGCCTGGCGCCCGCTCATCACGCCCTCGCTGGTGCTCAGGATGACGAGCCCGAGACCGCCGAGGACGCGCGGGATCTCGGTTTTCCGAGCGTAGACGCGCAGCCCCGGCTTGGAGATGCGCTTCAAGCCGCTGATCACGCGCTGGCGATCGGGCCGCATCTTGAAGCTGATCTTCAGCAGCTCGCCGGCTCCGCCGGACGGCTTCTCGATCTCGAAACCGGCGATGTAGCCCTCCTCCTGGAGGACGCGGGCGACCTCGCCTCGCAGGCGCGAGTTGGGGACGTAGACCTCGGCCCGCCGCGCCTTGGTGGCGTTGCGGATGCGCGTCAGCATGTCGGCGATCGGATCGCTCGTGACCCCGATGTTGACGGTGGTTGCGGTTGCTGCCATCGCTACCAGCTCGACTTCGTCACGCCGGGCACGCGGCCCTCGGCGGCAAGTGTCCTGAAGCAGATCCGGCACATCCCGAACCTCCGCATGTACGCGCGCGGACGCCCGCAGATCTGGCACCGGTTGCGGTGCCGGACCGAGAACTTCTGCGGCCTCTTCCAACGCTCGATCGCGGACTTCTTAGCCAATCTCTTGCAACACCTCTTTCACTTGCGGAAGGGCATTCCCAGCTGGGTCAGCAGGCTGCGGCCTTCCTCGTCGGTCCTGGCCGTCGTGACCACGGTCACCTCCAGGCCACGGAGCTTGTCGATCTTGTCGTAGTCGACCTCGGGGAAGATGATCTGCTCGCGCAGCCCGAGCGAATAGTTGCCGCGCCCGTCGAACGCCTCGGCGCTGACGCCCCGGAAGTCGCGGATGCGCGGGAGCGCGACGTTGATCAGCTTCTCCAGGAAGTAGTACATGCGGCGCCCGCGTAGCGTCGTCCTCAAGCCTACCGGCTGGCCCTCGCGCAGCTTGAAGGCGGCCACCGACTTGCGCGCGCGCACCGTCACCGGCTGCTGCCCGGTGATCGTGCGCACGTCGCCGCGGGCGGCGTCGAGCGCCTTGTCGTTGTCCTTGCCCTCGCCGATGCCGATGTTGACGACGACCTTGGCGACGCGCGGCGCCTCCATCACGTTGCCGTAGTCGAACTCGCGCATCAGCTGCGGGAGGATCTTCTCCCGGTACTGCTCGAGCAGCATCGGAACCCGGGCCGGACCGGTATCCGGCGACTTCGTCTTGGCTTTTGCCACTACTGAGCCTCCACCTTCTTGACGCGCTCGTAGGGCTCGCCGCAGTTGCGGCAGACGAGCACCTTGCGGCCGCCGTGCTCGCCGTGCTTTACCCGCGTGGGCTTGTTGCAGCTCGGACAGACGAGCATCACGTTCGAATAGGAGAAGGGGGCTTCGTAGTCGACGATGCCACCCTGGATGGCGCGCGTACCGCCCTTCGACTGGCCGGCCTTGACGTGGCGCTTGAGGATGTTGACGCCGCGCACCACGATCTTCCCGGACTCCGGGAGGGTGCGCAGCACCTCGCCCTGCTTGCCGCGGTCCTTGCCGGCGGTCACGAGCACGGTGTCGCCGGGCGCCAGGTCGAGCCAGCGCTGCTTCGCCTTCGGACGGTTGGTCAACATCAGAGCACCTCCGGTGCCAGGGACACGATCTTCATGAAGTTCCTCTCGCGCAGCTCGCGGGCGACGGGCCCGAAGATGCGCGTTCCGCGCGGGTTGTTGCCAGGACCGAGCAGGACCGCGGCATTCTCGTCGAAACGGATGTTGGAGCCGTCAGGACGCCGGTACTCCTTGGCCACGCGCACCACCACGGCCTTCACCACCTCGCCCTTCTTCACCTGCCCGCCCGGCTGGGCGGACTTGACGCTGGCCGTGATGATGTCGCCCACGTAGGCGTACTTGCGGTGGTGGCCGCCCATGACGCGGATGCACAGCAGCTCCTTCGCGCCGCTGTTGTCCGCGACCTTGAGTCTCGTCTCCTGCTGAACCAACTGCTCGTTCTCGTCCTTTTACTTGCCTACCTATTTGGCCTTCTCGAGGATCTCGACCAGGCGCCACCGCTTCTCTTTGGAGAGCGGCCGCGTCTCCATCACGCGGACCAGGTCGCCGACCCCGGCTTCGTTGTTCTCGTCGTGCGCCTTCAGGCGCACCCGGTGCTGGATGGTCTTGCCGTAGAGCGGGTGCTGCTTGAGGGTCGAGATCTGCACGACCACCGTCTTATTCATGCGGTCGGAGATCACGTAGCCCTCGCGCACCTTGCGCTGGCCCCGCTCAAGCGTTTCCTCGGCGCTCATCTGGCTTCCTCTTCCCCGTCCTCGGCGGCTTCCTCGGCAAGCGGCTCTTGCGCCACGTCCTCACCCGGCTCAGGCTCCGGCTCGGGCTCGGCCACGGCCACCGCAGCCTTGCGGCGGGACGGCGCCTTCGCCTTGGCGGGCTCGGCCGCCGCGGGCTCGGCCGCCGGCTCGACGACGGCGGGCTCGGCGGCCAGGCCCAGGTCTCGCTGCCGGATCGACGTCAGGATGCGCGCGATGTCGTGGCGCACCTTGCGGATCTGGCGGTGGTCGTCCAGCTGGCCGACGGCGAGCTTGAACCGCAGCTCATAGAGCTCGCGGCGGGAGTCGCGGAGGCGGCTCGCCAGCTCTTCGGCGTCCAGCTCGGTCAACTCTTCAGCCTTCATGCCCTGCCTCCTGGAGCTCGATGAAGCGCGTCTCGATGGGCAGCTTCGCGGCAGCCAGCCGCATGGCTTCCTTCGCCACCTCCTGCGTCACCCCTCCCATCTCGAAGAGGACACGGCCGGGCTTGATGACGGCCACCCAGCCTTCCGGGTTGCCTTTGCCACCGCCCATGCGCACCTCGGCCGGCTTCTTGGTGACCGGCTTGTCCGGGAAGATCCGAATCCAGATCTGGCCGCCCCGCTTGACATGGCGCGTCATCGCCCGCCGGGCCGCCTCGATCTGGCGGTTGGTCATCCAGCAGGGCTCCATCGCCTGGAGGCCGAACTGGCCGAACGAGATCTCGGCGCCGCGGGTGGCGATGCCGGACATCCGGCCCCGGTGCATCTTGCGGTACTTGACGCGCTTAGGCAGGAGCATCGGTCGCCTCCTCTTGAGGAGCAGCCGTCTCAGCCGGCTCGGCGGGCGTCTCCGCCTTCGCCTCGACCTTCTTGGCCCGGGGCGCGCGCTTGCGGGGCGCGGGCTTCTCGACGGCCGGCTCAGCCGGGGCGGCGGTCTCTATTGGGGCGGCGGCCTCCGCCGGGGCGGCGCTCTCCACGGCCGCGACCGCGGGCTCCTGGGCCACCGCCGGTTCTGGCGCCGCCGGCGGCGACTCCACGGGCGCCGCCGCGGCGGGCGCCGGCAGGGCCGACTCGTCAGGCTGCGGAGCCACTTCGGCCTCGGGGGTGCCGCCCCTGGGGGCCACCTTGACCAGACCCTTGTAGATCCAGACCTTGACGCCGATCATCCCGAACGTCGTGCGCGCCTCGGCGCGGCCGAAGAGGATGTCGGCCCGAAGCGTGTGCAGCGGGACGCGGCCTTCGCGGTCCCACTCCCGGCGTGCCATCTCAGAGCCGCGGAGCCGGCCGCCCATGGCCACCCGCACGCCCAGGGCCCCGGCCCGCATCGTGCGCAGGATCGACTGCTTCATGGCGCGCCGGTAGCTGATCCGGCGCTCGATCTGGCTGGCGATGTTCTCGGCCACCAGCTGGGCGTCCATCTCGGGCTGCTTGATCTCCTGGATCGAGATCCGGACCCGGTTCTCGAACCGCTTCTCGAGGTCCTCCCGCAGCTGGTCGACCGAGGCGCCGCCCTTGCCGATCACGATGCCCGGCTTGGCGGTGTGGATCGTCACCGTCATCTGCGCGTTGGAGGAACGCTCGGTCTCGATCTTGGCGATTCCGGCGTTGCGCAGGCGGCCGAGGATGATGCGGCGCATCTCGAGGTCCTCGTGGAGGAGCTTCGTGTAGTCCTTGTCCTCGGCGAACCAGTTCGCCTCCCAGGGGCGGTAGACGCCCAGCCGGAACCCGTTCGGATGAACCTTGTGACCCACTAGTGAAGGCCTCCGGACGGACGCCGCCGGATCGCCGCGCAGGCGGCCGAGTCTAGGGCGACGGTTGAGCACCGGAAGGAACGCATCGTGAGATGCGTGACTGAGGAGCGGAGACCGGCAACCGACGAATCGGCCGATCTGAGCGGATGAGACGGCAAGTTCGCTCCGGTGGTCTTCACTAGGACTCCTTTGCCCGGTCTTCGATGACCGCGGTGATGTGGCAGGTGCGCTTGAAGTACTGGTGCGCCATGCCCCGGCTGACCGGGCGCAGGCGCTTCATCGTCGGGCCCTCGTCGACCAGGAGCTGCTTCACCACCAGGTCGTCGCGGCTCAAGTTGAAGTTGTGCTCGGCGTTGGCCGCCGCCGACTTGATCACCTTGGCCACGTCGTTGGCCGCGTGCTTGGGCTCGAACTCCAGGTAGGCGATGGCGTCACCGACTTTCATGCCTTTGACGGCATCGGCGACCAGCCGCGCCTTGCGCGGCGTCCGCTTCACGTACCTGGCGATCGCGGTGACTTCCATTTCCCTCGTCTTTGGATTCCTACTTGAGCGAGCTCGAGCGCTCGGTGTGGTGGCCGTGGCCGCGGAAATAGCGCGTGGGCGCGAACTCGCCCAGGCGGTGGCCGACCATGTTCTCGGAGATGTAGATGGGCACGTGCTTGCGCCCGTCGTGGATGGCCACCGTGTGGCCGACCATGTCCGGGAAGATCGTCGAAGCCCGGGCCCAGGTCCGGATCACCTTCTTGTCGCGAGCCGCGTTCATCTTGGTGATCTTCTCCTGCAGGTTCTTGTCGATGTACGGGCCCTTCTTCAGCGAGCGGCTCAACTTATTTCTTCTCCCTGCGGCGGATGATCAGGCGGTCGGAAGCTTTCTTCGGCTTCCGCGTGCGGTAGCCGAGCGCCGGCTTGCCCCAGGGCGTCTTCGGGTTCCCGCCGGGGCCCGTCTTGCCCTCGCCACCGCCATGCGGGTGGTCGGTGGGGTTCATCGTCGAGCCGCGCACCGTGGGCCGCTTGCCCAGCCAGCGCGAGCGGCCGGCCTTGCCTCCCGACTCGTTCTCGTGCTCCAGGTTGCCGACCTGGCCGAGCGTCGCGCTGCAGGTGACGTGGATGCGCCGGAGCTCGCCCGAGGGCATCCTGACCGCGGCGTAGTTGCCCTCTTTCGCGAGCAGCTGCGCGGAGGTCCCGGCCGAGCGGACCAGCTGGCCGCCCCGACCCAGCGTCAGCTCCAGGTTGTGGATGGTCGAACCGACCGGGATGCGCGCCAGCGGCAGGCTGTTGCCCGCGCGCACCGGCGCGTCCGGTCCGCTCATGAGCTGGTCGCCGACCTTCACACCGAGCGGAGCCAGGATGTAGCGCTTCTCGCCGTCCTTGTAGTGGAGGAGGGCGATGCGGGCGCTCCGGTTGGGGTCGTACTCGATCGCGGCCACCCGGGCCGGGATGCCGTGCTTGTCCCGCTTGAAGTCGATCCGGCGGTAGAGCCGCCGGTAGCCGCCGCCGTTGTGGCGGACGGTGATCCGGCCCTGGTTGTTGCGGCCGGCCGCGGTCGGCATCGACTCGACCAGGCTCTTCTCGGGCTCGTCGCGCGTGACCTCCTCGAAGGATGAGGTCGCCATGAAGCGGCGGCCCGGGCTGGTCGGCTTGAACTTCCTTACAGGCATCTTTAGAGGCTCCCGAACAGGCCTTCCAGCTTCTGGCCGGGGCCGAGGGTGACGATGGCTTTCTTCCAGTGCGGCGTGCGGCCGGGAGCCCCACGAGCTCCCAGGCGCTTGCCCTTGCCGCGGACGTTGATGGTGTTCACCGCGGCGACCTTGATGCCCTGCGCCTCATAGTGCTGCTCCAGCGCGTGGGCGATCTCCGGCTTGCTGGCCTGGGGCGCCACTTTGAACGTGTACTGGCCGCGCTCCGAGAGCGCGTAGCTGCGCTCGGAGATGACCGGGCCGTAGATCACTTCGGCGGGCATCCGGCTCATGCGAAAGTCGCCTCGAGCTGTTCCAAAGCGTCCTTCTGGATCACCAGGTGCTCGTAGGTGAAGAGGTCGTGCAGGTTCAAGTTCGAGGCCAGGATCGTCTTCGCCCAGGGCAGGTTGGCCGCCGAGCGGGCGACGACGTCGTTGGACGCTGCCAGCACCAGCAGGGCCGTGCCCTCGACGCCGATCCCCTGCAGAAGCTCGACCATGGCGCGCGTCTTGGGCTCTTCCAGCCCGAAGCCGTCGACTACCGAGACCAGGCCATCCCGCGCCTTGACGCTCAAGGCCGAGCGCAGCGCGTTGCGACGCATCTTGCGCGGCATCTCCTGGGCGAAGCTGCGCGGGTGGGGGCCGAACACCACTCCGCCGCCGACCATGCTGGGCTCGCGCTCCGACCCGTGGCGGGAGCGGCCCAGGCCCTTCTGCCGGAACGGCTTGCGGCCGCCCCCGGAGACGAGGCCGCGCGTCTTCGTCGAAGCGCTGCCCTGCCGGGCATTGGCCAGCTGCCGGACCAGCGCCTGGTGCATGACCGCCTGGTTCGGTTCCTGGCCGAAGATGCGCTCCGACAGGTGGACCTCGCCGGCCTCCTTGCCCTCGCCTGAGAAGGCCGCGACAGTGAGCGGGTCGGCGCTCTTCTCGCGCCGCTTCGGAACCGGCTTCTTGCGAGCGACAGGCTTCTGGGCGGCCCCCTCCCCTCCCTCCCCCTGAATGGGGGCGGGCGTTTGGGCGTCGCCAGGCCTCGCCTTTCGCTTTGTCGTCGGCTCCTCCGGCGCGATCGCTTCGGCGATCGCCGGAGTCTCGGCTGCCGAGATCTCGGCCGGCGCTGCCTCAGCGGTCTTCTTTCTCGCGCGCGCCGCGCGCGGCTTCTTCTCAGGCTCTTCGCTCACCGCGCCTTCCTCAATTGCTTGACCGACTCTTTGACCAGGACCACACCGCCGTCACCGCCCGGCACGCCGCCGCGCAGGAGCAGGAGGTTGCGCTTGCCGTCGACCCGGACCACGCGCAGGCCCTGGACGGTGGTGCGCTTGTTGCCCATCTGGCCCGCCATCCGCACGCCCTTGAAGACGCGGGCTGCGTCGGTGGCGCCGATCGAACCCGGCTGGCGTACGTTCATCGATCCGTGCGACTCCGGGCCCCGCGAAAAGCGGTGGCGCTTGACCAGGCCCTGGAAGCCCTTTCCCTTGGAGGTCGAGGTCACATCGACCAGCTCGCCCTCGGCGAAGACGTCGCACTTGAGCTCCTGGCCGACCTCCAGGCCGTCGTAGCCCCGGACCTCGGCGACGTGCCGGTGGGGATCGGCGCCGGCCTTCTTGAACTCGCCCAGCAGCGGCTTGGAGACCTTCCGCTCGGCGACCGGCGCAAAGGCCAGCCTGACCGCCGCGTAGCCGTCCTTCTCGACGGTCCGCAGCCCGAGGACGCGGCAGGGCCCCACCTCGAGCACGGTCACGGCCGAGACGGTGCCGTCGGCGTTGAAGACCTGCGTCATGCCGAGCTTGCGGGCGAGGAGTCCTTTCGGCATGGCTAGGACTTGATCTCGATGGAAACACCCGCCGGCAGGTTCAGACGCATCAGCGCGTCGACCACCCGCGGGTTGGGATCGAGGATGTCCACGATCCGCTTGTGGGTCTGCATCTCGAACTGCTCCCGCGAGTCCTTGTCGATGAACGGCCCCCGGATGACCGTCATCTTCGAGATCTCGGTCGGAAGCGGGATGGGGCCCGCCGTGCGCGCGTTGGTCCGCCGGGCCGTGTCGACTATGCGGTCGGCGGCCTGGTCGAGCACCCGGTGGTCGTAGGCCTTGAGCCGGATCCTGATCCTCTGCGCCATTCGGCTAGCCCCTTACCCTTCCCGATCGCCTACTTGGTCACCGAGGTGACCACGCCGGCGCCCACCGTCCGGCCACCCTCGCGGATGGCGAAGCGGAGGCCTTCCTCGATGGCGATCGGCGTCCCGAGCTCGACCTCCATCTCCAGGTTGTCGCCGGGAAGCACCATCTCGACGCCCTCGGGCAACTTCACCGAGCCCGTGACGTCGGTGGTCCGCATGTAGAACTGCGGCCGGTAGCCGGTGAAGAACGGCGTGTGGCGGCCGCCCTCCTCCCGGGTCAGGACGTAGACGTTGGCGTTGAAGTTGGTGTGCGGCTTGATCGAGCCGGGCTTCGCCAGCACCTGGCCGCGCTCGACGTCCTCGCGCTTGATCCCGCGCAGGAGGCAGCCGACGTTGTCGCCGGCCTGGGCGTTGTCGAGCAGCTTGTGGAACATCTCGATGCCGGTCACGACGGTCTTCCGGGTGTCCTTGACGCCCGTGATCTCGACCTCTTCGTTGACCTTGAGCGTGCCCCGCTCGACCCGGCCGGTCACGACGGTGCCGCGACCCTCGATCGTGAACACGTCCTCGATCGGCATCAGGAACGGCTTCTCGGTGTCGCGCACCGGCTCCGGGATGTAGGTGTCGACGGCCTCCATCAGGCGCAGGACCCCCTCGGACGACTCGGCGTCGCCCTCCAGCGCCTTCAGCGCGGAGACGCGCACCACGGGGATGTCGTCGCCTGGGAACTCGTAGCGGGAAAGCAGCTCGCGGACCTCCAGCTCGACCAGCTCGAGGAGCTCCTCGTCCTCCATCATGTCGACCTTGTTCAGGGCGACCACGATGTAGGGCACGTTGACCTGGCGGGCGAGAATCACGTGCTCGCGCGTCTGCGGCATGGGCCCGTCGTTGGCGGCCACGACCAGGATCGCGCCGTCCATCTGGGCGGCCCCCGTGATCATGTTCTTGATGTAGTCGTGGTGGCCCGGGCAGTCGACGTGTGCGTAGTGCCGCTTCTCGGTCTCGTACTCAACGTGCGCGATCGAGATCGTGATGCCGCGCTGCTTTTCCTCGGGCGCCTTGTCGATCTGGTCGAAGGGCGTGAACTGGGCCATGCCCTTCTCGGCCAGCACCTTCGTGATGGCGGCGGTGAGCGTCGTCTTGCCGTGGTCGATGTGACCGATGGTCCCGACGTTCAGGTGCGGCTTGGTCCTCTCGAACTTCTTCTTACCCACTCAACACTCCTCCTGGCTAGCTTCGTGATCCGCCGCGGCGCCCGACTGACTCCGCGATGTTGGCCGGTATCTCCGCGTAGTTGCTGAACTCCATGTGATAGGTGGCGCGACCCGAGGTCATCGACCGCAGCTGGGTCGCGTAGCCGAACATCTCCGCGAGCGGCACGTTCGCGCGCACCACCTGGGACGTGCCCCGGCCTTCCATGCCGAGGATGTGCCCGCGCCGCGATGAGAGGTCGCCGATGATGTCGCCGAGGTACTCCTCGGGCATCACCACCTCCACCAGCATGACCGGTTCCAGCAGCACGGGGTCGGCCTTGCGGAGCCCGTCCTTCAAGCCCATGGAGCCGGCGATCTGGAAGGCCATCTCGCTGGAGTCGACAGGGTGGTAGGAGCCGTCGACGAGCCTTACCTTGAGGTCGACGACCGGGTAACCGGCCACGACGCCCGTGGAGAGCGCTTCGCGGATGCCCTTCTCGGCGGCGGGGATGAACTCGCGTGGGATCCGGCCTTCCCGGATCTTGTCGTCGAAGATGAAGCCGCCGCCGCGCTCGAGCGGCTCCAGCTCCAGCTCGACGTGGCCGAACTGGCCCTTGCCCCCCGTCTGGCGGATGAACCGCCCGGTGCCGTGCGCCGGCCGGCGGATCGTCTCCTTGTAGGCGACCTGCGGCTTGCCGACGTTGGCGTCGACCTTGAACTCGCGGAGGAGGCGGTCGACGATGATCTCGAGGTGGAGCTCGCCCATGCCGGCGATGATGTTCTGGCCCGTCTCTTCGTCGGTGAAGACGCGGAACGTCGGGTCCTCCTCGGAGAGCCTCTGCAGGGCCATGCCGAGCTTGTCCAGGTCGACCTTCGTCCGGGGCTCGATCGCCACTGAGATGACTGGCTCCGGGAAGGTGATCGACTCGAGCAGGATGGGCTGGGACTCGTCGGCGAGCGTGTCGCCGGTCGTGGTGGTCTTGAGGCCCACCGCGGCCGCGATGTCGCCCGGGAAGACCTCCTCCACCTCTTCTCGCCGCATGGCGTGCATGCGCAGGATCCGGCCCACCCGCTCCCGCTTGCCCTGCGTCACGTTGAGGACGCTGGAGCCGGCCTTCAGGCGACCCGAGTAGACGCGGAAGAAGGTCAGCTTGCCGATGCCCTGCGGGTCCATCTGGATCTTGAAGGCGAGCGCGCTGAAGGGCTGCTCCTCGTCGGGCTCGCGCAGGACCAGGCTGCCGTCCTTCGGGTTGATCCCCTCGACCGCCTTGATGTCGGCCGGCGAAGGCAGGAAGTCGACGACCGCGTCGAGCATCGGCTGGACGCCCTTGTTGCGGAGGGCGGCGCCGCAGAGCACCGGCACCAGGAAGCCGCTCACGACGCCCTTGCGGAGGGCGTGGACGATCTCGGCGTGGGTGACGTCGGCGCCTTCCGACTCCAGGTACTTGTTCATGACGGTGTCGTCGAAGTCCGCGCAGGCCTCGACCAGGTCGTGGCGATGCTGCGCGACGACGTCCTTCAGCTCGGCCGGGATGTCCTCCGACTCGAAGTTGGAGCCGGTGTCGTCGGTGTAGACGACGGCGCGCAGGTTGATCAGGTCGACGACGCCCTTGAAGGAGTCCTCGGCCCCGATCGGGACCTGGATGGCGATGGCGCGGGCGCCGAGCCGGGATTTGATCGACTCGAGGGAGCCGAAGAAGTCGGCGCCAACCCGGTCCATCTTGTTGATGAAGGCGATGCGGGGCACGCCGTAGCGGTCGGCCTGCCGCCAGACCGTCTCGGACTGGGGCTCGACCCCTGCCACGGCGTCGAAAACGGCGACCGCGCCGTCGAGGACGCGGAGGCTCCGCTCGACCTCGACGGTGAAATCAACGTGTCCGGGCGTGTCTATGATGTTGATCTGGTGGTCGCGCCACGTGCACGTGGTCGCGGCGGAGGTGATGGTGATCCCCCGCTCGCGCTCCTGGACCATCCAGTCCATGGTCGCGGCGCCCTCGTGCACCTCGCCCATCTTGTGGATGCGGCCCGCGTAGAACAGGATCCGCTCGGTAGTGGTCGTCTTCCCGGCATCGATGTGGGCCATGATGCCGATGTTCCGGATCCTCTCGAGCGCGACCTGCCGCTCGCTGACTTTTAGTGCCACTGCAGTGATTTCGCGATTCCTCCTGGCTAGTACCGGAAATGGCTGAAAGCTTTGTTGCTTTCGGCCATCCGGTGCGTCTCTTCCTTCCGCTTGACGGTCGCGCCGACGTTGTTGCTTGCGTCAAGCAGCTCGAAGGCGAGCTTCTCCGCCATAGATTTCCCAGTTCGCTGGCGCGCGAAACGGACCAGCCAGCGGCGGGCCAGCGCCAGCCGCCGCTCGGGCCGGATCTCGATCGGGACCTGATAGGTGGCGCCGCCCACGCGGCGGGGCTTGACCTCCAGCTGCGGCGTCGCATTGCGGATCGCCACCTCGAAGACCTCGAGCGGCTCCTTCTTGGCCTGGCGGGCGGCCTGGCGCAGGGCGTCGTAGACGATGCCCTCGGCGACCGACCGCTTGCCGCTCTTCATGACGATGTTGACGAACTTCGCCACCGCCTCCGAGCTGTAGATCGGGTCGGGCGCAATACGACGCTTGTCGGGTCGGTTGCGGCGCGGCACCTTAAGCCCTTGCTCTCGCGGGGGTTGCGCCTTCACGTTTGGCGCCGTACCGAGACCGGCCCTGCTTGCGGTTGCGGACGCCCGAGGTATCGAGCGTGCCCCTGATGATGTGGTAGCGGACGCCAGGCAGGTCCTTCACGCGGCCGCCCCTGATCAGGACCACCGAGTGCTCCTGCAGGTTGTGCCCGATGCCAGGGATGTAGGCGGTCACCTCGATGCCTGTCGTGAGGCGGACACGGGCCACCTTCCGAAGCGCGGAGTTCGGTTTCTTGGGCGTGGTCGTGTAGACGCGCACGCAGACGCCGCGCCTCTGCGGCGACTCCTTGAGCGCCGGCGCCTTCGACTTCTTGACCAGCTTTTTCCGGCCGACCCGGATCAGCTGCTGGATCGTGGGCAAAGAAGCTCCCTTTGAATACGAATTTCCGATTCCCAGGCGGCAGCAGCCGATTGGGCGACGAACGGAAAGTATATCGCGGGAACCTGGCCTCAGTGCGAGGTCAGCGAGACCCCCGCGACCTGGAGGTCGCCGGGCCAGTCGTCGAGGCCGGTCAGAGTGATTCCCTGCACGTAGGGCTGCCTCAGAACGAGCTCCTGGGACTGGTAGGGGAAGGCAACGGGGGCGTCTTCGGCCACCAGCTGCTGGGCCTGCCGGTACTCGGTGGCCCGCCGGGCGGGGTCGGCCTGGCGGTCGGCATCGTTGACGAGCCGGTCGAACGCTGGCTCCGTGTAGTGGCTCCACTGCTCTCCCCAGCTCGTTGACAGGAAGATGTCGAACCAGTCCTGCGGATCGGGATAGTCGGCGAACCAGCCGGCCGGCCCCTCGACCTGGTAGTCGCCGGCGGCGAGCTTGGCCGTGACCTGGGGACTCGGCAGCACGTCGAGCCGGAGGTCGAGGCCGAGGTGCTGCCGGACCTGGGCGGCGGCGAAGTCGGCCACCGCACGGTCGCCGGGCGTGTCGCGAACCAGCAGGTGGACGTCGGTCAGGTCGGCGGCCGCCTCGCCGGAGGCGTCCAGCGTGTTTCGGGCCCCCTCCCCACCGTAGGCCTGAGGGCTCAACCCGCCGTCATAGCCGGCCGTGCCCCGCGGGAGCAGGGCCTGGGCGGGGACGGCCGTGCCCTTCAGCACGTCGCGCGTCAAGGCCGTCCGATCGATCGCCTGGCTCACCGCCTGCCTGACGCGGGGATTGTCGAAGGGGGGCCGGTTCACATTGAACTGCAGCCAGAAGGTGCGCAGGAGCGGCTGGCGAAGCAGCTGGCCCGTGAGGCTGACGTCGCCGGTGGCGCCGGCGGCGTCCGCCAGAGTCAGTGCCGCCAGCTCGGCCTGCCCGGCCCGGTAGCGGGCGACGCCAGCGGCCTCCAGGAGGATCTTGGCCAGCTTTGGGCGGGGACCCCAATGGCTCCGGTTCGGAAGCAGGGTCAGCGGCTGGCCGGGCGCCACCTGGAAGGCACCGTTGCCGACGGTCAGATCGTCCAGTTCCGGCGCCGTCTCCGGCATCGTGACCACCCACTTGAAGTAAGGAGAAGGTTGCGCGAGCTGGACGGTGAAAGTGCGAACGTCGGGAGCACTGAACCCCAGCCCATCGAGGAACCCGGGGATCTTGGCGACATCGTCCTTCGGATCAAGGCTCGAGTAGGCTCCCCCTCCTTTCACCTCCCCCGCCAGCGCGGGGGCGGCCGGGCTGGAGGTGCGCGGGTCCAGGACGCGCCGCCAGCCGCGGACGAAGTCGGCAGCTGTGACCGGCGTGCCGTCGCTCCAGCGGCCGGCCTTCTGGAGAAGGAAGGTATAGGTGAGCCCGTCGCTCGAGACCGTGTAGGACTCGGCGGCGCCGGCCTGGACGTCGGTCAAGTCCGGCTTGGGGTTCAAGAGGGGCTCGAAGGTGAGCCGGACCACGCCCGCGTCATAGACCGGGGCCTTGGCCGGGTCGCGGCCGGGCAACGCCCCCGGCAATTCGACCCGCAGCGTCTGGTCCTTGGCGGGCCCGTTCGTGAGCACTGCCGTCGGGTTGGCCTGGCAGGCAGCCAGCAGGACGGCCGCGATGATCGGCAGGCGCCGAGGCATGGCCCTCACAGTAGGCCGCGGCCCGACAGGCGTTCCACCAGCAAGATCGCGGCCAGGGCCAGCAGGATCAGGCCGGCCCCGCGCTCGGACCACTCCCGGCCTCGCTCGCCGACGCGGCCGCCCAGCCGGAGTCCGAGCTGGGTGGCGAGGGCGGCCTGGGCGGCGACCAGCACCGCCACCAGCAAGATGGGCTGGCGGAGGAGGCCGATCGCCACGCCCATGGCGAGCTCATCGAGGCTGATGCTGAGGCCGAGGCCGAGCGCTGCCCAGCCCCGGGCCCGGCCGAAGAGCCCCAGGCGCGCTGCCTCAGCCTCCTCCGAGCGGGGCCAGAGGAGGTAGAGGCCGATGCCGGCCAGGAGCGCGATGGCCAGGAAGTCGGCCGCGGTTCCCGCCACGCCTCCGGCCAGGTCGCCGGCGGCGTAGCCGGCCAGGGGCATGGCGAGCTCGAAGCCCGCGAAGAGAAGGGTGACCCGGACCCGGTCGCGCGGCTCCAGCCCCGCCAGGCCAAGGGCGGCCGCGAGGGCGAAGGTGTCGAGGCCGAGGGGCAGGACGAGCGCCAACACCTTCATTCCAGGCGGGCCCCCCACCCTCCATCCTCCCTCCCCTCCGAGCGGGGAGGGAGGCTAGCGCCTCCTTGGACGGCAGCTAGCCGGCGCGGCGGAACCAGTCGGCCGCGTTCCAGATCGACCCGTTCAGGTTCCCGTTCGGCGCGTAGTTCCCGAAGTGCGTCGCGCGCGTCGAGATGACAGGCATTTCGAAGAGGTCGACCGTGGCGCCGAAGTCGCGCCACTCAGCCTGGACCTGCTTGTAGATGTCGACGCGCCGGGCGATGTCGACAGTGCTCTCCCCGTCCTGGAAGAGCCGGTCGAGCTTGGGGTCTGAGATCCGGCCGTAGTTGCCCGCGCCGGGGTTGCTGTCGGAGGGGATCTCGCTGCTGAGGGCGAAGGATGCCCAGGTCGAGGGGTCGGGCGACCAGATGTTGCCGTACATGGCCATGTCGAACTGGCCGGTGGCGAGCGTGCCGCTGGCGTGGAAGCCGGCGAAGAAGACGCTGGCGGAGACGTACTTCACGGTCACCGAGGCGCCGATGTCCTTCAGGTTGGCGACGATGACGTCCTGGGCGGCGCGCAGCGGATTGCCGATCGTCGTACTGAGAGTCCACTGCAGCTTCTTGCCGTTTTTTGCGCGGATGCCGTCCGCGCCGGGCGCCCAGCCATCCTCGTCCAGCAGCTTCTTGGCCGCCACGACGTCGCGCTTGAACTTGGCGATGCTGGTGTCGTACCAGGGCGCCAGGTTGTGCGGGAAGGGGCCGTTCATGACCACGCCCGCGCCCTCCACGACCTGCTGGTTGACCGCCTCTTTGTCGACCGCCAGGCCGACCGCCTGGCGCAGCGGCTTGTCGTCCTTGAAGATCGTCGGCGTGCCGCAGGTCGCGACGAACTTCTGGCCGTCGCAGGCCGAGGTGTTGTTCGCCTGGTTGAACGTGATCAGGTAGTCGACCAGGCCGGAGACGGCGATGGTCTTGTCGGCGGCGATGGCCTGGACCGTCGGCATGTCCTTGGCGATCACTCCCAGCCCGAGGTCGGCCTCGCCAGACTTGAGCCCGGCCAGCTCGGCCGCCTTGTCGCCGTAAACCTTGTACGTCAGCTTGTCCAGGTAGGGCGCGTGCCCGAAGTACTTGGAGCCAGCCCTGCCGTCCACATAGTGGGGGTTCGGGACCATCACGACCTGGGCGTTGGCGCCGGGTGTGAAGTTCTGCACCAGGTAGGGGCCGCTGGTGACGTCGGGCTTCTGCGTGAAGTACTTGTCGGTCGCGAAGTCGGCGTGCTTGACGGTGCTCAGGCGCGCCATCGGCAGCGGCTGCAACGTGAGCAGCAGGTAGGGCGAGTAGACACCGCTCGGGAGGTCGGCGTCGAGTCCACAGTTGCCGGCCTTGTTGGGCCCGAAATGCCAGATCAGCTGCTCGCGGCTCTTGACCTCCTGGGACACGATGTGGTCCCAACCCCGGGTGGTGGGCGCGCCGGTGTCCGCGTCGCAGATGGCATTCACCGTGTACTTCACGTCATTGGCCGTGAGGTCCGACCCGTCGCTCCACTTGAGGCCTTTTTTCAGGTTGATGGTCACGTCCATGTGGGTGGAGTCGAGCTGCCTCACCAACCCGTTTTGCGTTGTCGGCACAGCGGTGACCAGGTCGGGGACCGGGATGTTCTCGGCGTCGAAGGTCCAGAGCCAGGCCCAGATCACGTTGGTCGCCTGGGCGGTTGGGTCGGCGCTGGTGAAGAGGTTCAGGTCGTCGACCTCCTGCCAGTCCGCGTAGACGAGCTGCCCGCCCTTGACGCCCTTTTCGGCGACGTACCTGGAGGCCGGGAGGGCCGGCTTGGACTGCGGCGAGGCGCTGCCCAGGCCGCTGCAGGAGGCGGCAAGTGCGGTCCCGACCAGGGCCGCGAGCAGCCGGCGGGCCAGGCGGAATCGAAGGGAAGGACGCATCGGCGGTGAAAAGGTTAGCGCGCGAAACTGTGACCGGTCGCCGCTGAACCCCGACTGCTAGACGGCCTGGATCTCTCCGGTGGCGGGGACCCGCGTTTCGCCCTTGCCGGCGAAGTGGCAGGCCGCCCAGTGGCCGTCCTCTTTCTGCTCGAACTTCGGGTCCTCGCTCGAGCAGATCGGGAACTGGGCGATCGGACAGCGGGTGTGGAAACGGCAGCCGCTGGGTGGGTTGATCGGGCTCGGGATGTCGCCTTTCAGGACCACCTTTTGGCCCTTCCGGGCAGGATCCGGAATCGGGACCGCCGAAATCAGCGCCGAGGTGTAGGGGTGCTTGGGCTGGCGGTAGAGCTGCTCCGAGGGAGCCATCTCCACGATCCGGCCCAGGTACATGACCGCGATGCGGTCGCTGACCTGCTCCACGACCGCCATGTTGTGGGCGACGAAGAGGTAGGTCAGGTTGAACTCGCGCTGGAGGTCGTCCAGCAGGTTCAGGATCTGGGACTGGATCGAGACGTCGAGAGCCGAGACGGGCTCGTCGGCGATCATCAGCTTGGGCTGCAGCGCGAGGGCCCGGGCGATCCCGATCCGCTGCCGCTGCCCGCCGCTGAACTCGTGGGGGAAGCGGCCCCGGTGCTGGCCGCGCAGGCCGACCACCTCGAGGAGCCGGGAGACCTGCTGCTCGCGGCTGCGGGGGTTGCCGATGCCGTGCACGAAGAGGCCTTCCTCGACGATCTCGCCGACCGACATGCGCGGGTTGAGCGACCCGTAGGGGTCCTGGAAGATGATCTGCATCTCCCGGCGCATGCTCTTGAGCTCCGTGCGGCTGGCATTGAAAACCGGCCGTCCTTCCAGGAAGACCTCGCCAGAGGTGGCCGGCAGCAGCCGCAGGATGGTCCGGGCGACAGTCGACTTGCCAGACCCGGACTCCCCGATCAGGCCCAAGGTCTCGCCCGGCATGATGTGGAAGCTGACCCCGTCGACCGCCTTGACGTGGGCGACGGTCCGCTGCAGGAAGCCGCCCTTGATGTCGAAGTACTTCACCAGCTCGCGCACTTCCAGCAGCGGCTGCTCGCCTGCCCGAACCGTCGTCAGCGGTTGTTCTTCAGAGGTCACGCCCGGGAGGCTCCGGCCGCAGACTCGTCAGGCACCTGGGCGATGACTTGCGGGTAGAGAAAGCAGGCCGCCTTGTGCTGATGGGCGACCTCGGCGAGAGCCGGGATGTGCTTGTCGCAAGGCTCGAAGCGGTGCGGGCAGCGCGGGTGGAAGGCGCAACCGCGAGGGATGGCGAGCGGGTTGGGGACGTTGCCCTTGATCACGTTGAGCCGGTCCTGCTTCTTGCCCAGCATGGGGATCGAGGTCAGGAGGCCCTGCGTGTAGGGATGCTTGGGGTTGGCGAAGATTCCGGCGGTGTCCGACTGTTCGACGATGCGGCCGCTGTACATGACCGCCACCTCGTCGCAGACCTCCGCCACGACACCGAGGTCGTGCGTGATGAGCAGGATGGCGGCCCCGATGCGCTTCTTCAAGTCAGCCATCAACGCCAGGATTTGGGCCTGGATCGTAACGTCGAGCGCGGTGGTCGGCTCGTCGGCGATGAGCAGGTCGGGATCGCAGGAGAGCGCCATGGCGATCATGACGCGTTGACGCATGCCCCCGGAGAGCTGGTGCGGGTACTCGTTGGCCCGCCGCTCGGGCGCGGCGATCCCGACCAGGCTCAGCATCTCGATGGCGCGCTTGCGGGCGGCGTTCTTGTCGGCGTTCTGGTGCAGCTCGACCGACTCGGCGATCTGCTGGCCGACGGTGAAAACGGGGTTCAGGGCGGTCATCGGTTCCTGGAAGATCATCGAGATGTCGTTGCCGCGGACCGAGCGCATCTGCGACTCGCTGATCCCGACCAGGTCCTTGCCTTTGAAGATGATCTGGCCGCGCCTCACCCGCCCGTTGCTCTCCAGCAGTCGCATGATCGAGAGCGCGGTCACGCTCTTGCCGCAGCCCGATTCGCCGACCAGGCCGACGGTGCGGCCCGGTGGCAGCGTCAGGTTGACGCCGTCGACCGCCTTGACGGTCCCGCCGTGCACCTGGAACTCGGTGTGGAGGTCCTTGATCTCGAGCAGCGTGTCGCCGCGGAAGACCGGTCGGCGCGAGGCCGGCGAGACCGAGCTCACCGCTGGCGGGGATCGAGAGCGTCGCGGATGCCGTCGCCGACCAGGTTGATGCAGAGGGCGGTCACGACCAGCGCAATGGACGGAAAGAAGACCAGGTAGGTCTGGTCGCGCAGGAGCTTGTCCTCGAAGCCCTGGAGCATGTTGCCCCAACTGGGTTCCGGGTAGGGGATGCTGTAGCCGAGGAAGCCCAGCGCCGCCTCGAGCAGGATGATGCCGCTCACGCCCAGGGTCGCGGAGACGATGATCGGGGCCAGCGAGTTGGGCAGGATGTGCCGGAAGATGATCCGGAAGTCGGAGGCGCCCAGCGCCCGGGCGGCCTGCACGAACTCGGATTCACGCAGAAAGAGGAACTGGGCGCGCATCAGCCGGCCGATCTCGTACCAGCCGGTGAAGGCGATGACCATGATCAGCGTTTGCAGCGTGACGCCGCCGAGGGCCGCGGTCACCGCGACCACGACGAGGATGAAGGGCATGGCGATGATCACGTCGGTGAAGCGCATCAGGAGGTTGTCGAGGAACCCCCCGTAGTAACCGGCGATGGCGCCCAGGGAACCGCCGATGATGATGTACCCGAGCATTGCCAGGAGGCCGACCTCGAGCGAGACGCGTCCCCCCCGGATCAGCCGCGCGAGCTCGTCCCGGCCGAGGTCGTCGGTCCCGAGCAGGTGGTCGGCCCACGGAACCGTGATCGTGATCCCGGCGGGCAGAGCCAGCTGGCGCGAGTGGAAGAGGAAGGGCGCGCCGTACGGGTTGCGGTAGTCCTGGTCGCGGTAGAGGTTGCCCTGCAGGATTGGCACGAAGATCGCCAGGACCGCGATCGTGGC